>ERZ772972.594-NODE-594-length-13266-cov-8.416244_pt1 | contig 13266 bp, 9 predicted proteins | sample MGYA00580673_ERZ772972 | MGnify/ENA primary metagenome ERZ772972 (study PRJEB29015, sample SAMEA2738051) | human oral metagenome | biome: human oral; feature: human-associated habitat; material: saliva | place: China | collected 2229 ... | reverse complement strand
CAGGTTCTCTTGCAGCTAAAACAGCAGTTGCTAAAGTAGAATTGTAATATACTTGAGGTTGGAAGCTGTTTTCCAACCTCTTGTTTTAGGAGAAAAGCATGAAATTTTTAACACTCAATACTCATAGCTGGATGGAGAAAAAAGCTGAAGAAAAATTCCAGCTCTTGCTTGAGGATATTCTTAATAAAGACTATGATTTGATTTGTTTCCAAGAAATCAATCAGGAGATTACCTCGCCAGAGGTAGAAGTTACTGATCTCTATCAAGCTTTGCCAGCAGCTGAGTCTATTCACCAAGACCACTATGTTAGACTCTTGGTTGAAAAATTATCTGAACAAGGGAAAAATTACTATTGGACCTGGGCCTATAACCACATCGGTTATGATCGCTATCATGAAGGTGTGGCTATTTTATCTAAAACACCTATTGAAGCACGAGAAATTTTGGTTTCAGATGTGGATGACCCAACAGACTATCATACTCGACGCGTTGCCCTAGCTGAGACTGTAGTCGATGGTAAGGAGCTAGCAGTTGCCAGTGTCCACCTTTCTTGGTGGGACAAAGGTTTCCAAGAAGAATGGGCACGATTTGAGGCTGTTTTGAAAGAATTAAACAAGCCACTTTTGCTAGCTGGAGATTTCAACAACCCAGCTGGTCAAGAAGGATATCAAGCTATTTTAGCTAGTCCATTAGAATTACAAGATGCTTTTGAGCTTGCTAAAGAGAAAAGTGGTAGTTACACTGTTCCACCAGAAATTGATGGTTGGAAGGGGAATACAGAACCTCTTCGCATTGATTATGTCTTTACAACAAAAGACCTACAAGTGGAAAGCTTGCATGTGGTTTTTGATGGCAAAAATAGTCCTCAAGTCAGCGACCACTATGGTTTACATGCAGTTTTAAAATGGTAATGAGAGTAGTAGATATTTTTAGACAAGGATTAAGAATCAAGTATAGTGTTTGATAAGGCTGTAAAAGTAGTAATTTTATAGAAATACGAGTACAGAAGTGCTCGTATTTTTCTATATATACAATAGACTTAATCTTAATGAATAGAAGCTGAGATATAGTAATTAAATTATATTTTTTCATTACAATATACTTGTTTATATTTTTTCATAAAAAATAAATATATAAATACTGTTTATCATTATTTTTATAAAATAGAAGAATCGGAATGTTTGTTTTAGAAAGAATTGATATTAGAAAAAAGTCAATAATCTTAATAATTTCTATAATTTTAAAATTCAGAAAATTATCGATATTAATGTAAGATATTTCAAACAAATTGTTTGTATATTCGTTTATCTTTTGTTATACTCGATTAACTATTTATGAAATTTATTTGGAAATATCATATAATTTTTATATTTTATTTTGGAAAGTGATTTTTCATTTAAATAATTTTTGTAGATGTATAATAAAAGGAGGTTCTTTATCTCATGAAGAGAAATCAACAAGATTTTAGAACAGAAAAATATATCCGTTATGGAATTCGTAAGTATAGTTTTGGAGCAGCATCTGTAGCGATTGCAGCTGGTTTGATGTTTCTAGGTACAGGAGCAGTAGCAGCGGCGGAAACACAAAGTGAGCAAAAAACTGATACGGCACTAGTAGCTCCGGCACATCCAGCAAATCAATTGGATTCTGAAAAAGAAGAGGTATCTCCTGTAAGCGATGATACACATACTCCAGTTGATAAGGAAGCAGAAACTGGAACAGCTTCGATTAAGGAAGATAAAAAACAAACTGTGACTCCTGCAACTGAAGAGTCAATTAAACCTCAAGAAGCTGAGAAAAGAGAAAATGTAAAACCATCTACAGCTCAAGAAGTTGAGACTAAGGAAGATACTAAGGCAGAGGTATCTCATTCAATTGAAAATAAAGATGTAAAAGAGACTTCTCTTAAGAGTGAAGAAAATCCATCTCTTAATCTTTCTTCTTTAAAAGAAAAATTAGCAGGTTTGGAATCTCAAATTGAGCGTATTCAAGGGAATGTAAAACAGGCTGCTCATATTTCGAATGCAGAGAAATTGGCTTCTGAAGCTAAGCGATTTTTAGAATCTTTGGATACTACTCAAAAAGAAGTAGATGCAAAGGCTAAAGAAATTAGTTCGTTAACTTCTATTTTAAAATCCATTAAAGCTGAAGAAACGGTAAAAGAAAATAAAAATACTGATAGCCGTAATGGTAAAAAGCTGGAAGAAGGAACTGGTTTTAGAGCTGGTGAAGCTGCTGGTACAGGTGTTGGCGCAGATGTAAAAGATGCAACAAGCACACCAGCTGCGACAAGAGATGGTTATACTGATAGAGCTGCTGCGGAATCATTCACAAAGCAAGTTACATGGTTAGATTTTGGAGATACTGGTAACTGGCAAAATGTAGATAACGAAGGTGGAAAGATTTACTTAAAAGAAGGTTCAATCTATAGTAAAGAAGTTATACCAGGTTACGTCATTAATATCAAAGTGAAATCGTTAAAACCATTCCAAGCAACAGAAATCTATAGAAAACGTATGGAAGCAGCTAATGCTTCAGAAGAAGAAAAAGCAACTTTCAATCCAAATGCTATAAATCAACATTTTGGTGATAAAAGTGGACCTACTAGAATAACAGCTAACAAACAAGATGATACATGGTCTGAAATTCGAAATAATGGAATTAATACAGGAAATAAAAAAACAGCGATTGGTTCTGAAAGCGATTGGTCAAATGTAGGGGTTCAATTTGAAATTAGTGCAACTTATAAGGGTAAAAACGTTCGCCCTGCAGTTGTTATGAATGATTCTGAGAGTGCGAACCATGGAGAAAATATCATTTTAACAACAAATGGTAGTCCGTGGGAGCGAGTTCTTGAATTGAAAAAAGAAAGGTTTGTAGGAGGAACATTTACACCTACACCTTATAAACCAATCAATAATTATAATTTAAGACATGAAGATTATCCGCAATCAGGAGGTCGAAATAATGCAGCTCAGTTATTATGGCATTTAAGAGAAGGGCTTCTAACTTTTGCTGACGGAAGAAAGCTGGCACCGAAATACTTTACTAATCCTGATCAAGAAACGGGAGGTCTAGGAACAGGAGTGTTTGGTCCTGTAACTTCTTCTGGTGGTTATAGTCTTCCAGTACTAATGACAAAAGATGCAACTGAAGTTGGATTGTATATTTTATCATCAGGGATACAAACTGCTATGATGGGTGTGATTCCAATTGATGAAGGAGATGCTCCTGAAAGTTATGGAAAAGCATCTCATATGATGAATACTACAGATGGTTTAACGGGAGCAGAAGTAAAACAACCATATTTAGGAAGTACACGACCAGATATGGATACAGGCACTACTAAAGATTGGTATGGTGATGATAAAGATCTAGATGGTGACGAAGGTGTAAATCAATTGCTTCCTGAAAACCTTAAAGGAAGTGAAGGAAATATTATTAAAGCTAATATTTCTAATGCTGGTCACTATACATTAAATGTTCAAGCACATACAGGTGGTGCTGAGAAAGCTTACATTCGTTCTTGGATTGACTTTAATAAAAATGGTCAATTTGATGCAGATGAAGCTTCAGAAATTGCAACTGTTACCCAAGATGGAACTGTAAAATTAAACTTTAAAAATAAAATCTCAACTGATGCAGAAACATTACTAGAGGCAGGAGCAAGAGTTCGTATTGCAACTGTAGAATCAGAAATTGAAAATCCAACAGGAACTGCATTTTCTGGTGAAGTAGAAGACTTTATTGCAAAAATAACACACCCACCAAAAGGTGAAAAGAAAACAACTATTGGTAATATTAAAGAGACACAACGTGAAGAAATTCAGTTCACAGCACAAGGTAGAAATGTATATCTGGAAGATCATTCTTATGCAGAGATTGATACAACTGTTCAACCAACATATATTGATAATAAAACTGGTCAAGAAGTGACATTAGCAAGTGATGGTACTTATACAGTTGAAGGTGAAGGTACTTATAAATTTACTATTTCAGATAATAGAAAAGATGTAAAAGTAGAATTTACACCAGCTGATGGATTTGTAGGTAAAGCACACGGTATCTCTATTCGTCGTCAAGATACGAATAAAACAACAACAGATTGGGGTACTCCTGATGCTGCAACTCTTCCAAATGTAAATGATTCATTAAATACAATGGATGGATTATATATTCCAGAAGTTACAGTTCCAACTTCAGTAGAAGCAACTCCAATTAATGCTGAAAGTCAAAACATACAAGGTCTACCACAAAAAGGTAAACCAACATTTACTGTTGAAACTTCAGCAACTCCAGTAACAGCTTCAGCTAAATATCCTGCGAAATTAGTGGATCCAAGAACAAATGCAGTTACAGAATTAACAACAGTAGATGCATTTGAACAAGGAACAACTAACAAAATTGGTACGTATACAATTGTGCCTGAAACAGGAGAAGTTACATTTACACCAAATAAAGATTTCAAAGGAATTCCAGCACCAGCAACGATTTTTGCTGATGTAGAATTAACGCATGACAAGAATGGAAATGTAACGACTAAAACGTTAACAGCTACTTATACACCAACAATTATTCCTGTGACACCAACAGCTGAAGCTTCAAGAACAAGCGGTGTATTGGGTAAACCTCAAACTTCTCGAATTGTATTAGACACAGAAGAAACTGGAGATGATAAAGGTAAAACAGTGAACTTCAACAAAGGTGCTCAAACAGGACCAAATGGAGAACGTGTTGAACTAAATCCAGATACTCTAACATTATTAGATGGAGAAAATGAAGTAACAAGTGTTACAACAGCTGATGGTAAGTATGAGTTAGACAAAGCTAACAAGACCATTACATTTACTCCAAATGCAACTTTCACAGGTGTAGCTAAACCTGTTAGCGTTCGAATCAAAGATGCAAATGGTACAAAAGTGGATACTACTTACACTCCAACAGTTACAGATGTAACAATGGAAGGTACTCCTAAGGAGACAGAAGCACCACAAGGACAAACACAAACAGGAACACCAGAATTTACAGTATCTAGTCCAGATATTCGTATTACAGGATATAAATTAATCAATCCGACAACGAATACACCAGTAGATGATGAAGAAATTGATGTTCCAAATCAAGGAACATATAGAATTGATAAAACAACTGGGACAGTTAAGTTTATTCCAAAAGCAGGATTCACAGGACCAGCGGATGGAATTAATGTACAAGCAGTGACAGATGTTGGAAAGACACATGAAGCGAAGTACACACCAACAGTAAATCCGTTTGTTATCATTGCTGTGAGTCAAGAGTCTAAAAATATCCAAGGTGTACCGCAAGAAGGAACTCCAACATTTACAATTCCAGAAGATGCAACAAATGCTTCAATCACAAGTCGTAAACTAGTTGATCCAACAGACAATACACAAAAAGACTCTGTAACAATAGAAGGAAAAGGAACATTCGTCATTGACGAAACTGGAAAAGTAACCTTCACACCAGTACCAAGTTACACAGGGGATGTTCCAGCAATTGAAGTAAAAGCAACAGCAACTGTAACAAATGAGAAAAACGAAACTGCAACAATTACTCAAACAGCAACATACAAACCAGAAATCGTTCCTCTTGAGTTAGGGAAAACACCAGCAACTTCAACAAACTTACAAGGTTTAGAACAAAAAGGGACACCAACATTCACTGGAAGCACAGTAGAAGTAAATGGTGAACAAAAAGAAGTAACAATTAAAGAAAATAGTTACACACTTGTAAAAGATGGAACTGAAGTAACAACAACTCCTGCATACAAAAAAGGAACAACTGATGTAATTGGTACGTACACAATTGATCCAGCAACTGGAGAAGTAACACTAACACCAACAGATAAAACTTATACAGGTGAAGTAGAACCAGCAGTAGTACAAGCAACAGGATCTAATAATGTAAAAGTACAAACAACGTACACACCAACAATTACTCCGGTAACACCAACAGCTGAAAGCTCAACAACAAGTGATGTACAAGGAAAAGTACAAACATCACCAATCAAGTTAGATACAGAAGAAACTGGAGACGATAAAGGTAAGACTGTTAACTTTGATAAAGGAACTCAAACAGGACCAAAAGGAGAACGTGTTGAGTTAGATCCTGAAACTCTAACTTTATTAAATGAAGCTGGAGAAGAGGTAACTAGCGTAACAACGACTCAAGGTAAGTATGAGTTAGACAAAGCTAACAAAACAATTAGCTTCACACCAAATAAAGACTTTGTAGGAACTGCAACACCAGTTAAAGTTCAAATCAAAGACGTGAATGGTACAAAAGTTGAAACAACATACACTCCAACAGTTATAGATGTCACAATGGAAAGTGTTGATAAGACATCAGAAGCACCACAAGGACAAACACAAACTGGAAAACCAGAATTCACAATTTCAAGTCCAAATGTGCAAATTACAGGATACAAACTAGTAGATCCAGTAAGCAAAACACCTGTAGATAGTACTGAAATCGAAGTTCCAGAACAAGGAACATATAAGATTGACAAGACAACTGGTCAAGTAACATTTATTCCAAAACCAGGATACACAGGAACAACTGATGGAATTAATGTACAAGCAACAGATGAAAACGGAGAAACAAAAGATGCGAAGTATACACCAAAAGTAACGCCATTAACAGTAACTCCAGAAAACAAAACATCTAAAAATATCCAAGGTGTACCACAAGAAGGAACACCAACATTTACAATTCCAGAAGGTGTAACAAATGCTTCAATTACAAGTCGTAAACTAGTTGATCCATCAGACAACACACCAAAAGACTCTGTAACGGTAGAAGGAAAAGGAACATTTGTCATTGACGAAACTGGAAAAGTAACATTTACACCAGTACCAAGCTATACAGGTGAAGTACCAGCGATTGAAGTAGAAGCAACAGTAACTGTAACAAACGAGAAAAACGAACCAGCTACAATTACTTCAAAAGCAACATACACACCAGAAATTGTACCTGTAAAACCAACAGCTGAAAGCTCAACAACAAGCGATGTACAAGGTAAAGTACAAACTTCATCAATCGTGCTAGATACTGAGGAAACTGGAGACGATAAAGGGAAAACTGTTAACTTCAATAAGGGAATTGAACAAGGTCCTAAAGGTGAAAGAACAGAATTAAATCCAGATACATTAACATTATTAAATGAAGCTGGAGAAGAGGTAACTAGCGTAACAACTCCTCAAGGTAAGTATGAATTGGATAAAGCTAATAAAACTATTACCTTTACACCAAATAAAGACTTCGCAGGAGAAGCTACACCAGTTAAAGTTCAAATAAAAGATGCAAATGGAACAAAAGTAGAAACTACTTACACTCCAACTGTTATCGAAGTAACGCCAACAGGTAAGGATTCAGCAACGACTGGACCACAAGGAATTGCTCAAACATCACCAATCGTATTCAATCAAAAAGATGAATCTGATAATACAACAGTAAACTTTGAAACAGGTCATGAAAGAGTTGAATTAAAACAAGATACATTAACATTAGTCAATGGAAATGGTGAAAAAGTTACAACGATTACTGTACCAGAAGTTGGAACATATGAATTGAAAGATGGTGCAATTACATTTACGCCAGTTAAGACATTCACTGGAACAGCTGATGGAGTAACCGTTCAAGTTGAAGATGAGAATGGTAAAGTTGTTACGAAGAAATATGTACCAACAGTTACACCAGTAACACCAACAGGTGAAAATGCTGAAACTGAAGGACCAAAAGCACAACCTCAAACATCAACAATCGTATTTGATAAGAAAGATGAAGATAACTCTACAGTAAACTTTAACAAAGGTCATGAAAATGTAGCATTAGATCCAACAACGACAACATTAGTAGGAAAAGATGGATCACCTACTACAGAAGTGAAAGTTCCAGGTGAAGGTACATATACATTAGTAAATAATGTTATTACATTCACTCCAGAACCAGAATTTGCTGGGAAAGCTACAGGTGTATCTGTACAAGTTAAAGATGCAAATGGAACAGTAGTAACGAAGACTTACACACCAACAGTTCGTCCAGTTACAACATTTGTAGATGAAACTGGAACTCCTATTACAGCAGATAAGAGTAATATCCCAGTTGTTCATGAAGAAGATGGAACTAAACCTACAAAAGATATTTATGGATATAAATTTATTCGTGTTGAACTTGATAACAAAGGAAATACGAAACATATTTATGAACCAGCTAAAGGTGAAAGTGTTAAAGTAAGTTACGTATCAACTACTGGAGAAGTATTGAAAGATTCACAAACAGTAAAACCAAAAGATACTTTAGTTGGAACTACTTATGATGCTTCAACAGAAACTATCAAGTCTGAACGTATTGAAAAAGATGGTAAAGTATACCTACTGAAAGAAAGAAAAGCAGATTCAGCTTCTGAAAAAGGTAAAGTAAGTGATAAAGAACAAACAATCACTTATGTATATGAAGAAGTGAAAGAATCAGAACCAAAACGTAATTATGGAAGTGTAGTAGTTCTTTATACGGATAAATTTGGACGCCCAATTTCAGGTGTTACTGAAACAGGCAAAGAAGTAGGAAGTACAGTACTAGATACACCAAATGCACCATTAAATACTAAATACGATACTACAGACAATAGACCACAAACCATTACTACAAAAGATGGTAAGGTTTATACACTGAAGAAAGTTACGAAAAACTCTGATGCTGAACAATCAGGTGTTAAAGGTAGAACTTCTGTCGTAACTTATGTTTATGAAATGTTAAATAATACTGAAGAATTACCAGAAGCTCACATTGGAGTAGTTTTAGTAAACTATCAAGATGAAGAGGGTAACCTAATTTCAGGAAAAACTACAGATGGAAAAGAAGTGCCAAACGTTGTAGTAGATACAGATGCAGCATTAGTGGATACAGAATACGATACTACTGACAACAAACCTTCAGTGATAGTAGCTGAAAATGGTGATGTCTATGAACTTGTAAAAGCATCAGAAACATCAGTAGAAAAAGGTAAAGTAGTAGAAGGTGCAACAATCGTTGACTATGTATACCGTAAAGTTGTAACAACATTTGTAGATGAAGAAGGAAAAGAGATCAACCCTTCAGACAAAGGAACTAAAGATAAGAAAGATGTTCCTGAATACATCTTCAAAGAAACGAAGAAGGATGAAAAAGGAAATACAATCCACGTTTACCAAAAAGTTACTACAACATACGTAGATGAAGAAGGCAAAGAAATCAATCCTTCAGATAAAGGAACAAAAGAAAACAAAGAGATTCCAGAATACATCTTTAAAGAAACGAAGAAAGATGCCAAAGGAAATACAATCCATGTTTACCAAAAAGTTACCACAACATACGTAGATGAAGAAGGAAAAGAAATCAATCCTTCAGATAAAGGAACAAAAGGAAACAAAGAGATTCCAGAATACATCTTTAAAGAAACTAAGAAAGATGAAAAAGGAAATACAATTCACGTTTATCAAAAAGTTTCAACAACATACGTAGATGAGGAAGGAAAAGAGATTAACCCTTCAGATAGAGGAACAAAAGCTAACAAAGATATTTCTGGTTATACTTTCAAAGAAACTAAGAAAGATGAAAAAGGAAATACAATCCATGTTTACCAAAAAGTTACGTCATCAAATCCATCTACTTCTACACCATCTATTGATTCTGTTTTAACAACATTTGTGGATGAAAATGGTAATGTGATTATCCATGAAGAAAATGGTTCACATCCAGGTAGAGAAATCGAAGGATATGAGTTGATTGGTATCAAACGAGATTCTCGAGGCAATGTTCGCAATATTTATCGTAAGATTCCAACTTCAACAACAGGTCTAGCATCTACTTCTGAACAATCAGTTCAATCATCAACAGAAGTTAAGAATGAATTGCCAAACACTGGTACAGAAACCAATGCTAGTCTTGTAACTCTTGGACTTCTTGGATTATTGAGTGGATTTGGACTTGTAGCTCGTAAGAAGAAAGAAGATTAAGATTTGATTGATGTTAATTGTGAATATAGCTATTAGTTTACATTAACTTATTATCAAAGTAGTTTTGATTTCAAAAAAAGAAGCAGCGGTAAATCCGTTGCTTCTTTTTGCATCTTAGTAGGCATCATTTATTGCTGGTAGTTAATGGTTAACTATGTTGAAAATAAAAAAGAACAGTTGTACTGTTCTTTTTTATGATTATTTGAGACCGTATTTTTTGTTGAAACGATCCACACGTCCATCTGCTTGAGTGAACTTTTGACGTCCAGTGTAGAATGGGTGTGAGTCTGATGAAATTTCCACACGGATCAATGGGTAAGTTTCGCCTTCGAACTCAACAGTTTCGTTAGAGCGTTTTGTTGAACCGCTAAGGAATTTGTAACCAGTAGTTGTGTCCATGAAGACAACTGGGCGATATTCTGGATGGATATCTTTTTTCATTTTGCAATATTTCCTTTCTGCCATGGTCTCTTTGCGAGCCATAGATTGTTACCATACTAGTCTATCAAATTCTAATGAGTTTGACAAGTCTTTTACTTGTTTTTAAGCAAGTTTTTTAACTTTTGGTAGATGATTTCGTTTTCTTCCAAACTATAGGAGTTAGCACCACTTGCTAGAGGATGACCACCACCATCATGTTCTTTAGCAATTTCATTGATTGGACGAATTTTACTACGTAGACGGACGCGGTAGTGACCATCCGCTTGTTCAACAAAAATTCCCCAGAGACTAACACTATCAATACGACCAGGTGCTCCGACAATAGCTGCTGTTTCAGCATCTGTAACATTGAATTGTTTCAAGACTTCTTGACTCAGGATAACTCGCGCTGCACCATTTTCATCTACTTCCAAATGGTCGTAGATATAGCCTTGCAATTTAGCAATCTTGTAGCTCATGGTATCCATTTTACGCGTTAGGGCAGCAAAGTCAAAGTCATGATTTCTAAGATAGGCAGCAAGTTGAAGCGTACGGGCACTAGTTGAAGGATAGAGGAAACGCCCAGTGTCACCAACAATTCCGGCAAAGAGCAATTCTGCAGCTTGATTGGACAAGCTTAGATTACTTGTTTGGGCAAAAAGTGTAATCATCTCACTAGCACTGCTTGAGTTAGTATCAACCCAAGAGAGATCCCCATATACATCATCATTTGGATGGTGGTCAATCTTAATGAGAAAATCACCTTGACGATAGCGCTTATCATCGATACGGGCAGTATTGGCTGTATCACAGACGATGACAAGAGCTCCTTGGTAGAGCTTGTCTTCAACGAGATCCATTTCCGCCATCCAAGTAAGAGTTGGTTCATCAAAACCAACGGCTTTGATGGTTTTTTCTGGGAAATGATGTTTGAGAAGAGCTTTCAAACCTACCTGACTTCCCAAGGCATCTGGGTCTGGTTTCATATGTCTGTGAATGATAATCGTATCATATTCTTTAATTTTGTCTAAAATTTGCTGGCAAATGTCCATAAATAACCTCAATTCTTTCTCATTTCATTGTAGCACAAGAATTTTTATTTTTAAAATGAAAAAGATGTGATATAATGGAGAAAGATAAATTGAGGAGGACGATATGGCATTAGCAAAAATTGTATTTGCCAGTATGACCGGTAATACCGAAGAAATTGCAGATATTGTAGCAGATAAATTACGTGAGTTAGGATTGGATGTTGATGTTGACGAATGTACAACGGTTGACGCTTCGGATTTTTTAGAAGCTGACATTGCTATCGTTGCAACTTATACTTATGGTGATGGTGAGTTGCCAGATGAGATGTTGGATTTCTACGAAGATTTGGCGGATCTAAACTTAAGTGATAAAATCTATGGGGTTGTCGGTTCAGGTGATACCTTCTATGATGAATTCTGCAAAGCTGTTGATGACTTTGATCGTGTATTTGCTTCAACAGGGGCAGAAAAAGGTTCAGAGAGTGTCAAAGTGGACCTCTCTGCTGAAGAAGAAGATATCGAGCGTTTGGAGCAATTCGCTGAAGAATTAGCTGCAAAAGTAGGATAAAATTTAGCTGTGCTGATTGTGTAAGTCAGTGCAGTTTTTATTCCTTATTTTGGGTTTTACTAGCCTATTGACCAACTTTTTGATACAATGATTCAAATACTGGAGGAGACTGTATGGATTTAGATATCATTCGCCATGAAATTGATCAAGTTGATGACCAGATTGTCCATCTTTTAGAAAAGCGCATGCACTTAGTTGAAGGAGTTGTTGCCGTTAAGAAGGCATCTGGAAAACAGATTTTAGATACGAAAAGAGAAGAGCTTATATTTGAAAGAGTTAGAAATAAGGTAGAGGATAAACGTTATCAAGAGCCTATTGTTGCGATCTTTTCCGATATTCTTAAACGCTCACGTGCTTATCAGGATAAACATATCACATGAAAAAAGAACAATTTTATCCGCTAGGGATTTTTCTAGCTGCCATGTTTGGAGGACTTGCTCGTTATCTGATTTCGAGTTGGTTGCCTGTTAGTCCAGACTTTCCATGGGGAACTCTCTTTGTCAACTATATAGGAATTTTCTGCCTGGTCTATCTCGTAAAAGGCTATCTGGTTTATAAAGAAACTGCTAAGGAAGTTATTTTGGCTTTGGGTACTGGTTTTTGTGGGGGTCTGACAACCTTCTCTAGTCTTATGTTAGATGTAGTCAAACTACTGGATACAGGTCGCTATGTTAGCCTAGTCTTGTATCTGATCTTAAGCGTGGGTGGTGGCTTACTATTAGCCTACTACTTAGGGAGGAAAAAATGGTAATCGTCTATCTTGCAATTGCTTGTGGCTTAGGAGCGCTCGTACGGTATTTCTTTTCTCGCTATAACCAAGTTTCAAACTTGCCACTAGGAACGCTGATTGCAAATCTTTTGGGATGTTTTTTGATTGGACTTTTCTATAATCATGTGGAATCTAAGGAAGTTTATGCTATTTTAGCGACGGGTTTTTGTGGAGGTTTGACAACCTTCTCTACTTTAAATGATGAACTACAAAGACTGATTAGTGACAAAAAGGTATTTTATAGCTATCTAGCCTTAACCTACTTTGGTGGTCTTCTTGCGATTTTTTTAGGAATTATGCTATAAATTTCTTTACTTTTTTGTGGAAATTTGGTAAACTGTATCTTGTGTGTAATGGACGCACAAAAATACAGTTTATCCGCTGAGGAAGTTTCCTCAAGATTGACAAAGATAGGAGAATAAAATGAATCCATTAATCCAAAGCTTGACTGAAGGTCAACTT
>ERZ772972.583-NODE-583-length-13384-cov-3.412484_pt1 | contig 13384 bp, 9 predicted proteins | sample MGYA00580673_ERZ772972 | MGnify/ENA primary metagenome ERZ772972 (study PRJEB29015, sample SAMEA2738051) | human oral metagenome | biome: human oral; feature: human-associated habitat; material: saliva | place: China | collected 2229 ... | reverse complement strand
CCACTCGTCCGCAACTTTTATCCCTACGCGGAGCAATAGTCTCATATTGCTCAGTGGGTGGATCTATATAGGTTCGCTGGCTGACCTATATAGGTTCGTCGCGCGACCAATATAGCTTCACCCGCTGACCAATATAGGTTCATATCACCCCCTCGATGAAGTGGTGCTACCTCCCTTTCGGAGCCAAGGTGGATGACACTATGGGAGGGTAGGGAGATCTTGCGCTTGGGCGGGCTGGATGCTGCAGGGGAAATGGGTGGATGTTGTACCATATTACGCTAAGAATAGTCCATTCTTCGCTATTTGTATCTTTGTGTGAACGAACGTATCTCCCCTATGTTGTGAAGGAGAAGTACACCTCGTGTATGCGCGAGGACCTATTATTATATAATGTATGAGTAAGACGAATTCCCCGAAGCTTTGGCAGCCCGGTATGTGGGCCTTAGCGCTCGGGATCATTGCCCTGCCTGCGACGCTACAGGCGCAAGATAAGCCCGCCGAGACGGAGATGATCATCACCAAGGATCAGTTCTCCCTCACGCTCAATGATGCTGTACGCATCGCTCTGGAGATGAGTCCCACGCTACAAGCTACCCTCCTCGGTATCGACGGGGCGAAGTATGATCAGAAGAAGAATCGTGGCTCGCTCCTGCCGAAGGTCAGCCTCTCGGGCTCCTATGGCTATATGCTCAAGAAGCAGAAGGTCTACTTCGGTGATATGGGCGGCTCGGGCTCTCCTATGGGGAGCTTCTTCCCCGATGACGGGATCGAGATGGGGCAGACGCACTCTCTGCAGGGCGGTGTCAATGCGGGTATGGCGCTCATCGCTCCGCAGCTCTGGGCTTCACTCAAGCTGGATAAGGAGGCCGTCGCGCTGGCCGAAGAGAAGGCACACGGCTCGAAGATCGATCTGGTGGCTGAGGTGAAGAAGGCATATATGGCCGTCCTCCTCGCACAGGAATCCCTACGCGTGCTGGAGGCGAACTATGCCAATGCGCAGGCCAACTATAAGGATATCGCGAATAAGTACCAGCACGGGCTCGTCGCCGAGTACGACAAGATCCGTATGGAGACGCAGATGAAGAACGTCCTGCCGAATGTCGTGGCAGCACGTACCGCCGTGCGTCTTGCCGAGGCGAAGCTGAAGGTCGTGATGGGAGTGCCTCTTGAGATCCCCATCACCGTCACCGAGCATCTGGCCGACTACAAGGATCGTGTCTATCAGCACCTCCCTACCGAGAGTGCTGCGATCTCGCTACAAGACAATAGCACGCTGCGTCAGCTCGACCGCCAGGGACGCCAGCTTGATGCTGCACTCCACGTCAAGCGCATGGCCTATATGCCGACGCTCTCGCTGAGCTTTACCTATCAGTATAGCTTTGCTTCGGATAAACTCCATCTCGACGACCGCAAGCGCTGGAGCCCCTTCTCTACGATAGGCCTCTCGCTCGACGTGCCTATATATAATGGTGGTGCGCGTGGCAATGATGTCCGCTCCACCGAGGTTCAGATCCGTCAGCTGGCAGCTCAGCGTGTGGCTGCAGAGAGCCAGCTTCGTCTCGGGCTGATGAATAGCGTGAGTGAGCAGAAGACGGCCCTCGAGCAGTTCGTCTCCGCGCAGGACGCCGTGGCTACGGCAGAGCGTGGTCATAGTATCGCTGAGGTACGCTACAAGAGCGGTGCGGGTACTCTTCTCGAGCTGAATGACGCCGAGACTGCCCTCCTGCAAGCTCGTCTCAACTACAGTCAGGCCATCTACAACTATATGGTCGCTGTCTACTCCCTCGATGCTCTCAAGGGCGAGGGCCTTCCTGTGGAAGTGAAGTAACATCCCTTCCTTCCCTCTTTCCCATTGTACAAACTATAAGAATAAGATAAGAAGATGATCTCGCAGAAGACCATTAAGACCCTGAGCCTTGCCCTTTTGAGTGCTGGGCTCCTCGCCAGCTGCTCCTCCTCGTCCTCGAGTAAGGCTACCGAAGAGCAGAGTGCTGACACCGTTCGCCTCGTCGAGGTAGCTCCCGCAGAGATGCGTGCGCTGAACCTCTCGGAGGAGTTCACCGCCCAGCTCGAAGCTAAGGTGGTCAATAACATCACCGCGCAGGCTGGCGGTCGCCTCAAGCAGCTCCTCGTCAAGGTCGGTGACCGCGTAGGTGCTGGGCAGGCCGTGGCTCGTATGGAGGCTACGCAGGCTGCACAGGCACAGATCCAGCTTGCTGACGCTAAGACGAACTTCGCCCGTATGGACGAGCTCTATAAGGTCGGTGGCGTGTCGAAGGCGCAGTGGGAGCAGGCGAAGAGTGCTGTCGATCAGGCGAAGCTCGCCTATGGCAATGCTGCGGAGAATACCGTACTGCGTAGCCCTATCAGTGGCTTCGTCACGGCGAAGAACTACGACAATGGGGATATGACTTCTCCCCAGCTCCCTGTCGTCGTCATCCAGCAGATCGCACCCATCAAGGCGGTCATCGGGGTCTCCGAGCAGTATTACTCCTTCTTGAAGAAGGGTGCAGCAGCGACCCTCTCCGTCGATGCCCTCGGCGAAGAGACCTTCAGCGGTATCGTCACGAATATCTTCCCCACGCTTGATCCCGTCACGCACACGGTATCTACCGAGATCGAGGTGGCGAACAAGGATCTCAAGCTCCGCCCAGGGATGTACGCCCGTGTACACCTTGACTTCGGTACGAAGGAAGCCCTCACCGTACCCGACAAGGCTATCGTCCGTCAGGCTGGTAGCGGTGCACGCTATGTCTATGTCTTCTCTGGTGGCAAGGCCGTCTACCGTGCGGTAGAGCTTGGTCAGCAGCAGGGCGATCTCTATGAGGTCGTCAGTGGGCTCAATGCTGGAGATCAGGTCATCATCTCTGCGCCCTCCAACCTCAAGAACGGGCTCTCTGTTAAGCTCCGTAAGTAATCCAGCTAAGCGTCTGCTATGAGTATTTACGAAACCGCCGTACGGAAGCCCATCACTACCGCCCTGATCTATGTGGCGATAGCTGTACTTGGGCTCTTCGCGCTCTCTCGACTCTCCATCGAGCTGATGCCGAAGACCGAGACGACCAACGTTATGGTCGTCACCTCCTATCCCGGTGCCAGCGCCGCGGATATCGAGACGAACATCTCCAAGCCCCTTGAGAATGCCCTCAATGGTATCGACCGTCTCAAGCATATTACCTCGAAGAGTCAGGATAATTCCTCGGTCGTCACGCTGGAGTTCCGTGCTGGGACTGCCATCGCTGAGGCCACGAACGATATCCGAGATAAGCTCGATGCGATGTCGGACTACCTGCCTGCAGGGGCTAAGAAGCCGACGATCTTTAAGTTCAGTACGAGCTCAATCCCTGTGGCCATCCTCTCGGTCGAGTCCGAGGAGAGTGCCTCGGGTCTGTCGAAGCTCTTGGAAGACCGTGTCAGCAACCGCCTGCAGCGCATCGATGGCGTCGGGACGGTGAATATCTCCGGTGCCTCTAAGCGTGTCGTGCAGGTCTACTGTGACCCCACGAAGCTCGAGGCTTACCACCTCACTCTGGCACAGATCTCCCAGCTCATCGGCGCGGAGAATGTGAACATCCCTGCGGGGCAGATTGACCTCGGCTCGCGTACCAACTCGATCCGCGTGCAGGGGGAATTCACCGATCCTATGCAGCTCGGCTCGATCATCGTGACGAGTGTCGGCGGGAAGGATATCTATCTGCGCGACGTCGCTGAGATCAAGGATACCGTCGGGGAGCGCCGGCAGGAGAACTTCGTCAATGGGAAGAGCGGTGCTATCGTCATGATCACGAAGCAGGAAGGCTCGAACTCGGTCGAGATCGCTCGCCAGATCCGTGCTGCCCTCCCCGAGATCCAGCAGAACCTCCCCTCGGACGTCAAGATCGGCTACCTCATCGATACCTCGAGCTTCATCGTCAATACGATCGACTCGCTCCAGGATACGATCATGATCACCTTCGTGATCGTGGTGCTCGTCGTCCTCTTCTTCCTCGGGCGCTGGCGTGCGACCTTCATCATCGTCCTCACGATCCCGATATCGCTTGTCGCCTCGTTCATCTACCTCCTCGTCTCGGGGAACTCGCTGAACGTCATATCGCTCTCCTCGCTCTCCATCGCCATCGGTATGGTCGTCGACGATGCTATCGTGGTACTGGAGAACGTCACGACGCACATCGAGCGTGGGAGCTATCCCAAGCAAGCTGCCGTACATGCTACCAATGAGGTCGGTATCTCGGTCGTCGCCTCTACGCTGACGATGCTCGCCGTCTTCCTGCCGCTGACGATGATGCCCGGCGAAGCTGGGCTGATGTTCCGCCAGCTGGGGTGGAGTATCAGTATCGTGATGATCGTCTCTACAGCAGCTGCTCTCTCGCTGACGCCGATGCTCACCTCGCAGCTCCTGAAGCGCAATGAGAAGAAGAGCCGACTATCCGAGAAGATCTTCGCTCCTATCAATGCCTTCCTCGGCAAGCTGGATGCGCTCTATGCTCGCCTCTTGGGCTGGGCCGTTCGCCATCGCCGTGCGACTGTAGCTATCGCCTTCGGGATCTTCGCTCTCAGTCTTGCGAGCCTCACCTTCATAAAGACTTCGTACATGCCGAAGCAAGATGTCGGCTTCATCGAGGTGAAGGCCGAGCTCCCCGTCGGTACCCGTGTCGATGAGACGCGTCGTCTGAGCCTCGACCTCGATAAGCGTATGCGTGAGGAGATCCCCGCTATCCAGACGGCATCCATGACGGTGGGGCAGGCTGGTGACGGCGACTCGTGGTCGCTCATGCAGGACAATGGCTCCAATATCATCTCGGGCTACATCGGTCTGCGTCCCCGCTCTGAGCGTACGCTCTCACAGGATGAAGTGTCCGATAAGCTCCGTAAGCTCCTCGCCTCCTACCCTGAGCTCTCTTCGTATAGTGTGACGACAGGCGGAGGTGCCAACGGTAATAATACAAGTGGTGTCACGCTCGAGATCTATGGTCAGGACTTCTCCGAGACCGATACCTATGCGCGTCAGCTCCGTGAGGAGATGGAGAAGAGCAGCACGACCTCGGGTGTCACCATCAGCCGTAAGGACTACGTCCCTGAGATTCGCTTCGTCTTTGACCGCCAGAAGCTCGCTGAGAATGGACTGAACTTAGCTACGGCATCCTCCTATCTGCGCTCTGCTGTCAACGGGACCATCGCCTCGTACTTCCGTGAGGATGGGAATGAGTATGATATCCGTGTCAGCCTCGCTCCTGGGGCACGTCAGTCACTGCAAGACCTCTCCAGCCTGCTGGTCTATACGGCACAGGGTAAGACCCTTCGTCTCTCTGATCTGGGGCATGTCGACGAAGCCTTCACGCCTCCTACCATCGAGCGTAAGGACCGTAGCCGTGTCATCACGCTCTCCCTCACGCCTACGCCTGGCGTCCAGCTGAGTGAGCTTGTCGGGAAGCTCAACGAAGTCCTCGCCGCTCACCCCGTACCCTCGGGCAATGTGAGCTACAAGATCACGGGGGCTTATGAGAGCCAGCAGGAGACCTTCGGTGACCTCACGACCCTGATGCTTCTGATCATCATGCTCGTCTTCATCGTGATGGCAGCGCAGTTCGAGAGCCTTGTTGACCCCTTCGTCATCATGTTCTCCGTGCCCTTCGCCTTCTCGGGTGTCTTCCTTGGTCTCTTGATCACACAGGTGCCTCTCGATACGATGTCGTTCATCGGGCTGATCATGCTCATCGGTATCGTCGTGAAGAATGGTATCGTGCTCATCGACTACATCCGTCTGTGCCGCGAGCGTGGTATGGGCGTCGCCAAGGCGGTGACGACCTCGGGTAAGTCCCGTCTGCGCCCTGTGCTCATGACGACGGCCACGACCGTCCTCGGGATGGTGCCTATGGCCCTCGGTATAGGTGAAGGCTCTGAGATGTGGCAGTCCATGGGTATCACGGTCGCTTGGGGGCTCTCGATCTCCACGCTGGTGACCCTCGTCCTCATCCCCACGCTTTACGCTGCTCTCGAAGCTCGTCGTATCGTCCGTGAGCGCAAGAAGCTCGAGAAGAAGCTCGCTACGCGCGCCGCAGAGAAGGCGCTTGCCGCCCAACACTAATCCCCCCACCACGCTATGGATAAGTATCAAATGTTCGCCCCCGAGCAGCCGATGAAGACCGTCTTCATCACCTACAATCAGGCCTATCACGAGATCATCGTGCGCCTGCTCACTAAGATGAGCCTCCGTGGTTACACCTCCTTCGAGCGGGCTCAGGGCCGTGGCTCGAAGACGGGGGAGCCGCATATCGGTGACCACGCTTGGCCTACGATGAACTCGGCGATGTACGTCATCGCTCCCGAGACGCGTGTGCCCGAGCTGCTGGAGCGCCTGCGTGCGCTGGACGAAGCGACGCCTGACCAAGGGCTTCGTGCCTTCGTCTGGGCCGTCGAAGCGATGATTTAAGTTCGCCTCTTCGGCAGGCTACGGCCTCGCTTCATTCCCTTTCTTACGATATACGCCCCGCGCTGTGATCGCCCGATCTAGCGCGGGGCGTGTCGTATATATACGGATGGGAGAGGGGCGGCTATTAGAGCTCGCAGCTTCGCTTCTATTGAGAGGTAAATGCGACCAGTACTGGTCGGCGAGTTGACCAGTACTGGTCACTCGTGTGAGCAGTACTGGTACGATAGGGTGAGTAGTACTGGTTCGCTTGCTGACCAGTACTGGTCACTTTTTTGATCCGTGGAGGTAGTGGCTATGATGCTGTGAGATAGCTTGTTGATCTGGTGCGAAAATGGTGAGTATTTCTCTGCTGATAGTAGCTGTCTGCAGGGGACTTGAGGGGCTCATAAAAAAGGGCTACGTTTTCCACTTTCGGTAGGTGGATATTTTCCCCCTCAAAGGGGCAAAAAACCTTCCTCACGATCTCGCCTTCAAGAGATAATTTGGCCGATCGGTGTACAACCGCTGATTGATGTCGAGAGCAATACCCCGATGCTTAGCGGGCTGTAGAGGTTGTGGATAACTTTTCCCTGCGGATGTGTGTAACCCTATGGATAAATGCATACATTTGTCTCGGTCCCGATGCCACTCCCTCGAGCTGGTCGATCGCCTTGACGAAGGAGAAGGGTAGGGCCGACCAACCGAAACCTAACTACAAACTACGCAACTACTTAAGATCCTATGGGACAAGAGTCGATTTACATCCTCAAGCGGGATGGAAGTCAGCAACCTTATGATGGCGAGAAGATCCGCAGTGCTGTCGATAAGGCCTTCCGTGCGGCAGGCCTCGTCGATGAAGAAGGCTATGCTCTCCGTATCGAGTCACTCATCCAGACAGAGCTCTGTCATCGCAATGCTCAGGTCGCTGTCGAGGAGATCCAAGACCGTGTCGAGGCTGAGCTGATGAACCTCGCACCTCAGGTCGCCAAGAAGTACATCATCTATCGTGAGTGGCGCACCGTCCAGCGTGAGAAGCGCACGACCCTCAAGCGCACCATGGATGGTATCGTCTCCATCGAGAAGAATGATATCAATCTGGGTAATGCGAACATGAGCGCCTACACGCCCTCGGGGCAGATGATGACCTTCGCCTCTGAGGTGACGAAGGACTATGCGATGAAGTACCTCCTCTCGGCACCCTTCGCTCGTGCCCACGCTGCGGGGGATATTCACATCCACGACTTAGACTACTATCCTACGAAGACCGCTACGTGCGTGCAGTACGACCTGGCGGATCTCTTCGAGCGAGGCTTCCACACGAAGAATGGGAGCATCCGTACCCCACAGAATATCCAGAGCTACGCCACACTTGCGACGATCGTCTTCCAGACGAATCAGAACGAGGAGCACGGCGGGCAGGCTATCCCAGCCTTCGACTTCTTCATGGCCCCTGGCGTGCGTAAGACCTTCATCCGTCAGCTCGCCGACCGCCTCCTCTATGCGCATAGTCTCCTCTCGGGGAGAAGCTTTTCTGACGAGGAGCGTAAGGCCTTCGTCGAAGCACTCCGTGGCCTCGAGCCCCCTCTCGCTCATACCGATGCTGCAGCCGAAGCTCTCGCTGCTGGTCTTGATCGCATCGGCTGTCAGCTCCCCGCTACGGCTGTGCGTCTTGCCCTCGAAGAAGCCTATCAGCGCACCAAGCGCGAGACCCATCAGGCGATGGAGGGCTTCGTGCACAACCTCAATACCATGCACTCGCGTGGTGGTAATCAGGTCGTCTTCAGCTCGGTTAACTATGGTACCGACACTTCCGAAGAGGGGCGTATGGTCATCCGTGAGCTCCTCGCTGCTACCGTCGAGGGCTTAGGCCAGGGCGAGGTGCCTATCTTCCCCATCCAGATCTTCAAGGTCAAGGAGGGCGTGAACTATTCCGAGGCTGACTATGCGAAGGCACAAGCGGACTTCGCTGGGGCACTCGCTGGGAAGTACACCTTCGAGACGCCGAACTTCGACCTCCTGCTTCTGGCGTGTAAGACGACGTCGCATGCCCTCTTCCCGAACTTCCTCTTCCTCGATACGCCCTTCAACCAGCACGAGCTCTGGCGCGCCGATGACCCGAAGCGCTACCTGCATGAGATCGCTACGATGGGCTGCCGTACGCGCGTCTTCGAGAATGTCTGCGGGCCCAAGACCTCTGTCGGGCGCGGGAACCTCTCGTTCACGACGATGAATCTGCCCCGACTGGCTATCGAAGCCTCTCGCCGCGCCCAGCGTGAGCTCCCTACGGCTCCCGTGGAGCAGCAGCAGGAGCGTGCAAGGGTACTCTTCCTCGAGTCGGTGCGTGAGATGGCTACCTTCATCGGTGACCAGCTGCATGAGCGCTACCTCTACCAGCGCTCGGCCTTAGCTCGTCAGTTCCCCTTCATGATGGGCAATGACGTGTGGAAGGGTGGTGCAGCCCTCGCTCCACAGGACGAAGTGGGCTCGGTCTTCGACAGCGGCACGCTCGGTATCGGCTTCATCGGTGGGCACAATGCGACGATGGCACTCTACGGTGAGGGTCATGGACGCAGCGACCGCTCTTGGCAGACGCTCTATGATGCCGTGCAGGTGATAAACGAAGTGGTGCGCGAATACAAGCAGAAGTACCACCTCAACTACTCTGTCCTTGCTACTCCTGCCGAAGGCCTCTCGGGGCGCTTCACCCGCATGGACCGCAAGCGCTACGGCGTCATCCCTGGGGTCAATGACCTCGACTACTATGTGAACTCCTTCCACGTCGACGTACGCGAAGAGATCGGTATGCACGACAAGATCCGTCGTGAAGCCCCCTTCCATGCGATCACGCTCGGTGGGCATATCAGCTATATCGAGCTCGACGGCGAGGCGAAGAAGAATGTCTCCGTCATCCTCAAGCTCGTCAAGACAATGAAGGATACGGGTATCGGCTATGGCTCGATCAACCACCCCGTAGATACGTGTCAGGACTGTGGCTATCGTGGGATCATCTACGATAAGTGCCCCGTCTGTACCAGCGATCGCATCGCTCGTCTGCGTCGCATCACGGGCTATCTCACCGGTAGCCTCGAGAGCTGGAACTCTGCTAAGCAGGCAGAGGAACACGACCGCGTGAAGCATCACTGATCCTCCCAACTCATACTATTAAGCAGCTGACGAAGAGCCTGGGTCCCGAGGCGGCTCCCCGCCGACGGACTCCAGGCTTCGTCTTATCCATCCCACTCCTCACTCCATCTCCGTGCGCCTCCTCAACGTCTATCGTGAGAGCATCAGCGATGGCCCTGGCCTTCGCTACTCGATCTATCTGGCTGGTTGCCGCCACGCTTGCCCGGGATGTCACAATCCCGAGAGCTGGTCGGCCGAGGTGGGTATTCCTCTCACCGAGGAGGTCCTCAGTGATATGATCGAGGAGATACGGGGCAATTCTCTCCTGGACGGCATCACCGTCTCTGGGGGAGATCCCTTCTATGATCCCACGGCTCTTACTACGCTCTTAGCACGCCTACGACGTGAGACGGGGCTGTCGATCTGGTGCTACACAGGCTTCACGGTGGAGTACCTCCTGCAGTCAGAGGCACATCGCCCTGCATTGGAGTTCATCGATGTGCTCGTCGATGGCCCCTTCGTCCAGAGCCTTCTTGACCCGCGCCTCTACTTCCGCGGTAGTCGTAATCAGCGGCTGGTGCATATCGATCACAGTGTACCACTCTCTGAGACGGCACTCTCGTTCCTCGATGATGCCTTCTGAGGCGCACTCTTGCTGTCTCGAGCCTTCTCCTTATCTTTATATCTCACGGGGGCTTCCCCTGCTGACACATCCACTTACCTTCCTATTAGACGATGATCTACTTCCTTGGGGCACTCTGCCTCGTCTTCCTCGTGCTCTTCCTCTACGCAGGGAAGCGCATCAAAGAACTGACTGACGTAGCCGCTGCCGCCGAGCGTGCTGAGCACGAGAAGGCGCTCGAGCTCAAGACGCTGGAGACGAAGCTCCAGACGACTGCCGAGGCACATCAAGAGCTTCGCCAGCGCTACGACGCCCTCCAGCAGAAGGCTGATGAAGCGGCCGTGAGCCTTGCTGCCGTCAAGACCGAGCGTGCCAGCCTCGCCTCCGAGCTGGAGAAGCTCCAGGCAGAGAAGGGCAAGCTCGCCGAAGAGCTGCGCGATAGCTTCCGTGCTGTCGCGAATGACATCATGCGCGAGCGTACCGAAGACCTCGACAAGCGTACGAAGGAGACCCTCTCTCCGCTGCGTGAGGATCTCAAGCGCTTCGGTGAGCAGGTCGATAAGACCTATCAAGAAGAGGCGCGCGAACGCTTCAACCTCAAGGACTCCATCGAGAAGCTCATCCTCCGCAGTCAGGAGATCAGTCAGGAGACTACCAGCCTCACGCGTGCCCTGCGTGGCGATAGTAAGGTGCAGGGTGACTGGGGTGAGCTGGTCCTCGAGCGCATCCTTGATCAGAGCGGGCTCATTCGTGGCGAGCATTACTTCGTGCAGGAGACGCTGCGTGACGAGTCGGGAGCCGTCATCACGACGGGAGATAGCCGCGGTGGACTTCGTCCCGACGTCATCGTGCGCTACCCCAATCGGGGTGCCATCGTCATCGACAGTAAGGTCAGCCTCACCGCCTATGCGCGCTATGTCGCCGCTGAGACAGACGCAGAGCGTGACCAAGCACTCAAGGAGCACCTCCTCAGCCTGCGCAAGCATATCAACGAGCTCTCGGGTAAGCGCTACGAGGAGTACACCGAGGGCTCGCCGAACTTCGTCATGCTCTTCATCCCCAACGAGCCGGCCTACACCATAGCGCTCGCCCACGACCCCACGCTCTGGGAGGAAGCCTATCGGAAGAATGTCGTCCTCATCAACGGTACGAACCTCATCGCTGCCCTGCGTATGGCGCAGGATATGTGGCAGCGTGATAGCCAGCAGCGCAATGTCTTGCAGATCGTCGATGAGGCGGGTAAGCTGTATGATAAGTTCGCCACCTTCTCCGAGACCTTCCTGAAGATCGAGAGCAAGCTCGAGGATGCGCAGAAGGCGTTCGGTGAAGCTAAGGGCCAGCTCCGTGATGGTCGTGGCGATATCCTTGGCCGCTTCGATAAGCTGAAGGCGCTGGGTGCCAAGACGAAGAAGGCACTGCCAGGCGGTATCCAGCCTCCAGCATCAGCCTCCGAAGACGAATAGCCTCTGCTTCTCTGCGGAGATCGATAGACCTAACTAAGCGCGACAGCCAGCTATCCGGTAAGAAGGTAGTTGGCTGTCGTGCTCTTGTTGGGGAGGGATATACTACGAGGCTTCGTATTGAATTCGTAAATTTGTACTCATCAGGAACAAGATCACTTACTTAAACGATTATAAATGGCTAAATCTAAGGAGGAGAAGAAGCGCAATGGGATTATCCCCGAGCCGACGCTGCGCCGACTCCCTTGGTATCTCTCCTTTGTAAAGCTTCTCCAAACAGAAGGACATAAGTACGTCTCCTCGCCCCGTATCGCTTCGGGTGTCGGAGTCGATGCTGCGCTCGTGGCGAAGGACCTTTCGTATGTAGAGCTCCAGGGGCGTACACGCGTCGGCTATGAGACGGAGGCTCTCATCAACTACCTCGAGGAATTCCTTGGCTTCACGAAGCGCCATCAGGCCTTCCTCATCGGTGTCGGGAGCTTGGGCTCTGGGCTCCTTTCGGACAAGGGGCTACGGCAGTTCGGCCTTGAGGTGACCGCAGGCTTTGACGTCGCTGAGGATATCATCGGTACGGAAGTCTCGGGGATCCCCGTCTATCATATCGATGAGCTGGCGACACGTATCGAGAGCGAAGGCATCAAGATCGCCATCCTCACCGTACCTATCCTACAAGCTCAGCTGATGACCGATCGCCTGGTGCGTGCTGGTATCCGTGCGCTGTGGAACTTTACGCCCGTTCGCATCCAGACCCCCGACCACGTCGTCGTGCAGAATACCTCGATGTATGCGCACCTGGCACTGATGTTCACCCGAATGAAGGCGCTCCAAGAGTCCCAACCTACTACCCCTACCAGTAAGCCTCGCTCCAGCCGATGAAGATCTTAGGCGTAGGCTTCAATTACCGCCCGCACGTAGCCGAAGCACCTCAGCTCGGCCTTCCTGAGCAGGCGGTAGATACTCCTCCACTCTTCTTCCACAAGGGCGATGCGCTACTCAAGCCCCGCACGCCCTTCTTCCTCCCCGATATGGGTTCGTCCATCGAATATGAGGCGGAGCTGGTCATCCAGATCAGTCGGGTAGGAAAGTGCATCGCTGAGCGCTTCGCCCATCGCTACTATGAGCGTGTGACGGTGGGTATTGACTTCACGGCACGCGACATCCAGCGACGTGCTATGGCTGAGGGGCGCCCGTGGCTGGAGGCTAAGGTCTTCGATGGCTCGGCTGTCGTAGGCGAGTGGCTGGATAAGACGGCTCTGGGCTATCCCGAGCGCCCCATCTCCTTCTCGCTACGGCGTGACGGAGAGGTGGTGCAAGCGGCCGATAGCTCGGAGATGATCCATAGCTTCGATGCGCTGATTGCCTATGTGAGCCGCTTCCAGACGCTACGTATGGGTGACCTCATCTTCACGGGTACCCCCGCAGGTGTCGGGCCCATAGCTATCGGGCAGACCCTCGAGGGCTTCATCGGCGAGCGCAAGGTGCTCCACGTCCCCATCAAGTAGCTGGCTACCCTTTCGTGTAGGCCACACCCCATCGCCCCACCGATCCGCTTGTGATCGGTGGGGCTTTTTTGTGCCTTGCGCAATGGTCTCCATATAGGTATATGAGTACGTGGAGTAGAGCTATATAGGATGGCGAAGAAAGCTATATAGCTTTGGCCTGATTCCTATATAGCTTTACTTGGATTCCTATATAGCTTTGTGAAGTGGCCTATATTGGGTTGTTGCTCCGCGTAGGGATAAAAGTTGTGGACGCGTGGCAGATAAGTTT
>ERZ772972.580-NODE-580-length-13408-cov-3.249008_pt1 | contig 13408 bp, 9 predicted proteins | sample MGYA00580673_ERZ772972 | MGnify/ENA primary metagenome ERZ772972 (study PRJEB29015, sample SAMEA2738051) | human oral metagenome | biome: human oral; feature: human-associated habitat; material: saliva | place: China | collected 2229 ... | reverse complement strand
CCTTCCAGGCCAAAGGCTGCGTGCAGGGCGCGCACCGCGAGCTCCAGGTACTTGTCCTCGATGACGACGGAGGTCTTGATCTCGCTGGTGGAGATCATGCGGATGTTGATGCCTTCCTTGGCCAGGCACTCGAACATGCGGGCGGCGATGCCGGCATGGCTCTTCATGCCCAGGCCCACGATGGAAACCTTGGCGATGAGCGGGTCACCATTGACCTCGCCGCCGCCCAGACCGGGCACCACTTCGGTTTCCAGCACCTTCATGGTGCGCTTGAAGTCGTTCTGGTTGACGGTGAAGGAGAAGTCGGTGGTGCCGTTGACCGCCTGGTTCTGCACGATCATGTCGACATCGATGTTGGCAGCCGCCACCGGTCCCAGGATGCGGGAGGCAATGCCCGGCACGTCCGGCACCTTGGTCAGGGTGATCTTGGCTTCGTCGCGCTGGAAGGCGATTCCGGAGATGACGGCTTGCTCCATGTTGGTTCCATCCATTTCTTCTTCAAAGGTGATCAGCGTGCCCGATTTCATTTCCTCGTCGAGCGGGATGTCGGGCGATGTGAGGCTGGAGAGCACCCGGGTCTTGACCTTGTACTTGCCGGCAAACTCGACCGAGCGGGTCTGCAGGACCTTGCTGCCCAGGCTGGCCATTTCGAGCATCTCCTCGAAGGTGATGCGGTCGAGACGGCGGGCGTCGGAAACGATGCGCGGGTCGGTGGTGTAGACGCCGTCGACATCGGTGTAGATCAGGCATTCATCGGCCTTGATGGCGGCTGCCACGGCCACGGCCGAGGTGTCGGAACCTCCACGGCCCAGCGTGGTGATGTGGCCTTCGCGGTTGATGCCCTGGAAGCCGGTGATGATGACCACCCGCCCCTGCGCGAGGTTCTCGCGGATGCGACGGTCGTCGATGGATTCGATGCGGGCCTTGGTGAAGGCGCTGTCGGTGACGATGGGTACCTGCCAGCCGGTGAAGCTGATGGCGTCCACGCCCTCGACCTTCAGCGCCATGGCCAGCAGGGCCACGGAAGCCTGTTCGCCGGTGGAGGCGAGCATGTCGAGCTCGCGCCGGTCGGGCTCGGCCTGGATGGCCTTGGCCAGGTCGATGAGGCGATTGGTCTCGCCCGCCATGGCCGAAGGAACGACCACCATCTGGTGGCCGGCACGATGCCATTTGGCAACCCGCCGGGCCACGTTCTGGATGCGTTCGACCGACCCCATCGAGGTACCGCCGTATTTGTGAACGATGAGCGCCATTGATGTGAGGATCCCGCTTGATGGAGGAAGACGGTGCAAGGACCGTGCTTCCGGGATTCGTGAAGGAACGAAGATGCTGCGCCTGGCTGGCGTTTCCCCGTCGTGCAGGCGCCAGACGACCCTTGTGAGTCTCGTCTGGCGTGCCCCGGGTGCGACCTTCTCTATGGGGCAATGATTATAAGTTGCCAAAATGCACAGCGGGGGTGTGCAGGCCGTTATTTCTGATGTAAACGAGTCTCATAGGCAAAACCGACAACCACGGGCAGATCTTGCCCCGCTTCCGTGCAAACGTCTGCGGGCGGATGCGGCGATGCCCTGAAGCGGTGCAACAGGAAGCCGCGCGAGCAGAGACCGCCGCAGGCGCCACCTGCAGCGGGGAGTCGCCCTCTACAGCCAGGGCTGCAAGGCCGCAGCCGGCTGCCAGGAAAGCTGCACGCGGGGGCCGCTGCTGCCGTGGGCTGCGTGGGCTGCGTGGGCATCGGGCGGCATGTCGGCCAGCAGCCCGAACGGTGCCGCATGGATGGGCTGGCCGTCCGCGCGGATCACCGGCAGGCAGGCGCGCAGGCAGGCGGGAATGCCGCGGGCCTGCATCAGCTTCTTCCAGCTGCGACTGGGCGAGGATGGGGACAGGCGCAGACGCTCGCCTCCCCGGCCCTGGTCAATGAGGATCTCGGTGCGGCGGAGCCAATCGGCATCCACCGTATCCGGCGCGTCCGTGAGCATGGCCAGCTCGGGCCCTGCCTGTTCGATGTAGAGCCGGCCTGCGGGCAGATCGACGAAGGTCTCGCCTTTCCAGCGCAGCAGCAGCGGTGTGATGGGCGGCACCTCGGGCAGGACACCGATACGGTCGCGGTAGCGCAGCAGGGTGATGCCGTCATGGCGGACAAGGGCCTGGCTGGCCGCGGCCAGCAGCAGCTGACGTTCGATCTCGAAAAGCTTGAGGCGCGACGGCATGCGGCAGCCCAGCCGCCCCAGCCACCAGCGCAGCGCCTCGGCCCGGCGCACGCTGTCCAGACCCATCATGGCCGACCGGGAGAGCATGGGCCAGTCGGCTGCTGCAGTGTGTGACGCCAGATGCACGGTGCAGGCCGCCACATCAGCCTCGGCCTGGCCCAGCAGACGATCGGCCGCCTGTTGCAGCAGGCCGATGGACGCCAGCTCATCGGGCAGCGAGAGCGCATCGTCACGCAGACGCCGATCCAGAAAGCGGCGCACCCGGTTGCGGGCCAGACGCGTGTCCTGATTGGACGGATCTTCCACCCACTGGATGCCGCGTTCCTGCGCCCACTCGGCCAGCTGCTGACGTGACAGCCCCAGGAAGGGTCGCAGCACGCGCATCCCGGCGGGTGCGTGGGGCATGGGAGAGGATTCGCGCATGCCGGCCAGGCCCAGCAGGCCGCTGCCCCGACGGCGGCGCAGCTCGACGGTCTCCAGCTGGTCATTGGCGTGATGGGCGGTCAGCACCACCCGGGCGCCGATCTCGGCCGCCATGTCGGCCAGGGCGCGGTAGCGCCCTGCCCGGGCCCAGGCTTCCAGACCCAGGGCGCCAAAACCGGCAGACACCCGAAGCCGGCGCGACAGGAACGGCAGCCCGAGCGAGGAGGCTTCGGCGGCACAGAAGGCCAGCCAGTCATCGGCGCGGGATTGCAGGCCATGGTGGACGTGGGCCACGGCAGCCCGCACCACGGGGCGCAGGGCTGCCACGGCGTGCATCAGCACCTGCGAGTCACGCCCGCCCGAACAGGCCAGCAGCAGCGTGTCGTCGGGCCCCAGGCCTGCACGCTGCAGGCACTGGCGCAAGGCATCCACGGGCGTGTCGTCGGTCATCGTCAGGTCAGTGGATCCGGCGGATCATGCCCGGGCGCGGTGCGGCCGGGCATGGCAGGCAGTCTGCCCGATGGCGGGTCAGGCCGTGACTTCCTTGAACTTGCCGTAGGCGGCAATGCGGCTCTGGCGCTGGCGCACCAGGTCGGCACGGCGCATGCCGGAGAGCTGGCGCAGGGCCTCGGCAATGGCCGGGCGCAGCTTGGCCACCATGGCATTCATGTCGCGGTGAGCACCGCCGACCGGCTCGTCGATGATCTCGTCGATGAGCCCCAGGGCCTTCAGGCGCGGGGCCGTGATGCCCATGATCTCGGCTGCCTCGGAGGCCTTGTCGGCGCTCTTCCAAAGAATGGCGGCGCAGCCCTCGGGCGAGATGACGGAGTAGACGCTGTACTGCAGCATCATCAGGATGTCGGACACGCCCAGTGCCAGCGCACCGCCCGAGCCGCCTTCGCCAATGACGATGCTGATGATGGGCACTTCGAGGGCCGCCATTTCCAGCAGGTTGCGGCCGATGGCCTCGGACTGGCCACGCTCTTCGGCCCCCATGCCGGGGAAGGCACCCGGGGTGTCGATGAGGGTGATGATGGGCAGGCCGAACTTCTCGGCCAGCTTCATCAGGCGCAGCGCCTTGCGATAGCCCTCGGGACGCGGCATGCCGAAGTTGCGGTGCGTGCGCTCCTTGGCGTCACGCCCCTTCTGGTGGCCGATGACGACAACGCTGCGACCATCGAAACGGGCCACGCCCCCCACGATGGCGGGATCGTCGGCAAAGGCGCGATCACCGTGCAGCTCATGGAAGTCGGTCATCAGCGCATGGATGTAGTCCAGCGTGTAGGGGCGCTGCGGATGCCGGGCCACCATGGCCGTCTGCCAGGGCGTGAGCTTGTCGTAGAGATCCTTCAGCTTGGAATCGCACTTCGAGCGCAGCCGGTCGATCTCCTCGGCGATATCGACGGCCGATTCTCCCTGCACGTAGCGCAGCTGCTCGATCTTGCTCTCGAGTTCGGCAACGGGTTGTTCAAAATCCAGATAGGTTGTCTTCATAGATGTCGGTGCGACCTTCAACGCCGCCAGGTGGTGCCGGCGGGACCGTCTTCAAGGGTGATGCCGGCCTCGGCCAGCTGCTGGCGGATGGCGTCGGCCTCGGCGAAGTTCCGAGCCTTGCGGGCAGCCAATCGGGCGTCGACCAATGCCTGGATCGCATTATCGTCGAGATCGCCCTCATGAGCTGCTGCGCCGCGCAATCCGTTGCGGCGCACTGCGACCGGATCCTGCCCCAGCAGCCCCAGCACGGCGGCCAGGCCGCGCAGCTGACGCTCGATGGCGGGATCACGGGTGCGGTTGAGATCGGTGGCCAGCTCGAACAGCACCGAGACGGCCACCGGGGTGTTGAAATCGTCGTCCATCGCCTCGGCAAAGCGCATGGCGCGCGGCTCGGACCAGTCGATGGCGGCCACGGCAGCCCGGGCGGCCTCACCGTCGGCGCAGCCGGCAGCGGCAGCCTGGCCTGCCCCGGCCGATGCTGCTGCGCCCTGCCCGGTCTGGCCCTCGACCTGAGCCTGCGCGGCCGGCCAGTCGGTCGAGAGCGCGTTGTAGAGACGCAGCAACGATTCGCGGGCGTCGTCGAGCCCGGCATCGGAATAATTGACCTGGCTGCGGTAGTGCGAACGGACGATGAAGAAGCGGATGACCTCGCCGTCGAACTTCTTCAGCACGTCGCGGATGGTGAAGAAGTTGCCCAGCGACTTGGACATCTTCTCGCCATCGACCTGCACGAAGCCGTTGTGCAGCCAGTAGCGCACGAAGCTCTTGCCGCCCTCGGGGAAATAGGCGGCATCGCTCTGGGCGATCTCGTTCTCATGGTGCGGGAACTGCAGGTCGGCCCCGCCGCCGTGGATGTCGAACTGCCGGCCCAGCAGCCGGGTGGACATGGCCGAGCACTCCAGGTGCCAGCCGGGACGCCCCGGTCCGAACGGCCCCTGCCAGCAGGCCTCGGCCGGCTCCTCGGGCTTGGCAGCCTTCCAGAGCACGAAGTCGAACGGATCTTCCTTGCCGGCGGCCACGGCCACGCGCTCACCGGCGCGCAGGTCATCGAGCGACTTGCCGCCCAGACGGCCGTAGCCGGCAAAGCGCCGGACCCGAAAGAGCGTGTCTCCGTCGCCACTGCGGTAGGCGTAGCCGTTCTTTTCCAGCAGGCTCACCAGATCCAGCATCTGCGGCACGTATTGGGTGGCACGCGGTTCCAGGTCCGGGCGCTGGATGCCGAGCGCGGCCTCGTCCTCGTGCATGGCGGCGATGAAGCGGCCGGTGAGGCTGGAGAGCGTCTCGCCGTTCTCGACGGCACGACGGATGATCTTGTCGTCGATGTCGGTGATGTTGCGCACGTAGGTGACCTGATAGCCACGCGCACGCAGCCAGCGCTGCACCACGTCGAAGGCCACCAGCATTCGCGCATGGCCGATATGGCAGTAGTCGTAGACCGTCATGCCACAGACATACAGCCCCACCCGCCCCGCTTCGAGGGGCTGGAAGTCTTCCTTGCGACGGGTCAGGGAGTTGTAGAGCTTGAGCGTCCGGGCCATGGAGGGTCGACGGTAGGGAACGGAAAAAGGGATGAAAAGGGCGGGCACGGCGGACGAGAGCACCGTGAACACGCGGCCCCATGTCCGGGACGGACCCGGGAAAGCCTGTGGCCACCGCACCTGTGGCGCACACCCCAAGCGCCGGCCAGGCTGCAAGGACAAATGCACATGCCGCCCGCTGCACGCTCTAGAATGCCGCACTAAACTCAGAGTGTAACCGACAGTCGTGGATCGACCCCGCACTGCAACGGTATTCCAGAGCGCGTGACATCACGTGCATGCCGGTGCGCCCTGGGCTGCCCCTGTCCTTTGCACCCCTTCCGTCTCATCCGTTCGTCGCCCATGCCCACCGTTTCCTCCCTGCCCGCCTCCCTGATGCGAATGGCACTGCTGCCGGCGCTGATTCTGGCCGCCACCCAGGCAGGCGCTGCCGACAGCGCATCGACCCAGCGGCTGGACAGCGCCATCATGTCCTCACACGGCGCCCTGGTCGAGACAACGGCCGACGAAGCGACAGCCAGCACGCAGGACAGCAGCCAGGGGAACGCCGCATCGGCCCAGGCCTCGCGCGCCTCGGCAGGCAGCCATGCGGGCGATGAGGGCACGGGTGCGAGCCTGGCCGATCCCCTGCCGATCAATCGCGGGGGGCAGCCTGCCGATGCCCGTGCCGAGCTGGAGAACCAGCGCCGGCAGGCGCAGGCAGCCCTTAACCGGCGCGATCCGGCCCGGGCGCTGGCCATGGCCAATGCGGCCCTGCAGGAGGCACCGGGGGATGCCCGGCTGCGCTTCCTGAAAGGGCTGGCGCTCTTTCAGCTCAAGCGGATGGCCGATGCCGAGCACGAGTTCAACGGGCTGATCGAGGAGTTTCCCGAGCTGCCCGAGCCCTACAACAACCTGGCCGTGGTCCGGGCGGCCCAGGGCAACCTGGAAGGCGCCCGCGATGCCCTGGAGGCCGCCATCCGCTCGGTTCCGGACTATGCGGTGGCCTACCAGAATCTGGGCGATCTGTACCTGCAGCTGGCGGCGCAGCGCTGGCGCCATGCCCAGAAGCTGGCCCCCAGCCCCGTGCGTGCCACCCGGCTGAAGGCGCTGGAGACGCTGCTCGAACCGTCCACCGACCGTTCTTCGGGCGAGGCTTCCCGTTCCGTCACACGGCCGGCAGAATCGGCCGTCAGGCATGCCCCGGCGGGCGAGTCCACGACACCCCGCAGGTCTTCGCCAACAGAATGATCCGTCCCGCGCCGGGCCGGACCACACGATCCCGTGGCCCATCCGGACGGACGTCCACGTCGCCGGCTGCCCCGGGCCTGATGCCCGGACCCGGCCTTCATGACAAACCGTTTTTCACAGGAGCAACACCCTCATGATCCGTTTCACCCGTCCCCACTCCCTGCTGTCGCCCGTACTGGCCCTGCTCACCGGCGCCCTGCTGATGTCGAGCCCGTCCGATGGCGCCGCCGCCGAAGCTGCCCCGAAGGTGCGGATGAAGACCTCGCTGGGTGAGATGGTGATCGAGCTGTACCCGGAAAAGGCCCCCAAGACCGTCGAGAACTTCCTGAAGTACGTCGACGACGGCTTCTACAAGGACACGATCTTCCACCGCGTCATCGGCAACTTCATGATCCAGGGCGGCGGCTTCGATACGAAGATGCAGCAGAAGCCCACCCGCAGCCCGATCCCGCTGGAGTCGCGCAACGGCCTGAAGAACGACCGCGGCACCATCGCCATGGCCCGCACCAGCGTGCCTGACTCCGCCACCGCCCAGTTCTTCATCAATACCGTCAACAACAACGGCCTGAACTACCCGCAGCCGGACGGCAACGGCTATGCCGTGTTCGGCAAGGTGATCGAGGGCATGGAGACCGTGGACAAGATCGCCCAGGTGCAGACCACCCGCGCCGGCATGCACGCCGACGTGCCGCGTGAGCCGGTGATCATCGAATCGGTCGAGCGGGTCAAGTAAGCCGTGTCCGGTGCCGCCCTGCCCAGCCTGCTCGATCCCGACCGGGTGCTGTTCGCCTCGGACATGCACCTGGACGACCGCCATCCGGCGCTGGTCGAGCGTTTCCTGACCGAGCTGGCCGCACGCCTGCAGGCCACGCCGGCATCGGGCAGCACGCTCTTCCTGCTGGGGGATCTCTTCGAGTACTGGATCGGCGACGATGCCGTGGGGCCGGCCGCGCAGCGGCTGGCAGCACTGTTGCACGGCTTCGCCGGCCAGGGCGGCCAGGTCTTCCTGATGCACGGCAACCGGGATTTCCTGATCGATTCACCGCTGCCCGGCCAGCCCGGGCACACCACCTACAGTCAGCGGTGCGGCGCCACGCTGCTGACGGATCCCACCGTGGTGGAGATCGCTGGCCAGCGGGTGCTGCTCTCGCATGGCGATCCGCTGTGCACCGACGACGTGCCCTACCAGCAATGGCGTGCCCAGTGCCGCCAGCCGGCCTGGCAGGCCGCGCTGCTGGCGCGCAGCGTGCCCGAGCGCATTGCGCTGGCGCAATCGCTGCGTCAGCAGAGTGCCCAGCAGCAACAGAGTGCGGCCGTGCTGGCCGACGTGAACCGTGATGCCGTGAATGCGGCCATGGATGCCCATGACTGCCCGGTTCTGGTGCATGGGCACACCCATCGCCCCGCCCTGCATCGCTGGTCGCATCCGCGCGGTCAACGTACCCGCTGGGTGCTGAGCGACTGGACCGAAGGCGACGCCTCAACCCCGCCGCGCGGTCATGTCATGTCCTTCGCCGAAGGCATGGCGCTGCCCGTCGCCGCAGACTGAGCGCCCTTCGTCCGCCGATCGATGTCGCGGCAGATGCCGCGCAGCAGATCCACTTCGGCCGCCGTCAGCGACGTGCGGCCAAACAGATGCCGCAGCCGCGCCATCAGCCGCCGCGGCCGGGCCGGATCCAGCGTGCCCAGCGCGGCCAGGCTGCTTTCGGCATGCCGATACAGCCCTTCCACGGCCCCCAGATCAGCCAGTCTTTCACCGGACCTGAGGCCCCGACCGCCGTCGTGGTGCACGCCAGCCACCGGACTTCCCGCATCTCCACGGCCGCGCACACCCGTCGGCCGCCCCTCCAGGGCACGGGACGGTTCTCCGCCCAGCGCCCCAACCTGCGTGGCATCCCCACGGGTCCGGGCACGCGCTGCGTCCCGCTCCAGCACGGCCTGCCGTAACGAGAACGCCACGATCTGCACGGCCTGCGCCAGGTTCAGCGAACTGTAGTCGGCATCGGCTGGAATGATGAGCCAGCGCTGGCACCGCGCCATCTCGGCCGTGCCCAGCCCGGTACGCTCGGTACCGAAGACGAAGGCCACCCGCTGCACCTGCCCGGCCGACAACATGGCCAGCACCTCGGCACACAGCGGCCCCGGAAAGGCGGGCGGCGGCCCGAATTCGCGCCCTTCGGCACTGACGGCCACCGCCAGCTGGCAGTCGGCCAGCGCGGCGTCCAGACCGGGACGGCTGCCCACCCGGGCCAAGTGCGCCTCCGCCCCCGCGGCCAGCGCCAGCGCCCCCGCATCTTCACGGAATGCAGCATCACGCGGTGCTGCCACCATCAGATCGGGGATGCCCATGGTGGTGAGCGCCCGCACGGCCGACCCGATATTGGCCGACAGGCTGGGCGAAACCAGCACGAACCGGCAGGCATCCAGCAGGTGTTGGCTGAATGCATCCAGTTTGCGGTGAGTTTCTGAACGCTCGGTCATTTGTTGATGTAGAATCCCGGAATTGTTCTTCTGAAGAGTCACCATGCATCCGATGCTCAATGTCGCCGTGCGTGCCGCACGGCAGGCTGGCCGACTGATCAACCGCGCCAGTGTCGACATCGAAACGGTGCAGATCACCCGCAAGGACCGCAACGACTTCGTCACCGAGGTGGATCGTGCTTCCGAGCTGCTTGCGGCCTACCCAGACCATGCAATCTTAGCGGAGGAATCCGGCTTCAAGCCCGGCCGGTCCACCCCGGCCGACACCCCGCTGAAGGACGTGGAGCACGTCTGGATCATCGATCCGCTGGACGGCACCACCAACTTCATTCACGGTCTGCCCCATTACTGCATCTCCATCGCCCTGATGGAGCGCGGCGTGATCACCCAGGCACTGATCTTCGATCCCAACCGCAACGAGCTGTTCACGGCCACCCGTGGCCGGGGCGCCTTCCTCAACGACCGCCGCATCCGCGCCAGCAAGCGCTTCCGTCTGGAAGATTCGCTGCTGGGCACGGGCTTCCCCTTCCGTCGTCACCAGGACGAGGACGCCTACCTGACGGTGCTGCGTCCGCTGGTCGACAAGGGCGCCATCATGCGCCGCTCGGGCTCGGCCGCGCTGGATCTGGCCTATGTGGCCACCGGCCGCTTCGACGCCTTCTTCGAACTGGGGCTCAAGCCCTGGGACGTGGCTGCCGGCAGCCTGCTGGTCACTGAAGCCGGCGGTCTGGTGGGCGACTTCGACGGCGAGGCGAACTATCTGGATGGTGGCCAGATGCTGGCCGGCAACCCGAAGCTCTTCTCGATCCTGGTGCCGCTGCTGCAGCCGGTGCTGGGCAGTGGCGTGCAGCCTGCGGCCCCGGCCGCGACCGATGCCGCACCCGCTCCGCGTCGCCAGCTGCGTGCCCGCTCCAGGGCCGCTGCCCCTGAGCGCGGTGCCGCCGAGGACGACAGGCACTGAGCCTGTCCGCGAGGCGATTCGTGGCATGCTAGAATCGTGCCGTCGGCCGTCTGCCGCATTTTCAGTACCCGGCGCCCCGTCATTCGGGGCGCTTTCCCGGATCCGTGATCCGGCCTTGCGAGCCCGGGTGGCAAAAGCCATCCGGGCCCGCACTTGGCCGGGACGGGTACATCGCCCGACCCAGCTCCGCCACAACCTTCGTGGCCGCGCCACCCGCCCCCTGTTCCCGATGCCCGGGCACGGACCAGGGTGCAGGACCGGCGGCAGGCCACACTCACGGAACTCGCCAGTTGGGCGTGCCAGGCAGCCCTTCCGCACTCCGTTTTCCCCTCCGTTTCATCCGTCCGCGACACGGGTCGGCCGTTGCCGCCGCCCTTTCCGGCACTTTCGTTCATCCTGCATGTCCATGAATCAGACATCTCTTTCGCGGCAAGACGGCCGCCATAAACGCCAGCCCCGTCTTGCGGGCATGGTCGTCAAGGGAATCGTGACCAGCGTCGCGCTGGCCGCCGTAGCCGCCTGCCAGCAGGGCGGCCAGCAGCAGGCGGCCGGCGGCGGCACGCCGCCGGCTCTGCCCGTCGGCGTGATCCAGGCCCAGGTTTCACCCGTCGGCCTTTCCCAGAACCTGCCGGGCCGGGTCGAAGCGTCGCGCGTGGCCGAGATCCGCGCCCGTGCCGCCGGCATCCTGGAGAAGCGCCTCTTCAAGGAAGGCAGTGACGTGAAGGCCGGCCAGGTGCTGTTCCAGATCGACCCTGCCCCGCTGCGCGCCGCCTACAACAGCGCCCATGCCGCGCTGGTGCGTGCCCAGACAGCCGAGAAGCTGGCCGCCCAGAAGGTGGCCCGCTACACGCCGCTGATGAAGGCCAACGCCATCAGCAAGCTGGACTATGACAACGCCGTGTCGGCCCAGCGCCAGGCCGCTGCCGACATCAACGTGGCCCGTGCCAACCTGAAGACGGCCCAGATCAACCTGTCGTACGCGACGGTCACCTCCCCCATCAGCGGCCGCATCGGCCGTGCGCTGGTGACGGAAGGTGCGCTGGTCGGCCAGGGGGCTGCCACCCCGCTGGCCACCGTCCAGCAGATCGATCCGGTGTACGTGAACATCACCCAGCCGGCATCGGCCGTGATGAAGCTGCGCCAGGGTCTGGCCAGCGGCAAGCTCAAGGCCGCCGAAGGCCATGGCGAAAGCGCCAGCGTGCGCATCCAGTTCGACGACGGCACCGAGTACCCGCACAAGGGCGCACTGCTGTTCACTGACCTGACGGTGGAAGAGAGCACCGGTCAGGTGACGCTGCGCGCCGAGGTACCCAACCCGGACGGCACCCTGCTGCCGGGCATGTACGTGCGTGCCGTGCTCGACCAGGCCGCCATCCCCGACGCCATCCTGGTGCCCCAGCAGGCCGTGACCCGTACCGCCCAGGGCGACACACTCACCATCCTGGAGCCTGCCGGCACGGTAACGATGCCCCCGCAGGGTCCCAACGGCAAGCCGCAGGAAGTGCCTGCTGCCACCCGCAAGCAGGTGCCGGTGCAGATCAGCGGCGCCCATGGTGCCAACTGGGTGGTGGTCGGCGGCCTGAAGGCTGGTGACCAGGTAATGGTCGATGGCTTCCAGCTGGTGGAGATGCTGCGCGTGCCCAAGGTGATCCCGGTGCCCTGGAAACCGGGCCAGCCGCCGGTCTCGCAGCAGGCCGCCCAGGGCGGCGCCCAGGGCCAGCAGCCTCAAGGTGCCGACAAGCACGGCAACAGCAAGTAAGAGGCACGCTTCATGGCCAAGTTCTTCATTTACCGCCCCGTCTTTGCATGGGTCGTGGCGCTGTTCCTGATGGTGCTGGGGGTCGTCTCGATCACCCAGCTGCCCGTCTCGCAGTACCCGAACGTCGCGCCCCCCACCATCCAGATCAGCACCACCTACCCGGGCGCCTCAGCCCAGACGCTGGAAGACAGCGTGCTCAGCATCATCGAGCGCGAGATGAACGGCTCGCCGGGTCTCATGTACATGGAATCGGTCGCCCAGGCCGACGGTACCGGCACGCTGTCGCTCACCTTCGAGAACGGCACCAACGAGGATCTCGCCCAGGTGGACGTGCAGAACCGCCTGTCGCGGGCCACGCCCCGGCTGCCCAGTGCCGTCACCCAGCAGGGTGTGCAGATCGAGAAGGCACGCTCCAACTTCCTCACCTTCGTGATGCTGTCGTCCAACGATCCGTCGCTGGACACCATCGGCATGGGTGACTATGCCTCGCGCAACATCCTGCCCGAGATCCAGCGTATCGAAGGCGTGGGCCAGGCCCGACTGTTCGGTGCCGAGCGCGCCATGCGCATCTGGGTCGACCCGGCCAAGCTGGACAGTTACAAGCTGTCCTCAGCCGACGTGGTCTCGGCCATCCAGGGTCAGAACATCCAGGTCTCAGCCGGCGCCACCGGTGCACTGCCCAATGTGCACGGCACGCCGATCACGGCCAACGTCAACGTCAAGGGCCAGCTCAGCACGGTCGAGGAATTCGGCAACATCGTGCTGCGCACCACCACCAGCGGTGCGGCCGTGCGCCTGAAGGACGTGGCGCGCATTGAGCTGGGGGGTCAGAGCTATGCCACCACCGCCCGCATCAACGGCAAGCCCGCCACTGGCATCGGCGTGATGCTGTCCAACACCGGCAACGCGCTGTCCACGGCCCGTGCCGTCCACGCCAAGATGAAGGAGCTGCAGCAGTTCTTCCCGCAAGGCATGGAATGGCAGGTGCCCTACGACACCTCGGACTTCGTCGACATCTCCATCGAGCAGGTGGTGCACGCGCTGGGTGAAGCCATCGTGCTGGTGTTCCTGGTGATGTTCCTGTTCCTTCAGAACATCCGCTACACCCTCATTCCCACCATTGTGGTGCCGGTGGCGCTGCTGGCCACCTTCGGCGTGCTGCTCTCGCTGGGCATGTCCATCAACGTGCTCACGATGTTCGGCATGGTGCTGGTGATCGGCATCGTGGTGGACGACGCCATCATCGTGGTGGAGAACGTCGAGCGGATCATGAGCGAAGAGGGGCTGCCACCGAAGGAGGCCACCCTCAAGGCCA
>ERZ772972.577-NODE-577-length-13435-cov-11.247309_pt1 | contig 13435 bp, 9 predicted proteins | sample MGYA00580673_ERZ772972 | MGnify/ENA primary metagenome ERZ772972 (study PRJEB29015, sample SAMEA2738051) | human oral metagenome | biome: human oral; feature: human-associated habitat; material: saliva | place: China | collected 2229 ... | reverse complement strand
TGCCCACCAGGTAGGGGGCCTTGCCGTCGAAGTAGGCCAGGTAGGTGGATTCGATGGGGATCTGGTCGATGGCGACGCGGGTGATCTTCTCGGGCAGGACGACCTCGTTGCCTCCGTGGTCGGTGATCGTGCGCGTCGACGAGGCCGAGGCCTCCTGAGTGGTCTGCTCTGACTGGGCGGAGGTGGAGTTGGAGCCGCCCGCGCAGGCGGTGAGGGCCAGTGTGGCGGTGGCCAGGATAGCGGTCAGGGTGGCGAGGCGGGTTTTCATCGGGTCCTCTCGTGTTTTTTGGGATTACGAGGGAGATACTACACAAAATTAGGTGCCCCTCACAAGGTTGAGTGCGGCGTTATGACACGGTGTTTTTTCCCTGGTTTCTCGCGAGTGCTGTCGGTGCGCGAGAGGTGACGACGGCCTCGTCGATCGTCTTGCGGGGGAGAGGACGCAGATGAGCATGCGTGCCCGTAGTCTGGCTGCGTCGGGCGAGGGGCCCGGCGCGAGTGGAAGGAACGGCCATGGTTGCTCAGCTTGATCTGGAGCGCGCCCTCGTCATTGGGGTTGCGTCCAGTGCCCTGTTCGACCTGGAAGAGTCTGACGCGGTATTCCGCGAGCAGGGGGAGGAACGGTATCGGGAGTATCAGCGCGAACATCTCGATGATGTACTTGAACCGGGTGTCGCGTTTCCCTTCATTCGTCGGCTTCTCGACCTGAACGACCTGTCGGATCGGGAGCGCCTGGTCGAGGTTGTGATCCTCTCGCGCAACGACCCGGAGACCGGGATGCGGGTGATGCGTTCCGTGAAGCGTCACGGTTTGGACATCACGCGCGCGATCTTCATGCAGGGTCGCGCCCCGTATCGCTTCATGAAGCCGTTGCGCATGTCCCTCTTCCTCTCCGCGAACGAGGCCGACGTGCGCGAGGCGATCAGCCTGGGTTTCGCGGCGGGCCACGTCGTGGGGCGCGCCGCGGCGGACGACGGGGACACGGATCTGCGCATCGCCTTCGACTTCGACGGCGTGCTGGCCGACGATTCGGCCGAGCGCGTGTTCCAGAGCGGGGGCCTCGAGGAGTACCAGGAGAATGAGAGCGCCCTGGCCGAGGTGCCCCTCGATCGTGGGCCGATGGCCGATTTTCTGGAGAAGATCAACAGGATTCAGGGGCTCGAGGACTCGAAAAGCGTGGATGATCCGCAGGGGTACCGACGTCGTGTCCGTGTCGCCGTCGTGACGGCGCGTAGCGCCCCCGCTCACGAGCGTGCGATCAATTCGATCCGTCAGTGGGGCCTGCGCGTCAATGACGCCTTCTTCCTGGGAGGCCTCCCGAAGGGGCCCATGCTGGAGGTGCTGCAGCCGCACATCTTCTTCGACGATCAGCGCCGCCACGTGGAAGGCGCGTCGCTCTCCACCCCGAGCGTCCACATCCCCTTCGGAGAAATCAACAGGGAGTAGAAGCGTCTGTTAGTCTGATGCCTCCTCGGCTGCCTGTGTAATTGTAATGGAGTGAAATAACTCAGAAACGGCGATCATGACAATTCTCAATGCCTTAGTTTGTTGGGCATGCTCTAATGTTGTTTGATCATCATTGTTAAACTTATTCTTTTCCATCGACTCAAAAAGAATCACGCCGCGCTTTATTGCTCCATTATCCTCATCAAGTCGTATTCCGACGACACTTAGAGGTTCCATTGTGAGTTCAAGGGAATTGGCCTGTTCGCGAGTCATTGCCGGTTCCCTGATAATAGCTCCCATTTTATATTTTCTTCGTTTTGTCAGTTCGTCACGCGCATCCGTTTTCTTTGTGAACTGATGTATCACTTCCCCAATCTCCCAGGCAGCGCCAAGATAGCCAACCTCAGAGTCTTTGTAGAAAGCACGTCCTCTTTTCTCAAATGCCGGGTTCGCGGAGCGTCGTGCTAGTGGAAGAAAACCTGGATCAGGCCCATCGTCAATATGAGCGTATATTGTTACGCGCGTCGTTTCATCCCACCAGGACATCTCGGTGCATAGCTCCTGTGCAAGGCGTTCCAGAACTTGGCGCATCGCTCTGCGTTCCCTTTGATTGTCTCTCTCAAGACGGGCAACCTTTTGCTGCTCGTCCTGTTTTTCTCCTTCAAGTACGGACAGTGCCTTTTGGTGTTCAGATATCTCATGCTTGCTATCATGATCACGCTTCTTGCCGAGAATCGTTCCGGCCAGAAGACAAATAGCTCCGAAACAGAGGAGTGTCCATTGGAGATATCCACTGGAGAAACCAGCGGCACCGATTAGGAAAGCGCTCACTGGATTGAGAATCTCGGGGGCGTAGTGAACAAGCGAACGGACGGCGTTTGCGATACCTTCTTCAACGCCTTGGTATCGCACGAACGTCAGGCTCCTGTGAACATGGAAGAATTCTCCGCAAGTTCAGATTGGTTGAGTTTGACGAGGTAGTCGCTATCCTCCTTTAAGGTGACCTGGGATAGCTCTGCAGTTTTCTTGAGGAGCTCACGCGCGACTTCTTCCGCGTTGCCCCACGAATCGCACTCAAGCTCGACGAACACATCCACGCGCTGGAAACCGGCCCATGTCTCAAGTGGGTCGTCGGTAATGTATGCCGCGACCTGCCGGACTCCTCGCGTTTCAAAATCAGTGCGTGCGAGGTTGATCAGGTTCTTCCGGAAAGAAATAAAGAGTGAGAATGCCTCGGATGCCTTGAATGTTAGGCGCGCTTCAACCCGCTGTGCCATCATCTTTCCCTTCCACGAGATGTCTCGCAGTGTAACACTTATCGCGCCTTGTGCAACCGTCGTGTCGCGGTGATCCTCGGCCCAAGAGATGCCGATCGTCGGACTGTGCGTAAGAGGCAATGTGGGTGGTTGTGCCCGGCGGTCGCAGATGTGGGCGGGGCCTGGGAGACTAGGAACATGAGCTCATCCGCGCGCGATGCCCGCCGCCTCACCCCCGTCGAGGTGGCGACTGCTGGCGCGCTCTCGGGCCTGGCCGTCACCTTCGGCCTCATCGCCGCGGTGACCCCCGTCTTTCAGCTCTTCTTCCAGGTCGCCACGGCCGTCCCCCTCGCGATGGTCTCCCTCAAGCTACGCCCCAGGGCAGCGGTCGCAGCCTTCGCCTCGACGATCCTCCTCGCCATCGCCGTCGGCGGCGTCGCCACGGCCGGCCGCTCCTTCCAGGCAGCCCTCGTCGGCCTCATCATCGGATTCCTCCACAAGAAACGCGCCTCCTGGCTGCCCGTCTGCGGCGTCGCCGCCGGACTCGGCCTCGTCTGGGGCGTTGGCACCGGCATTGCCTTCTGGATCCTGTCCGACCTGCGCACCCTCGGCCTCGAGAGTATTCGCAAGACCCTCGACGGCTTCCTGAAGCTGGTCGGACACATCCCCCACTCGGGCGGCTTCGTCGACGCGGGACACCAGCTCGGCCAATGGTTCGTCGACTGGTGGTGGATCTGGATCCCCATCACCCGCTTCATCGGCGTGGCCTTCCTGGTCCTTGCGGCCCGGTGGCTCCTCGGCGCGATCCTCAGCCGCATCTCCCTGGATGCGGGTTGGGATCCGCTCCTGGACACGAGCACCCACTCGGCGGACGCGCGTGATGGCGCCGAGGCCTCGTCCCCCCTGCCCCTGACCCTCACCGATGTCGACTTCACGTACCCGGGGGCCGACCATCCCGCCCTGCGCGGCGTCACCCTGAGCTTCGAGCGCCCCGAGTTCACCGTCATCGTCGGGCACAACGGCTCAGGCAAGTCCACCCTCGCCCTCCTCCTCGCGGGCGCCGAACCCGGCTCTGGGGCGCGCCAGGGCGGCGGCATCCTCGGGGCTGTCGGCGGAACCGCGCTCGTGGGGCAGCGCTCAGAACTCCTTGTTCTCGGACAGAGCGTCGCTGAAGATGTCACTTGGGGCATGAGCGCTCAGCAAAGCGCCGACCTCGACCTCGATGAGCTGCTCGAGCGCGTCGGCCTCGCCGGCCTCGCGGATGCTGACCCCCGCTCCCTGTCCGGCGGGCAGCTCCAGCGCCTCGCGCTCGCGGGCGCGCTCGCTCGCTCCCCGCGCCTGCTCATCTCCGACGAATCCACCGCCATGATCGACCGTGCGGGGCGCGCCGAGATGCTCGACCTCCTCGCCTCCCTGCCCGCGCGCGGCATCGGCGTCGTCCACATCACCCACGACCCCGCCGAAAGCGCGCTTGCTGATCGCGTCGTCACGCTTCGTAGCGGTCGCATCGTCTCGGACCGTCGCGCGGGGGAGGGCGTTCCCCTCATCGACGAGGCCGGGGATACTCCCGCGTCCCCCGCTCCCGGTGCGTCGACTGTGTCTTCCACGGCGGGCGCGCCCGCGCTCATTAACGCCGCCCACCTATGGGCCGACCGCGTCGCCCACACCTACGACCTCGGTACCCCCTGGGAGAAGCCAGTCCTGCGCGACGTCAGCCTGATCCTCGATCCCGGCCAGGCCATGCTCATCACCGGGGACAACGGATCAGGTAAGACGACGCTCTCGCGCGTCCTGACCGGACTGCTCGTCCCCACCTGGGGGCGGGTGACCCTCGGCGGACGCCCCATGGAGCGCTGCGTCGGTGACGTCGCCCTCTCCATGCAATTCGCGCGCCTCCAGCTCCAGCGCCCCTCCGTGCGCTCCGACATCCTCGCCGCCGCCGGACACGGCCCGCGCATCGGCACCGGAACCGTGCACCGCAAGCGTGCCATCAGCCGCGAGGAAGGCGACCGCATCGTCGCCGAAGCCATGGAACTCGTCGGCCTCGACCCGGCCCTTGCGACGCGCGGCATCGACGACCTCTCCGGCGGCCAGATGCGACGCGTCGCCCTCGCAGGCCTGCTCGCCTCCCACCCGAGCGTCCTCATCCTCGACGAACCCATGGCCGGCCTCGACGCGGCCTCGCGCGACCTGCTCATCTCCGTCCTGGATGAGCGTCGCCGCGCCGGCCTGTCCATCCTCGTGATCTCCCACGACCTCGAGGGCATGGACTCCCTGTGCGACACCCGGGGACACCTCGCCGAGGGGGTGCTCTCATGATCGAACCGCACTCTGCCTGCGGCGCCACTGGCCTCGGCGGTGGCACCAGCGAGGGCCGATTTTCGAGGACCCCTCCCGGCCTCGGCGAAGGGTCCCCGCGCCCGAAGGCGCGGCGAAGCGCGGGCTTCCCCCTGCCTCGGCCCCTACCCTGGTCGACGCCACTGTCGCGCGCCTGGCCAGGCACCCTTATCGCCTGCTGGACGGTGCTCACCACGTGCGTGATCCTTTCCCCGCGCTGGTCGACGCTCGCGATCGTGGGAGGCCTCCTTCTTCTTGCCTCGCTGGTCGTCCGCCTCCCCCTCAGCGTCGCACCGCGTCCGCCCATGTGGTTCATCTCCGGCTTCATTGGTGGCTGCATCGGCGCCTGGCTGGGGGATGGGCTTGAGCTCTTCCTGCGAGTCTCCACCCTGGCGCTCGTCGTCCTGTGGGGATCCGGACTCATTGCGTGGGTGACGCCGACCGCCTCGCTCGCGGCCGCTCTGCGTTTCTTCCTGCGGCCCCTGCGCCTCCTGGGTGCGCCGGTCGATCAGTGGTCGCTCGTCATGGCCTCCGCCCTGCGAGGCCTGCCGATGCTGCGAGACCAGGCGCAGGCGGTGCTCGATACTGCCAAGCTGCGTCTCGGTCAGGACATGGCCACGCTGTCGATGCGCGGGTACGTGCGCCTGAGTGTCGACGTCATTACTGCGATCCTGTCGGCCACCTCGCGTGGCGCTGCCGAAACCGGGCGTGCCATGTCCATGCGCGGTGCGATCTCAGTCGACGGTGGGCGTCTGGACGGCGCGCGCGTGCGGTTCGGTTGGGTCGATGTCTGCCTCATCGCTGCGACCCTGTTGGGTGTCGCTGGCATCGTTGCGTGCAGGTTGATGCTGTAGTGTGCCGGTCGCATCTTTCGTTGCGGTAGCAGGCTTTCATCCAGGTTGTGCGGATCCTTGTGCCCTGGGTCATACGGCGCTGATTTGACGCGGGGGGCGTGATGCCCCTATTCTTTCTGGGTACGCGCGAGTGGCGGAATAGGCAGACGCGCACGGTTCAGGTCCGTGTTCCAGTGATGGAGTGGGGGTTCAACTCCCCCCTCGCGCACGATGAAACCGCAGATCCTTTCGGGATCTGCGGTTTTTGTTTTCCCTGGTTGTTGCTTGCGGCCCCATGGGTGTTCCGGGCGCCGCGTGTGCTTTGTGAGGCCGGGCTGCTTGCTGGGCCTGGCCGCTGTGTGTGCCGGTGGGCGGCGGCCCGCCCGCGAGATCGCCACACGCGAGCCTGCGGCTCGGAAGTGTCGATCTCGAGGCCCGCCCTGGCCCTGCCGCCGCCCACCGGCACCGCGGTCAGGCTCACCGGCAGGGGGGGCGCCATGCGAAGCCCTCTGGAGGCGTTTCGTCGGCGTGTCGGAGCCTTGGATGGCGCAATTCCCCAGACAACAGTGCACAAGCCATGACTCACGTAAGGCTGGCGCCCAAACTGCAGACCACCTCGGCGGAATACGTTGAAAACGGACTGTTGTGGGCGAGGTGGTCTGCACTTTGGGCGACCAATGCCTGCAGTGCTGGTCCTCTGGATGCCTTATGACCCGAAACGGTTGCGGTACGTATTCCACAGATCGCGCAGCTTCTTGCCGTCGGACTCTCGCACAAAAACATCGAGGGCTGCCGCGCTGCCGTTTTCTGTCAGCGCCGCGACGGCAGCCGATGGCGACGTTACTTCGCGGCCGTCGTGCAATACGATCGTGCCCTCCGAAGAAATTGTCACGACGTAGACGTTCCCAAGGTTTCGCCGCCGCCAGATGAATGTGTCTCCCGGTGAAATGATGCCCGTAGCGACCACATCTGCAAGTCGGACCTGACGTCCTCGAGCGGCGGAACGTTTATCGACGGCAGCCTCAAGCTCTGCGCTAGTCAGTCGTGACAGGTCGACGCCTTCTGAATCTCTGCGTATATCCCAGTAGTCCAAGATGAGACGTGTCAGGTGTTGCTGGCGGGCCTCGAGCGTGGACTCATGAATTTCTCCCCGGGTGGACGGCAACGCTCCAACCTCGGAAATGCCGACGACCGGAACCTCGTGACATGCGCGGGCCACCGTGTCCCAATCGGGTGCCTGATTGACAGTGCGTGATTTGAGTGTGGTCAGGATGAGGCCGCCAAGCCGTTTGTTCCACGCTTGAGTGTCGATCTTCTTGTGGATGCCACGGATTTGTTTTGTTGGGAGGCCGGGTAGGACTCCTAGACTCCGTGGAAGTCCTTCCGGGAAAGAATGCTGTTCGGCGACCATCGCGTGGTACAGCAGGATCTTGCGAATGGATGATTGGGGGAGTGGGCGAGCGATTGTTGCCGCCGCGCGGTGACGAATGTCGTCGGGGACGGAGCAGGCAATGTCGATCGGCTTTCTATCCTCGATGGCGCTGATGAACTGGGTGACGATCAGGGTGCGCGTGCCAGGAACGACGCGTGCGGCAACTGCTGTTCCATAGATGCGCTCGAGAGCTGTGAGAAGAGTATGAATATCTTCGTCACTTCGATTCGTTCCCAGAACATACATCGCTGCCGGTTTCCAATCGGCGGAATCGTAGAGGCGTAAGAGCTCCAGGGGAGTGGCGGCAGGGTGCCCGGCGAGCGGGGCCAGAGTGGCCAGTTCGTAGGCTCGAGCGTTGGGAACCAAAACCTCGTCGATAAATTGTTCGCCACTCTTGGCGGCGAAGAAGGGGGTGAGCACCTGCTCGGAAAAGCAATCGATCAGGGCTCGTTTTGCGGGCGAACGCAGCATGAGCGTGAGGAGATGCCCGAAGAAAGCGTCAGGGTTGTCGGTTGCCAGCGAATTGATGGCATCCTCCCACATGACTGCGTATCGCGGCCTGCGTTCTAGGGCAACGTGTGCGAGCACGTTTGCTTTAAAGATATCGGTGGCTGCGAGGGGGACGCCTCGGGTGTTGAGGACGGAAAAGATGCGATGTGCAGCCTGGTAGGAGTCCGTTGTCACCTCAATGAGGGAGACCTGCAGCATGAGGTACTGAACGAAGTTCTGTGTTTCCGTGGGAGGCAAGGCTTCGGGGTCTATCAGTGTGTCGAGCATTGCGCGTGCGTTGTCGTGGATTCGACGCACGGATGGGGGAGTCAGCGCGTTTGCGTCGACGTCGAGGAGTGAGTCGATGTTGTCCCCGACAATGAATGTGTCGAAAAAGGCGCGGTCGCACTCGCGCACGGAGAGGCGGGGTCTCTCGTCCAGGCCCTTGATTCTCGACTCGGGGATGCTGAGGAGTTGACCTATTTCGTCGTGCAAGCCAGCATCGGTGCCGACCAGATGCCGCAGTAGAGAGACGAGAACGCACAGGGTGGTCAGGCGTTGCTGTCCGTCGATAATGTCGACGTTGTCTCCGCTGGGTTGTTCGACGAGGACAATCGATCCCAGGAAATAGTCGCCGTCATTCGTGCGCCAGGCGTCCAATAGGTCGTTGACGAGGGCGATCGCTTGTTGCTCCTCCCAGACGTAGGGGCGCTGAAAGTCCGGAATCTGGTACTGCCTGTTGCCGGTGAGCAGCTGTTCGATCGTTTTCTGAGTCGTCGAGAGGGCCATAACGCTACATCCTCATAGTGACAGAAATTACTTTATCGTGAAGTATAACGACATTTGCTCGGTATGTGTCCGAAGTTGCGAGGGTGGTCGTTGTCCGCTGTTTTGTGCGGTTAAGTGGATGAAAGTGTGCGTATAGCATGGAGGGGTGGCTGAGAGCCCTCATGAGCAGCATGGGTGGAATGAATGAAGGACTTCGATGGACACCATCAGGAAAGCGGATAGCCGCCGCGGGCGGATCGCCTACGAGATTGCGGGGCTTGCGTGGCTCGCTGAGGCCTCGGACCCCGGGGCCGCCGTCGTACCCGTACTCGGTCACGGCGCGACGTGGCTCGAGGAGCCCCGCCTGGTCTCTGCTGCGCCAAGCCCGCGAGCCGCCGAAGACTTTGGCCGCTCCCTCGCCCATACGCACGCCGCCGGAGCCAGCCACCTGGGTGCGCCGCCGTTCGGCTTCGAGGGCGACGGCTGGATGGGGGAGGCCCACCTCTCGCTACCCGACCGCCCGAGCCTGGCCCCGGCCTCGTCCCAAGGCGAATCCTGGGGCGCCTTCTACGCGCGCGAGCGCATCGCCCCCTACGTCGACGACCGCACCTTCACGGCCACAGAACGCGCGCTCATCAACAAACTCTGTGAGCGCCTCGAATCGGGCGCGCTTGACCACGGCCAGCCGAGCCTCGTCGAAGAAGCGAAAAGCCGCCAGAGCAACATCGGCGCCGCCCGCACCCACGGCGACCTGTGGAGTGGCAACGTCATGTGGACCCCGGGTGGTGCCGTCCTCATCGACCCCGCCGCGCAGGGCGGCCATGCCGAGGAGGACCTCGCAGCCCTCGCGGTCTTCGGCTGCCCGCACTACGAGCGGATCCTCGCCGCATACAACGAGGCCTCACACCTGGAGGACGGCTGGCGCGAGCGCATCGCCCTGCACCAGATGCACATCATCATGATCCACTGCGCGGTCTTCGGCCGCTCCTACGTGCCCGAGGCCATGGCCATCGTCCGCAGGTACGCGTAGACCGCGCCTCCCTCTGCGAACCCGCACACGCATGCGTGGGGACGAGGAGGGAGGCGCGGCAACGCTCGAAGGCGGGGGAATCAGGCGCGAGCGTCGTAGTGCTGCAGGCCAGAGTCCTCTCGCGAGCCGCCCTGACCGTCGCCCACGTCGTGGTAGTCGTGGATCCACTCCAGGCGGCGCACCCACTTAACCATCTTGTAGCCGTGCTGGGAATCGGCGCGCAGGCGTAGAGGGCCGCCGTAGACCTCGGGCAGAGGCTCGTCGTTCATGCCCCAGGCGAGGATGCACTCGTCGTCGTCGATCATCGACGGGTCGATGCACTCGTAGTAGGGCTCGGTCGGGCGCCCGTCGTAGGTGTGCCCGACGTGTCCGAAGGAGGTCGCCATCAGGTAGCGTGCGCCTGACGTGGGCGTGACCTGCTCGAGGAGATCCTTGAGGCGGATGCCCTCCCACTTCGCGATGCCCGTCCATCCCTGCATGCAGGTGTGCATCGTAATGTTCGTGACCTTACCCAGGGCCTTCAGCTCGTCGATGGAGAAAGACTTCTCCTCCTCGACCAGGCCGCCGATCTCGAGGCGGAAGTCCTTGAAGTCGTCCTCGCGCAGGGCGATGTACTCCTCGGACTGCTCCTTTGTCGGCGGGCGCGTGTTGACCCAGTGGAACGGGGAAATGTCGTCCTCGGTGAAGGTCTTCTTCGCGACCTGACGCGACTTCAGGCGGTCGATCGTGAGGGCTCGAATCGGCTGCGTGGCACCCCAGATCCAGCGCTGGGTGCGGCGCAGGTTCGACAGGGACCAGTAGGAGGCACCAATCCACAGGGCGAAGGCGACGACGATGCCGATGATCAGCATGGTGACGGCCTGAGCGAACTGTGCCGCCGTGATGTCGTTGTAGTTTTCGCCCAGCATCATGTGCGCGATGTTGTACCTCGGGTGGACGATGAAGACGAGTGCAACATGAATGACGACGAAGACGCAGTAGAAGGCCATGCCCAGGAAGTGAATGGAGCGAGCTGTCTGACGGTTGCGGAAGAGCTTGACATACCCGGGGAAGCGTCCCGCGAAGGTGGGGGACATGATGGGGCCGGTCGCGATCATGAGGGGGGCGACGATGAAGACGACCGTGAAGTACATGAGCTTCTGGAGGGCGTCATAGGGCTGGAAGTGCTCGATGGAGGGAATCTGCAGGCCCATGTAGATCTTCGCGCTCTCCCAGGCCTCGGGGAAGATGGACCACGAGGTGGGGACGATACGCCGCCATTGGCCCGTCCCAAAGAGGAGGGTGACGTACACGAGGCCGTTAATGAGCCAGATGGCTGTGACGAGCGCGTGCCACGCGCGACCCAGGCCGATCTGTGCGCGTCCGGGCAGGGAGATCAGCGGGTGCAGGTTGCGCTGGTCGTCGCGCGCCGTGAACTCGCCGGGGATGGTCGACACCTTGTCCTTCGTGAACTTGAGCCACTCGGATCCGGGTGTGCAGTGATTGTTCCAGTACAGACGTGGGTGTGATGCGAGGACCTCCCAGCCGGAACGGATGAGGAAGCCCATCATGATGAAGTTGATGAAGTGGGTGATCCTCAGCCAAGCGGGAAAAGTGTCGAGGTCGACGGCACCGGCTGCGCTGGCCATTGCTGCGAGCGCGTGCATTGCGGTTCCTCCTGTGTGGCGTGAACGATAGAACGCCTCGCATATTAGAGGGGAAATGTGCGCATAAATAGCTGTCAAACCATATTTGAGTGCAGTGAGTTACAAGTTATCCACTTGTCAAGCGATATTTGAGTTGGAAAAAGCCAGTCTTTTAGAAAAATGAATGTTGATAAAATGCGGGGTAGGCCCATGAAAAACGAGGCCGGGGCCAGGTCGTGCGTTGACCCAGCCTCGGCCTCGTCCCCGGAGATGTGAATGGCCTACAGGCGCGGGATGTTGCGCATGTTGGAGGTGGCCATTGAGAAAGCCTCAGCGATGCCGCGGTTGAGAACGATCTTGCTCATCGCGGTCGCGAAACCAACGACCTGGCCGCCCGTGATGGCCGGCGGAAGCGACAGTGCGTTCGGATCCGTGATGACCTCAACGAGGGCGGGGCCGGGCGCAGCGAACGCCTCGCGGTACGCGTCCTCCAGGCGAGAAGCATCCTCGACGCGCTCCGCGTGGAAACCAATTGCGCGGGCGATCTCCGCGTAATTCGTATCAGGGACATCTGTCTGGAAGTCAGGCAGGCCGTTGACCAGCATCTCCAACTTCACCATGCCCAGCGTCGAATTGTTGAAGACGACCACCTTGACCGGCAGGTCGTACATCTTCGCGGTGATGAGCTCGCCGAGAAGCATCGAGAGCCCGCCGTCGCCCGACACTGACACGACCTGGCGATCCGGGTAGGCGACCTGAGCGCCCAGGGCCATCGGCAGCGCGTTCGCCATCGACCCGTGCAGCAGGGAGCCGATGAGACGGCGCGTGCCGAGCGGATCAATGTAGCGGGCGGTCCACACGTTGCACATGCCCGTGTCCGCGGTGAAAATCGCGTCCTTCGCGGCCGTCTCATTGAGGAGGTGGGCGGCGTACTCGGGGTGGATCGGACGCATCTTCTCCACGTTGCGCGTGTAGGCGCCCACGGGAGCGTGCATGATCTCCGAGTGCTTCTTGATCTTGGACTTCAGGAAGGAATCGGAGCGGTTCGCGCGCAGGTGGGGGAGGAGCGCCTCGATGAAGGGCTTGACCTGCGCGTGGATCGCGAGGCCGACGTCCGTGCGGCGGCCCAGCTTCTCCGCGTGCGTGTCCACCTGAATGGTCGGGGTGTCCGGCAGGAATTGGTCGTAGGGGAAGTCAGTGCCCAGCAGGATCAGCACGTCGGCGTCATTCATGCCCTCAGCTGCTGCGCCGTAGCCCAGCAGGCCCGTCATGCCGACGTCGAAGGGGTTGTCGTACTGGATGAAGTGCTTGCCGCGCAGCGAGTGGCCGATCGGTGCCTTGAGTGCATCCGCCAGGGCGATGACCTCGTCGTGGGCTCCCTCAACACCGGCGCCGGCGAAGATAGCGACCTTGTCGGCCTTGTTCAAGAGGGCTGCGGCCTCTTCAATATCGGTGGCATTGGGAGCAAGCGTCGCGGGGCGTGCGGGCGCGTAGGTGGGAATGTGCTCAACGGCCTTGAGGTCAGAGACATCGCCGGGCAATGTGATGACCGAGACGCCGCCCAAGCCGACCGCGTGGCGGATCGCCGAGTTCACCGTGCGCGGCGACTGTGCCGCGGAGGAAATGAGCTCGTTGTAGACCGAGCACTCCTCGAAAATGCGGTCCGGGTGAGTCTCCTGGAAGTACATCGTGCCGATCTGAACGCTCGGGATGTGCGAGGCGATGGCCAGGACAGGTGCGCCCGTGCGGTTCGCGTCATACAGGCCGTTGATGAGGTGCAGGTTGCCTGGGCCGCACGAGCCTGCGCACACGGCGAGCTTGCCCGTCAGCTGAGCTTCGGCCGATGCTGCGAACGCCGCCGCTTCCTCGTGGCGCACGTGGATCCAGTCGATGCCGCCCTTCTTCGAGCCGCCGGTTTTGCGCACGGCGTCGACGATGGGGTTTAGTGAATCGCCGACAATGCCGTAGATCCGGTGTACCCCTGCATCAACAAGCTGGTTGACGATCTGTTCCGCTACGTTCATGCCATCTCCTTAAATTGATTGGCTGCGGCCTTGTAAAACCACCTTAGGCTCGACTAAGGTCCTATGTCGCTTCGGCGTGATCGACGAATCAAGACGAGGTGTCGGTGGAAGAGGTCAGTGTTCCTCCGATAGGATGGCACCGCCCCAATAGCTCAGTCGGTCAGAGCAGCGGACTCATAATCCGTGGGTCGTCGG
>ERZ772972.575-NODE-575-length-13458-cov-10.207491_pt1 | contig 13458 bp, 16 predicted proteins | sample MGYA00580673_ERZ772972 | MGnify/ENA primary metagenome ERZ772972 (study PRJEB29015, sample SAMEA2738051) | human oral metagenome | biome: human oral; feature: human-associated habitat; material: saliva | place: China | collected 2229 ... | reverse complement strand
GCGGCGCGCTGCGCCGCGGCCCCCGGCTCATCACCACCAAGCACCGGTTGGGTGAAGCACTACGTCGGAGCATTTTCTCCTCGTCGTCGTCGACACTTACTCCGCATTTTTGCGCGCTTTGCCGGATGGTCATATGATGAACATCATCTCATTGACGTCTGCAGGCCACGCCTGCGCTTGTTACGCCCGGAGGTTTTCGTGGTCGACCTGAGCTTTGACTCAAATAAGCACGATCAGACGCGTCAGGACGCGGGCAGCGGAGCGGACTCTTTGCATACGGTCGCACAGGCCGCTGAAGCTTTTGCGAATGCTCAGGTCGCCGACATGTGGGGCCATGAGGAGGGCGTGGAGGCAGCCCGCCAGGCCCTGCAGAGCGCGTACGACGCGGTTGGCCGGGGTTTTTCTTCAGAGGGCGATCAGCTCCGCGATTTCGGCAAAATGGTCGACGAGGCCGAAGAAGACTTCCGGCGGGCAGAAGAGGAACTCGTGCGCCTACTGGCGGGCACGGAGTCCGATTTGGCATCCAATCCATTCATTCGAAAGAGTATGGGATTGGTGGGCGCACAAGTACGAACAGCCGCCGGAACACTGCACCACGCAGCGGCGACACCAGTGCAGGCAGCCGCTGCAAGTAAGCAGGATGACAGCACGCCCTCTGCTGTCGGTGCCCAGACCGGTATGTGATCGCAGGAAGTGACGTAGCAATGGTTCACAGCCCCAATTATGACCGCCTCATGCGTTTCGTAAAGTTCGCGAAGGCGAACCAATCTCTCGCTGATTTGGACGATAAGCACCGCACCACGATGGAAGCGATCCGCGAGGCCGAGAAACGCATTCAGCACTACCGCGAGTACCAGGGTTTCCATGGGAAAACGGGCGACGCTATCAAGATGTGGCTCGATGAAGCCGAGCGGCGTTTGGAGGAGTGGCGTTCTTCGTACCTCGCGGCGACGCTTGTCGAGGTCGAGATGCGCCGCGTCATGCAGCATGCGCGCGAGGAGGCTGAACTGCTATCTCCCGTCCTCGTCGACTCCCGGCTGGATACACTGCGCGACATGGCCGATGTGGTGATTCCCGCCTCCCAAGGGGTAGGCGGCCCTCTGGGCTTCGGCGTCAATGTCTTGGCCTCGACCGGCGCGGCAGCCTACGATGCCATTGCGGCACAGGCAAACGCCGAGCGCGAGCAGAAATCCCAGGAAATTCTGCACAACCTCAACGACTCCATGCGTCAACTGGCTGCGCACGCGCGTGACGTAGCGCAGCCCAGAAAGGGCAAGAAGGGCGGTAACGGTCAAGGTAGGCGGGACGACAGTAAACTTCACGACCTCGATCCCATTTCCGCTCCGTGGGTCGTCAAGGACGTCGAAAACGGAAACAAGTCGGCCTCCCCTGATCAGCCCGGCGTATACCCGGGCGACCGCGATAGCGACTACGGACGCGCATTCCAGCGCGGCCCCAATTCCAGTGCCTACCCGAGTGGTTTCGACGACCCCAGCGCGGAAGGCGCGGACGCGGAGCGACTACGCAAGATGCAGTCCCAGCGCATCGCCGACAAGTTCACCAAGGAGGGCGAGCTGGGCAGCCGCAGCAAACCCATCACGGACCCGCAGGACCTCATGGGCATCGACCTGATGCACACCCGCATCGGCGGCGAGCGCTACGCCAACGGAGCCGTCGGCGGCTACACTCCGGCTCCCCCCACTGATCGCGACCACCCCCTGTGGCGCATCAATGGCGGGCCGTCGACGCGCTTTAACTCGTCCGGACATCTCAGCCACGCTGGCCTCGCTGGCGCAGGTGCAGGCGTCTTGGGCGCCGGCGCGCTCGGCGCGGCGGCACTTGGCGCACGAGGCGCCTCGCGCCTCGGTTCCGGGGCAGCAGGGACCAGCGGCGGCGCTCTGGGTTCCCTGGGCCGCAGCGGCACAGGCGGATTGGGTTCCTCGGGTCGCTCCGGCATCGGGGGTATCGGTGCCGGTGGACGCAGCGGCCTGGTAGCCTCCGGTCGTGGCGGGCTGGGCGCGGGCGGCCTGGGCGGCCTACGCGGGGGCTCAGCCTCCGGTGGCGGCTTTGGCACCGGCGGCCTACCCGGTAGCGCGAACGCGTCGGGCGGGACAACTGGCCTGACGGGCACGAACGGCGTAGGCGGAGCCGCTGGAGCTGCTGGAAAAGCGGGCGGCAGCAGTGCCGCTGGTGGCGCTGCCGGCGCGGCCGGGCGGCCCGGCATGGGCGGCTTCATGGGCGCGGGAGCCGGCGCGGGCGCCGGTGGCGGCAAGGATGACAAGAAGGGCAAGCGGCGCAAGTACACGGCCTTCAAGTTCGAGGATGACGAGGACGATGCGCTGCCCCCGGGCTACGTCAACCCCATGTCGCAGACCTACGGATCGGACAAGGACCTGAAGCCCGCCTCCCCGAAGGACGACGGATGGGATCCTCGCCAATGGTGACCACGAACCACGTGTCCGGCCGCCGACGGCGGCTACAGCTCGCGGGTGCGTGCGCGATGACCCTGGCCCTGGCGGCCGGGGCCATCGCCCTGCCCGCCGCTCCCGCTCACGCCGCCGACCCGATCACAGCGAACGAACAGCCTCACTTCGCCTACTATCATCTCGATCAGGCGCGCGCGAAGGGCTACACCGGCAAGGGCGTCACCATCGCACTCATCGACGGCGAGGTCGACACCGCCGCCCCCGAGCTCGCAGGCGCTACCATCATCGACAAGAGTCCCTGCACCGTCCACTCCAGCGTGTATTCCAAGAGCCACGGGACAGCCATCGCCTCGCTCCTGGTCTCCAAGACCTACGGCGTCGCCCCCGACGCAACACTCCTGACCTACCGAACCAGGTTTGAGGATGAGGGCGAAGATGCCGCTGCCGGGTGCCCGGTCCACAACGGTAATGGCATCGAAGAAAACAACTCTCTCATCAATCGCGCCATCAGCGACGGGGCTCAGATCATCAGCATCTCCTCGTCCGACGAAGATTTTGATGAAGCAACCAAGTGGGCGATCGCCCGCGCCAATGCCCGCGGCGTCATCGTCGTCACCGCCATGGGTAACACGGCGAGTAACGAAACGGACACCGGCCTCGCAAAGTGGTCCGGCGTCGTCGGCGTCGGTGCCATCGACACCACCGGCAAGGTAGCCTCCTACTCCTCGTGGGGGCAGGGAACCACCACCGCTGCAGTAGGTGGCCCTATCATCGTCCGTAACTACGAAACAGGGAACAAAGCAAGCACAGACGGCACGTCTTACTCCACGCCCCTCATCGCAGGTTTTCTGGCCCTGGCCAAGCAAAAGTGGCCCAACGCCACTAGCAACCAACTCCTCCAACTGATGACCAAGACGGCGTTGAACAACGAGGGCCGCTGGAACAAGTACACGGGATACGGGGTTGCTGACCTCGGCGCCATGATGAACACCGATCCGTCCCAGTACCCCGACGAGAACCCGTTGATGGACCCCACCATGCACAAGGGTCCCTCCACGGACGAAATCCAGCAGTACATGGACGGCCTCGTGAACCCCCGCGACATCGCATTCGACGACACCTACACCTACCGCGGCACCGACGAAAGCGTCATCCGCGACCCTGACGCCGGTGTACAGATCCACCTGGGCACCAGCCCCCGATACCACGCCAAATGAGCGCTGAAACGAGGACAGCACGGCGGGCGAGCCTTGCGGGTGCGTGCGCGGTGACCCTGGCCCTGGCGGCCGGGGCCATCGCCCTGCCCGCCGCCCCCACGCACGCAGCCGACCCCATCACAGCCAGCGAACAGTCCTACTTCGCCTACTACCACCTTGATCAGGCACGGGCCAAGGGCTACACCGGCAAGGGCGTCACCATCGCACTCATCGATGGCAAGGTCGACACCACCGCCCCCGAGCTCGCAGGCGCCACCATCATCGACAAGAGCCCCTGCACCGTCACCTCGAGTCCCTTCTCCAAGACACACGGGACTTCGATGGCCTCACTCCTGGTCTCCAAGGAGTACGGCGTCGCCCCCGACGCCACACTCCTGACCTACACGACCAGCCAGCCCGGGGACAATGACGTATCCGGCCGAGACTGCACCAGCAGCAACGGCAACGGTATTGAAGACCCCGTCTCCCTAATTAACCGCGCTATCAGCGACGGCGCTCAGATTATTAGCATATCCTCATCTAACGATGAGTCTTCTGACACAACGAAGTGGGCGATCGCCCGAGCCAACGCCCGCGGCGTCATCGTCGTCTCCCCCATGGGCAACGACGCGAAAGACGAAACACTCGACACCTATTCGAAGTGGTCCGGCGTCGTGGGTGTCAGCGCCATCGACACCACCGGCAAGGTAGCCTCCTACTCCTCGTGGGGACAAGGCACAACCGTCGCAGCTGTAGGCGGCCCCGTCGTCGTACACAACTACGAGAGCGGGAATAAAGGATTGACGGACGGAACATCAAACTCTGTTCCCCTCGTCGCCGGATTCTTGGCCCTGGCCAAGCAGAAGTGGCCCAACGCCACCAGCAACCAACTCCTCCAACTACTCACCAAGACAGCTCGGACCGAGCAAAGCGGATGGAACACCTACATCGGATACGGAGCTGCTGATCCCGGTGCGATGGTCAACACGGATCCATCCCAGTACCCAGATGAAAATCCGCTGATGGACCCGGCTCGACGCAAAGGCCCCACCACCGAGGAAGTACGCCAATACGTCGACGGCCTCGTCAATCCCCGCGACATCGCCTTCGACGATTCGTACACCTACCGCGGGGCCGACGAAAGCGTCATCCACAACCCTGGCGCCGGTGTACAGATCCACCTGGGCACCAGCCCCCGATACCACACCAAATGAGCGCTGAAACGACGACAGCGCGGCGACTGCGTTTTGCGGGTGCGTGCGCGGTGACCCTGGCCCTGGCGGCCGGGGCTATCGCCCTGCCCGCCGCGCCCGCGCACGCGGCTGACCCGATCACGGCAGCCGACCAGTCCTACTTCGCTTACTACAAGCTGGACCAGGCCAGGGCCAAGGGCTACACCGGCAAGGGCGTGACCATCGCACTCATCGACGGCGAGGTCGACACCAGCGCACCCGAGCTGGCCGGAGCCACCATCATCGACAAGAGCCCCTGCACCGTCATTTCCGGGACTTTCACCAAGAGCCACAGTACTGCCATAGCCTCACTCCTGGTCTCTAAGGTCTACGGAGTAGCCCCCGACGCTACCCTGCTGTCGTACCGAACAAGCTTTTCACTCCAGGATGATAAATCTGGCAGTGACTGCACCAGCCGCAACGGCATCGCCCTTGAAGACCCCGCTTCCCTGATCAATCGCGCTATCAGCGACGGCGCTCAGATCATCAGCATTCCTTCGTCTAATGAAGGAACTGACGAGGCGACGAAGTGGGCTATTGCGCACGCCAATGCGCAAGGTGTCATCGTCGTATCGCCCATGGGCAATGACGCGAAAGACGAAACACTTGACACCTATTCAAAATGGTCCGGCGTCGTGGGTGTCAGCGCCATCGACACCACCGGTAAGCGGGCGGAGTACTCTTCATGGGGTTCCGGTGTAGCGGTTGCGGCAGTGGGCGGCCCCGTCGTCGTACACAACTACGAGAGCGGGAATAAAGGATTGACGGACGGAACATCAAACTCTGTTCCCCTCGTCGCCGGATTCTTGGCCCTGGCCAAGCAGAAGTGGCCCAACGCCACCAGCAACCAACTCCTCCAACTACTCACCAAGACAGCTCGGACCGAGCAAAGCGGATGGAACACCTACATCGGATACGGAGCTGCTGATCCCGGTGCGATGGTCAACACGGATCCATCCCAGTACCCAGATGAAAATCCGCTGATGGACCCGGCTCGACGCAAAGGCCCCACCACCGAGGAAGTACGCCAATACGTCGACGGCCTCGTCAATCCCCGCGACATCGCCTTCGACGATTCGTACACCTACCGCGGCACCGACGAAACAGCCGTACTCAAGACCGACTCCGGCGTGCCCATGCACCTGGGCACCAGCCCCCACTACCACACCAAGTAGGACAGAAAAGACCCCGCGTCGCCGCCGTTTGGCGGTTCGACGCGGGGTCTTTTGTCTCTGGGGATCAGCTCTTTGACGAAGAGTTCATCACAGCAACCACGATCGCTATGATGACGGAGATCAGGATTAAGATGATGCCGAGCGGCGTGAGGTAGAACAACATGGCGACTGCGAGCCAGTACAAGCCGTCTCCACCATCGCCATGATTACCGGGGATGAGCTCAATGACACCCCAGGCAAGGAAGGGCGAAACCGCAAGCAACAAGCCGACTACAAGCACAATAATCGCAGGCTTGAATGACGTGCGACGACGAGCAGGCACCGCAGGTCCATAGACCCCAGGCCCCGGCTGCGGAAAGCCCGATTGCATCCCGGCATCCGGGGGTATCTGCCCCCAACTCTGCTGTATTGCGGGCTGCATTGCTTCCTGCGGCAGATACTCCGCCTGCGGGGGAATGGGCACTTGCTGGCCAACGTATCCCGGGATAGCGTTCGGGTCGGGGACCTGGGGATTCGGTGTTGTCACAGGTGTTCCTTGGGAGCGATGGTGGAGGAGCAGAGGTCGTCGGATGAGAAGATTCTAGAACAACGCGATGAGGTAGAAGAACGCGTAGATGAAGAGGATCAGAAGAGCCACAAGGCCGATAAGCGTGAGCGGCACAGCGTTCATGAGCATGCCTCGGACGACATAGCCACGCTCGATACGGTCCTTCGTCTGCTTGAGCGCAATGACGCCAAGAACGAGTCCGATAATGTTCACTGCGACAACGGGGATGCAGAAGAATGGGGCGATGAAGATGAAGCCAATCGGAGCCAGTTCCAGCGTGTGCTCACCCCTCGGAATCAGCACGTACACCGCCGTCCCGAGGATGACTAGCGCGAAGACGACAAGTCCGGTGATCCCGAATCCGCGACACGCTGCGCCGAGGGCATTGCCTCGGCTGTGTCCCGGCACGGCGGGCTGCTGGGGAGCCTGCGCCGGATACCCATTCGGGCCATGACCATTCGAATATGGGACTGTCACAGTTGTTCCTTCAATCGTTGGTGGCGATCAGACAGGGCATTCCGGATGAATTAGTACGCCATCGCAAAGAGGATGGTCAGCACAACAGCAACCAGGAACATGATCATCGGGATGGCATTCATCCAAATCCCAATCTTGTAGACCTTCCCGTTACGCGGATCCTGCACCCGCTTGCGCCCAGTCGCGCCAAGAATAAGACCGATGCCATTCATGATCGCGCCCGGGATGTAGATCATTCCGGAGATGAGAAGGAAACCGAGCGGAGCGAGGGCCCTCTCATAAGAGTCCCCTCCCCCACGGAACGAGACATACGCTCCGATAAACAAACCGGTAGCACAGAGGATGAGCCCAACAATCCCCAGGCATATAGCGGTCACGCCGAGTGCTTTGCTGGTCGGAGCAGCAAATTCCGGTGCCGGCTGCATGTCGGCGTAGGGGTTGCCTGGCACGGGACCGGGGTAGGCCGGCACCATACCTGGATTACCCGGCACGTTGCCGGAGTAGTTGGGCACCCTCGAGCCGACAGGATTGGGCATCGTCATCGTTGATCCTTCGTAGGTTGATCGTCGCGCCCATGCGGGCGACCACGACAATCCTAAACGAGCGTAGGCTCACGCCACGCATCGACAGTCACAGGGCCTCGGAGTGACTCTCTTAGTCAGACATGTACACCCAGTACAGCACCCCGAGGATGATCCACGGCAACGCGTTGAGTAGGAGGACGTAAAACGCTCGTCTCACTTCCTGAAAGTTGTTGCACCGCAACAACTCGATGAGACCGAAGATTCCCCCGAGGACATTGATGACGAAAAGGGCTAACAGGCCGAGTATCCAGAACAAGCCGGCGCCGAATCCGTATTTGCGCACCATTTCGTCCGCGTCTGCCGTGTAGATGTAATAGAGGACCGTGAGGACAATGGTCAAGAGGATCACGACCCAACCACTGAGGCCAGCCACCAGCGACAGCACCCACGTGCCTCGTCTGCGAACGGGAGGGCGTGCTTGATGAACGTCGCCTCCGGGAGCGACGCCGGCCACGAACTGAGGATCGTTCACAGGCTGCGCCGCGTCACCCTGCGCAGGAAAATTATTCGACGCACTCATCGGTCGCCTCCTTTGTCACAAAAGGGTGTTATTTCCATCCGAACAGCCACTCAGTGACACCTACTCCCAGCACGCCGTAGGCCCAGACAATAACGAGGACGGGGCTCAGACACAGGACCACTCCACACAGGATTGCGCTGCGCTGTTTACTCGACACGTCTGACTCACCCAGCTCTGCCCTGGCAATAACGAGGCCGGTGAGACTCAGACAAGCGGTGAGGCCGCCGCCGATCATCGCAATAACACGGTTGTAGACGATGCCGTCAACCGGACGGAGGCCTGAGCCGAGCAAGACGACTATCTCGACGATGATCACAGCGGCGATGGAGATTGTGGTGACGATCCAGGCACCTATGCCGCACCTGATGGGCGTCCACCTTTTACGTGGCGTGCTGGGATACGGCTGTACCCCGCCACGTTCACGATCCGGAGCCTCCATGCCCCTCCCTCCAAAAGTATTTCAAGAATTGAGATTAATGGAGAGAGGGTGTTAACGCAAGGAGGAATGAGCTGGGGATAGCGCTCTACGAGATCGCGGCAAGAACCACCAGGGGAAGGAACAGAACGCAACAGCACAGGGGCGCATTCAGGACTATTCCCCACGTAGCGAGCGCCCGCTCGGCCGCACTGTCGGCGTTCCGACGCGCCCGTATTCCCTTGATCAAGCCCGTCAGCTGGGCGATGCCCACCGGGACGCCCGCGTAGAGGCAGACAATGATGACAGTGAGGCCAGGTAAGAACGGATCCTCCAACGTAGCGTAATCCTTGAGGACCGCGAACAGACCGATGAGCGACGCTTCACCCATCGTCAGCAAGCCTGCGACCCCCAGCCCCACCGATGTCGCACCCGCACTGCTGAAGAAGCGCTCAAACAGGGAAACACACATCGACAGGACCGCACCGCCACACACAGCGAGGAGGACAACGAGGCCAACCGGGTCGTCAGCAATACCCGCGGCAGGAATGATGCCGGCGCAGCCAAGGAAGAAAGCATTCACGCCCACTCCAAGCGCGCAGCGCCCGAGCTCCGCGCGATCCTCGGCGTGCCTTCGCCCCACGAACCCGGCGATGACACCCGCCAGATGAATGATCCCCGCCGCGCCGGCTGCAGGCAGGAGAGAACGGACAAACTCGCCGTCGCTCATGACCGCAAACTCGCCGGGAATGACGAGGTGAGCACGGGCGCTCATCTCGTCAAAAATCGAGGTCGACAGGACGATGAAACCCCCAATGATCACGGCAAGTCCCGAGAGTGCGCAGGCCAAGGACAACCTGTTCATCATTCTCAACATGCGCTTATTGGGCACAGGTGCGGGACCGCTGTGATCATTCATCACTATCTCCATCCGACGCTTCACTGACCTACCTGAACAACATCAGAACGATCATGAAGGCGGTGAAGATGACGTATGGGCTCGCATTCAAGAGGATTCCCAGCCAGTTAAGCTTCCGCGTTTTGGGCTTTCCGACAGCTCCCACGATTCCGATAACACCACCAGCGAGGTTCACCGGACCGATGAGCATCAGGGCAAAGAGGGGCAAGAAACCGATCACTTCCTTGCCGCTCGGATCAGGATCGGATGCGCTGGCTCGGATGGCCAGCCACATGGCCACAATCGTCACACCAATGAGGGCCCACCCAACAATGCCCAAGATGATCGACACTCGATTCACCTTCTGGGTCACGGTCCCCTGGGTCACGGGCACATAGCCCGGTGCTGATCCCTGCGGAGCTACGAGGTACCCCTCGGGCACGGGCTGCACGGGCGTGTACGGTCCCGAAGACTGCTCCCCAGACTGCTGAGGGAAAGGCACACTCATCTCATCACTCCTATGCGTCACGCGATGCACTCACCCGAGGAGGGCGCGCAGCACCTGGGCGACCCCGGCCTCGTTGTTGGAGGGGGCGATGAAGCGAGCGGCCTCAACGACGTCCTGCGAGGCGTTGGCCATCGCGAAGGACAGGTCACCCTCGCTCATCATCGACAGGTCGTTACCGGCGTCGCCAAAGACGGCGGTCTGAGAGCGGTCAACACCGAGGAAGCGCTGCAGGTCGCGCACGGCGCTCCCCTTGTCGACGCCTCGAATCTGCAGATCCGCCCAGTTTGCGCCGGAAATCGCGTACTGGTGGGTATCGGCGAAGTTAGCCAGAGTGGCCTCCGCGAGCGCCTCGACCGGTCCAAGGACAAAAACCGCGAGCTTGACGATCGCGTCGTCGATCTCGCCGACCTCGATGCCGTCGATGATGGCGATCTGATCATCCACGCGCTTGGTGCGATGGTAGTAGGGCATGACGCCGTCGACGAAGCGGTCGTCAGTGCGCTCAACGTAGGCGAATTGCTTGCCACACATGACCAGGCCGCCGTCGATCCCATCCGGACCCGAGGTGGCCTCGCGCACGAGGCGGACGGCCTCGCGCATGGTGGGGGCATCGAGGGGGCTAGAGGAGACCTCGACGCCGTCGCGCATGACGATTCCGCCATTTTCCCCGATGACGGTCATGCCGGGACGCCCGGGGAACATGTCGATGAGAGTCCACACCTGACGGCCGGATGCGGGCGCGAAGGTGACGCCGCGCGTGTCCATCTGGTCGAGCAGCTCGTCCATGCCGGGCGGGAAGTTCTTGTCGTCGTCCAGGAGGGTACCGTCCATGTCGACGGCGGCCAGACGCAGGTCGGCGCCCGCGTAACGCGCGGGGTCAGTGGGGGCCATCATGGGTCCATTGTGCCCGACCGGGGGCATGGGTGCTCACACCGGGGACGAGGCCGAGGCAACCTCACGCTGCCGGGCTCAGCCGGGCAACGACCCTTAGTTGTCGCCGCTCGGCATACTGGAGATCGTCTCCGCGAACGCCATGAAAAGGGCGATAACAAGAACAATGATGCCGGCCGGAGTGAAGCGATAGAAGGCCCATACGAAGGCCCAACCCGCGGAAACATCATCGGGACCACCCCGACCGACGGTTGCATCGACGTACGCCAAATAGAAGAACGGGCTAATCATCAGCAGAAGCCCAATAGCACCAAGGATGAGCGGAATCTTGTAGTTTCCCCTCTTCTTCGTCGAAGGGGACGCTCCGCCGGTCGGCTGACTGCCCTCAGGGTGCGACTGTTCACCCGAATCCCCCTGGAAGGACTCGTCGAAGTGGTTAGCCGTATCGTCACTGTCACTCATACCGGATCCTTTCACTGCCCACTGTTGGGATGATAACTATCGCCACCATATCGCAAGAGTCTCGGCGTGCGGCTGAATCCCCTCAGAGCCCCTACTCCTTATTCTTCCTCTTCTCGAAGCGTATGACGACGAAGGCACACAGGAATGCAAGGAGGCCGAACGGAGCGATAAGGAGTAACGCGAAGAGGAAAGACAAGTTCATGGCGACTGCGGGCGGGTTACTATCCACACCAAAATAGCTGACGAGCCAGGCCAACGGCGGCAGGTACAGCATGCTTCCGGTGAGGACGAAGCCCAAAATGACGCAGACGCGCACCACACTCGAACCCTGACGCCGTTTCTCGCGGATCAACTCACCAGCATTGTCCGAAGTTCCATCGGTCAACGTGACCCGCGCCTCCACATCGGCGGCCTTTCTCTCACGGCTTTTCGTTGCCACGACGTCGGCAGCCAGAGCCAGGAAGGCAACAAATACTACGGGGGCGGCGATCAGTAGAAAGCCGACGAAGAACACGACACCTCCAGATGATAGAACCGACTCCGTATCAGTCCTCCGTTCCATTCAGGAGAACGCCAACGTCGGCTTAGCCCCACCATATCGCAAGAGTCTCGGCGCTCAGTACACGCATGGACAGTCTTAGCGCCCCTGATCCCGCTCCGCACCCTTGACGGCGAGATGCGCAATGAAGGCACACAGGAACGCAAGAAGGCTGAAAGGAACCACAAACACGAGGGCAGCCAGGAAAATGACGACAGCATAAGTATCTGCTGATACATTGCTAATCGGATCAACAACGGCTCCCAGGAATGCCAACAGCGGCCAATAGACGACGCTTCCCAGGAGAACGAATCCCAAAATAAGGCAGTAGCGCACCACCTTTGAGCCGCGGCGTGGTTTCTGGACGCTCAGTGCGCCTTGAGGATCCCAACCAGCTCCGTAGGCCTGTGCGGCCCACGCCGCCGCTTCGGCAGCCTTCCTCTCGCGGCTCTTCGTTACCCCAGCATCGATTGCCAGCGCGATGAGGAAAATAATGAGGATGGGGGCGACAAGTAACAGCACGCTAGCCAACTGAAGCAACCTCCAGATCATGAAGCCGCTTCAACGGCCTTCTATTCCATTAGGGAGCACACCGGGGCACCCCAGAACCAGCACCCTAGCACAATGGCCGGAACGAGCGTCACGGCGGCTATCAGGGCCACGACGCGTGTGAACAACAACCGTTAGCGTCCCCGTTTCCTCTCCTCTTCCCACTCGGGGAGCTTCGCAAAGAAGGCGTACAGGAAGGCAAGAAGACTGAATGGAGCCACGTAGAGCATGGCGAAGAGGCCGATCCAACCGCTCATGCCATTCGGCTGACCGCTGACGAAATCTATCAGTTCGGCTAACAGCGGCAAGTAGACCACACTTCCGAGGAGAACGAACCCCAGAATGACGCAGAAGCGCACAATGTTCCCGTCGCGCCCCCTCGTTGTCCTCTCATCGATGGCCAGAACCACCGATTGAATCAACAGAATGATGCCGACTACCGGAAGCACGAAGAGTGGGAGGAGCAACTCCTCCCAGGGCATGAAGTCACTACCAAATACACTCTGTGCTGCATTCAGGCCAAGCCCAACCAACACGGGAATAACAGTGAGCGCCAGGCCGACCTTCGCACACGTCGCAGCCCAGCTTCTTTTCTTCTGCGGGCGCGGTGCGCCGCCTCGCTGCGCAGGATCCTGACTCCCTTCGGTCGAGATGCGGGCGCCGCTCTGCGCAGAGTCGCCCTCAACGCCTGTCACTGCCTCGTTGCCACTCATATCAGCCCTTTCGCTGCCCGCCGGAGTTGGCTCAGAACCACCACCATAGCGCAACGGCAGCGGGGGCCAGCACGGCGACCACGAGGGTCCAGAGCCGCGAAAAGCGACGCGCCCCCATGGACAGCGAACATCGGGTCGAGGCCGACAGGGAGAAGATCTCCTCGTCAAGCTCGGCTCGCGCGCGCACGCTCGGGCGCACGGTGGGCGGATACGAGGGCGGCGCGGGGCGCCGGCGACGCGCGGCTGGCCTGGTGACCTGCGCTCCTCGCGCGGCCCCACCGACCCCCTCCGCGTGCGAGTACTGGGAAGGCGAGCGGTACACGATGT
>ERZ772972.573-NODE-573-length-13461-cov-4.791959_pt1 | contig 13461 bp, 12 predicted proteins | sample MGYA00580673_ERZ772972 | MGnify/ENA primary metagenome ERZ772972 (study PRJEB29015, sample SAMEA2738051) | human oral metagenome | biome: human oral; feature: human-associated habitat; material: saliva | place: China | collected 2229 ... | reverse complement strand
GTTTCATTTTATTGTTGAATTTGTATTTGCATTTTCATAGACAGAATATGCTTAACCGCTTCGTTAAGGCGCTCATTGGTAATTGTTCCATTTGCTACCGCCTGCGTTAACGCCCGATGGACTTCGTCGATGTGAACGGTGTCCGCATCAACGAGGATGAGATCACTACCAGCCACAACGGAGGCTACAGCGTAATCCCCTATCTTTTGGTTCGCCTGCAAAGCACCCACATCGATACGGTCCGTCATGACGATACCGTCATAGCCGAGGTCCTTGCGAAGCCAGTCTTGGATAACTGGTTTTGATGCACTTGCCAAGTGCTCATTATCGATGGCTGGAATTTGAATATGGCTCATAACGAGCATATAGGTATTGGCCGTCGTCTGTGCAATGAGTCGTTTAAAGACAGCTACATCATTATTATTGAGGTAGTTTTTCGCCTCATCAGCGGTGTTAAAGGATGCGTCCCCAAGACTCACTGCTGGAAAGTAATTATACCCAAACCACATTTGGTTGATTTGGTAACGCTCCGCCATGGCTAGGTCCATATGGCCTGCCCAAGTCGGGTCAGATGTGTAAGACATATTTGGCACCCCAAGGTTCGCATTGGGTCCAATCACAAGGTTAAAGCCCATATCTCGCATTTCGATGGCCGATCGCGTAGCCAATTTAATGATACGCTCCATCGGCAATTGACCTAACCGATTAGGTTCTGGCAAGCGCAAGAAACTATCATTAGTACGCAACACTTTATCGCGATTCACCGCGATGTACGGCGTCACCATGCTGGCAGTCATCGCCGTTTGCATGATATCGTTGTTGAAAGCTTTCACTTGGTTTTTATTATGTATATTTTCATTGGTTAGCATAACGCCGCTCACACGATATTTGCGGATTACATCCTTTTGGGATTGCCCCAATGTGTCGCCATGGAGGCTGATCATCATCAGCTGCCCTACCTTGTCCTCTCGTGACATGGCTCCCAGCCAAGTGTTCACCTTTTCAGGGACGGGCTTGTTCGATTCCATGACGGCGCGGTACGATACGGTTCGTACCTCCTCTTGCTCTGCCTGACTCTCATGTTGGCATCCAGTTGTACCAACGGCAGCAACTATCAAGGCTATGCCACACAAGGCACGCCGTAAAAACTGGTTCATCTCTCCTAGAAACTCCTTACTGCTTATGCAATATGATAACTATGGGCCTCTCTATGTATTTCTCTCCACACACACCCATAGTTCTCCCTTTAATTCGAATAGTATGATTCTATATTATACACTATATAATTCATCTTTTCCTCATGATGAAAGCAAGTTCTTATACTGAATTCTCATAATAAGCTTATAAAGTGATAATAGTTGAATACTATATAAATAAAAATCCTACGAATCGTTTGTAAGGTGATGCTTATAATAGCCAAAGCTATGAAAGTATCAAGTCACTCATGACTCGTAGGATTCTATTTTTATATTGTTATACCCTAAAGAGCTAATTCAAGCTTAACGCCTTTGATTACTAAACATTTACGAATTCAATAGTCACTCATTAAGTAATTGCTAATAATCTATACAAGATTAGCCTTTGAATTTAGGGGATGTTGGACAAGTTTCAGGCGTTACGTCTTTGCGAGTACCAAGAACCGCGCTGCGGTCTGTATAATGTGTATGCAAGAGTTCGTGTGCTTTGTGGCCCAATGGTTCACCTAAGAAATCTTTGTACAACGCTTGGATTTCTTCGTTTTCGTAGGAAGCAACCCATTTGTAGTTTTCGTCAGCTTCGTAAAGACCACCGATACGTGCTTCTTTAGTTTTAACTGCTTGAGGCAATTTAGTGCGCGGTTGACCGCCGCCACCGATACAGCCACCTGGGCAAGCCATAACTTCGATGAAGTCATAGTGTTTGCCGCTTTCTTTCAAGCCGTTCAAGAAGTCACGAGCGTTTTTACCACCATGCACAACAGCAACGGACAATGTTAGATCATCGCCCAATTGTACAGTCGCTTCTTTTACGCCTTCCATACCACGAACTTCCTCAAGGTGAGTCAATGCGTGTGGAGGTGGCTCATTACCAGTAACGAGTTTGTAAGCTGTACGCATAGCTGCTTCCATAACACCACCAGTGTTACCGAAGATGATGGATGCGCCAGTTTCCATACCGATCAAGTCATCGAATTGGGAATCTTCAATAGCGTTGAAGTCGAGGTTTTCCTCTTGGATCCAACGGATGAACTCACGAGTTGTAATGGAAATGTCTGTATCCATGCCAATGGAATCGTCGTTGTGGAAACGAGCTGCCGCATTTTCTTCTTCCCGTTTTGTTTCTGCTTTTTTTGCCGTACAAGGGTTTACAGATACGGACACGATGTTATGAGGATCGATGCCTTTTTTCTCTGCAAAGTATGTTTTGATCATAGCCGCTTCCATAGCGATACAAGAACGTGTGGAAGACAAGTTAGGAAGCAATTCTGGGAAGTAGATTTCCGCAAAGCGTACCCACGCTGGGCAGCAGCTTGTGAACTGAGGAATTTGACCGCCTTTGTTAAGACGTTCTACAAGCTCAGATGCTTCTTCCATGATTGTTAAGTCCGCACCAAAGTTAGTGTCTACTACATAGTCTGCACCAAGTGCACGCAATGCGCCAACCATTTTACCTTCAAGGAAAGTACCTGGTTCATAACCAAAGCCTTCACCGATCGCTACACGAACAGCTGGAGCTGTTTGGATAACAACGATTTTTTCAGGATCTGCAAGAGCTGCTTTCACCTTTTCAAGTTCTGATTTAGCATGCATGGAGTCGAATGGACATGCAGCCGCACATTGACCACAGTGGATACATACAGGCACATCGCCATTTGCATCAAGATCATAGTAGTCCAGTACGCTCATTACGTCCGCACAAGCGCGACGGCATAACGTACAGTTTTTACACTTAGAAATGTCGTGATAAATGGATGGATTGTTGAGTGCAATCGGTACACGTTTATCGATAAATTGATATTGAGACATGAGGACCTCCTCCAACAAACTATAACTACTAAACCTTTTCGGGCGAAATATGCCAAACTACGGAGCACTACGCCCTAACCATACTTCTTTATCGTATCTATAGTATACGCTATAGTGAAAGTTTATACTATGTAGAATTGTTACACTTTCATACAAAATCTATAAAAATCTATAATATAAATCACATTTTATCACGAATAGACAAATAATTCACTTATTTTAAAGGAATTGAAGGAGTAAAACACAATAGATTTATATAAATAACAAATAGATAGTATGCTAATAATTAAAGCATAAACAATGAAGACGATTGTACATGTTAGATAAAAAAGCACGCCCTCCATAGGAGAACGTGCGTGTGTGAAGCTTTCACAAATATACGATTAGATTATTTACCGCCCCAAATCAATTGGAATACTGCTTGTGCAGGAGTACCTGGCTCAACCTTACGGCTATTTTTGCTAGGTTGTTCCTCTTTCACAACATAACCTTGTGGATCGTAAAGAGTAACCTTAAGGTCTTTTACCTCTTGTTTTTTATGATTGAACTCTTCAGTCACGATGTAGTGGTAACCTTCGTAGTCCATAGCTTTAATATCCATTACAGCTTTTTTATCATCTTTTTTAACGGAATCGTTATCGATGGACCAAGTGATACCATTGCTGTCAGTACCTACAGTGTACCAGTTAGCAGCATCAACACTACCGATGCCACCAATCAATAAAGCGCCTGCTGCCAAAACAGCTGCTAATGTTTTTTTCATATTATACCTCTCAAACTTAAATACAAGAATATGAAATCTAGTATATTCGATAAAACTAAATATTTTATGAAAGACAAACGTGCTCAACCTTTATACCTTCACATAATAGGTCGAACGTCCGCCCCCCTTACGACTAATTATACCATTCTTCACAAGCGTACGAACTGCGCCCTCAATAGAACTATCACTGAGATTTGGGCACCATTCTCGAATATGTTGCTTTGTGAAAGCCCCTAAATGATTGTCTATGGCAGTTTGCACCTGATGTATCACAGAGGTGCTATTTACCAATAAAGAACTGCGGTCTTCAAAGTCATGATACGCGGCCAATAACATTTGTAACCAATACCGAATGAAAGCCGTAGGACAAGAGCTTTCATCATACCAGGCATCACTAGACTCGCGCAAAGCGGCATAATACATATCCTTGTTCGCGGCAATTTTAGCCTCTAAGGACACATATTTACCAACCATAAATCCACTGCGATACAACAACAATGTCGTCAACAATCGACTCATGCGACCATTGCCATCGTTAAAGGGGTGAATGCACAAGAGATCATGAATAAATATAGGAATCGCCAATAGCGGCTCCACCTCACCATTGCCGACAACACGATTATATTCCGTGCAAATCTGATCTAAAGCCTCAGCCGTTTCATATGGGGCCAATGGAGTAAATAGGACTTCCGTATGACCATCTGGATACGTGGCGCTAATATAATTCTGCACACTCTTTAACTGCCCTCCACGAGCATTAAACTGGTACTGATAGAGAATCTTATGTAACTGCAAAATATGATTTCGTGACACCGCTATGGAATCATAACTATCATGGATGATATTCAACGCATCACGATAACCCATAATCTCTTGCTCATCCCGATTGCGAGGCGTCGTCTTATCCGCCACCAACTGCCGAAGGCGTGTACTCGTCGTCACAATCCCTTCAATCGCATTCGAAGCCTCCGTACTCTGCACCTTTGCCAACTCTACAAGAGACTCCAACACCGCAGGACTCTGAGAAAGCAAAACCTCCTCCTTGCCATTAGCCCGATAAATCCCTGCAATAAGACTTAATATATCCATATCCCATGACAAAGACCGAATCCGACCATACTCAAAACGACGCATACACACACCTCCATTCCGTTCTAATCCCTTAGAAATAAAATTATTCCCTTAAATTATACCATAAAATAAGGGAATAAATAATTTAGATACATTTAATCATACGTACAGAAAGGGTTCTATCTCTTTGAGACCGACTTAGGTCACTTTCTCCCGAAACGCCGTTTTGGATAAATTTCCTCATCAGGAAATGAGAAAACGGGTGAATATATCTCGTAGGACGACTTAGGTCACTATGGAGGTCGATGAGAGATAGAACCCTTTCTACTAGTCGAGGAAATTTACCAAATCAAGTGATACACGTGATCTAGATTACTTCCTTCTTGTATTTGTATGTCTGTATTGTCGTATGTTTGGCCACCGATCATATAGCCTGCTGGATTGTATACTTTCATCTCGAGCAGTTTCGCAGTCTTTGCAGCACGATTGAATTGCAAAGTATAAATAGAGTGATCACCACTAGGGTCAACAATCTTTAAATTCAACTTAGCCTGTGCATCGTCTTTCTCTACCGTATCGTTGTCGATGTAACCAGTACGACCATCCGCATCAGTATTAAGAGGATACCAACTTTCAGCATGAGACACGCCCACACCAGCACTGAATAACAAACCTGCCACCGCTAAACATGCAAACCATTTTTTCATAACCGTTCTCTCCTGATTAGAAAATCTAAACAACTATGCATTTTGCATAATACAATTCACTATGACTTCATTATAACACCATAATTGCATAATGCTAATAAAAACTCTTTTAAATGCATAAATTATATAGAGCTCCCCCAGGAACGTCTAGCAAGGCCCCTATGGGCTTTAAATAATCCAATGCATTTGAAGGCTGATATTCGCCCTGTAAGATTGGTAAGAAAACAGAAAGCCCCGAACTGTTCTGAAAACGACTTAGGTCACTTTTTCTCCCCAGGAACGTCTAGCGAGGCGCCTATGGGCTTTAAATAATCGTATTGTAATAGGGATGCCCATACTAAGATTACCGTAAATTAGAAATAAAAAGACCCAACACGTCTATGAAAACGACTTAGCTCGCTTTGGAGGCTTTCATAGACGTGTTGGGTCAGTTATCTAGACACGCAATCTAGAATGGGCGTCCCTCACACGAAAGATTATTTACCCCATAGGGCCTGCATAACTTCCGCGCCCATGGTATCTTCTTCAATTTTCGTAGGTTTTTGTGCTTCTTTGCTAGACAACAACGCTACACCAGATGCACTGTATACTGTTGTATCTAGTTCTGTCCATGTTTTTTCTTTGCGATTGATGCGTACTGTGTAGATGTATGTGAAGCCTTCTACATTGTTAATTTTAACAAGTACTGTAGCCGCATCATCTGTTTTATATACAGAAGAGTTGTCGATAAACCATGCTGCATCGTCAGCGTCAGCATCGATATAGTACCAATCAGCGGCACTGGCTTGGCCAAAGCCACCTACAAATAAAACCCCTGCTGCAAACAAAGCAGCTAACCATTTTTTCATTTCAAAACTCCTTAACGCTAGAGACGACCATCTAAGATGGCCGCCCGTAGTTACTTACATATTTGTATCTTAATTACTTAATTATATTACTTATATTATTCTTCAGTTGCGTCTTCTTCGATTTCAGAACCTGGAATAACAGCAATGCTAGCTACTTTATCACCTTCGTCGAGGTTTTGTGTTTTCACACCAGAAATAGCTTTGCCTTTTTTAACAGCAATATCGTTCATGTTGAAGCGAATAATCTTACCTTGTTCAGAAATAAGCATTACTTCGTCATCGTTATGAACAACCTCTACGGATACTACGTCCCCAGTTTTGTTCGTAATCTTGAAGTTCTTAGAGCCTTTACCACCGCGTTTTTGCAATGTGTAAGCTTCCGCATCATTGCGTTTACCGAAACCTTCTTCGGAAATAGTAAACACTTGTGCTTCGCTTTCATCAGCATTAAGAACACCAGCGCCTACAACCACGTCGCCTGCATTGAGTTTAATGCCGCGCACGCCGTGAGCCGCACGTTTCATGAGACGAACGTCATTTTCGCTGAAGCGAATAGCGATACCCAATTTAGTACCTAGCAAGATGTCTTGGTTGCCATTCGTTATATTAACGGAAATCAAGTGATCTCCTTCGTCGAGGTTGATAGCGTTGAGACCAGAACGACGGATGTTGCGATATTCTTCGATAGCTGTACGTTTAACAACGCCAAACTCAGTTACCATGAATAAGTTTACATCTTCTTGAACGCGTTCAAGGTCGATCATAGTCGTAACGGATTCGCCTACAGCCAGTGGCAATACGTTAACCATAGCAGTACCGCGAGAATTACGGGAACCTGCTTCTGGCACTTCGTATGCTTTGAGGCGATATGTACGGCCTGTGGACGTGAAGAACAACAATGTATTATGCGTGCGAACATGCATAATTTGCGTTACATAGTCGTCTTCCTTCGTCTTCATGCCGATAACGCCAGCGCCACCTTTATGTTGGTTGCGATATACGTTCGCGTTCATCCGTTTGATATAACCTTGTTTAGTCAAGGTAATAACCATCTCTTCGTCAGCGATGAGGTCCTCTACATCAAGGTCGGACGTATCGATGGTGATTTCAGAACGACGAGGGTCGCCGTATTTCTTCTTCATATCATCCAGTTCGTCTTTGATGATTTGACGTTGACGCGCTTCGCTAGCCAAGATAGCTTTCAAATCTTCGATCAATGCCAACAATTCCTTGTATTCGTCTTCGATTTTCTCGCGTTCCAAGCCTGTTAAACGGCGTAAACGCATGTCGAGGATGGCTACTGCTTGTTTTTCTGAAAGCCCGAATTTTTGCATCAATGCGTTACGTGCGATTTCGTCAGTTTGAGAACTGCGGATTGTAGCGATAACTTCATCGATGTGGTCGAGGGCGATCAACAAGCCTTCCAAGATGTGTGCACGCGCTTCAGCTTTGTTAAGCTCGAATTGAGTACGGCGTACGATTACATTGAGACGATGATCTAAGTAGTAACCCAATACTTCTTTCAAATTCAATACGCGAGGATGACCGTCTACGAGGGCCAACATAATCACGCCGAAAGATTCTTGAAGTTGAGTGTGTTTATATAATTTGTTAAGAACGATATCTGGTTGCACGTCAGCGCGCAATTCGATAACGATGCGCATACCTTGACGGTCAGATTCGTCGCGAAGTGCTGTGATGCCATCAATAACCTTGTCGCGGCTCAAGTTTGCAATCGTTTCGATAACGCGAGCCTTGTTAACTTGGTATGGGATTTCAGTCACTACGATTTTATGCTTGCCCTTGGACATTTCTTCAATGGTTGCACGAGCGCGCATTTTTACGCTGCCACGACCTGTGGAGTATGCTTTTTTAATGCCTTCCCGGCCCAAAATGAGCGCCCCAGTCGGGAAGTCTGGGCCTTTGATTTGCGTCATCAATTCGTCCACAGTTACATCTGGGTTATCGATGAGCATAGTAAGGCCATTACATACCTCGTTAAGGTTGTGCGGCGGAATATTTGTCGCCATCCCTACGGCGATACCGCTGGAACCATTGATGAGAAGATTTGGGATCTTCGCTGGCAATACTGTAGGTTCTTGCAAGCTTTCATCATAGTTCGGCATGAAATCAACAGTTTCCTTGTCGATATCAGCCAGCATTTCTTGAGTAATTTTTGCCATACGTACTTCGGTATAACGCATCGCAGCGGCACTATCGCCGTCGATGGAACCAAAGTTACCGTGGCCGTCTACCAAGAGGTAGCGCGTATTGAAATCTTGCGCTAAACGAACCGTTGCGTCGTAAACGGATCTATCACCATGTGGATGATACTTACCGAGTACGTCACCGACGATACGAGCGGATTTCTTGTATGGTTTATTTGGCGTCATGCCTGTTTCGTGCATCGCGTACAAAATACGACGATGTACTGGTTTCAAGCCATCGCGCACATCTGGAAGAGCACGCATTACGATTACGGACATCGCATAATCGATATAGGCGTTCTTCATTTCTTTATCAATCTGAACGGGATGAATATTCCCGTGGGACCATTGTTGGTCTGCCACAATCTCACCTCATTTTACTAACACTGATTATAATACATCATAATATTATAGCATTTTTAAGGGCTAAAGGCTATAAACCCTTTATTATTAACTATATTCTTTCACAAACTTATCAAAATCAGAAATTACTTTCTGTTGTGTATTAAACGTTTTATATTCACTAACAGCTTTCTTCTGTGCTTGTGTCATAGAAATAAGTCCTTTGTAGCATCTGCATGACTATGAATGATTTCTGCAGCAGTTTGACCAGTAATAGCATAATGAAACTTATTCTGTATCGTTCCAAAAAATTCTCTAGTAATAGGTGATTGTGCATCATAATCGATTGCACACGCAGCAAATATATCTGTTACTTGTTGATATATGCGTCGTTCACTAGCGCGAATTGAGCGGACTCTTCGTAGCAATTCTTTAAAATAATCTTGTCCAAATGAACGTCCATTCTTTAGCATAACATCATCAAGAGCAAAACCTTTGATAATATATTCCCGTAAAACTCCTGTCGCCCAAATTCGAAATTGAGTTGCCTTTTTGCTATTTACTCGATATCCTACCGCAATGATAGCATCAAGATTATAAAAATTAGTTTGATAAATTTTACCATCTTCAGCAGTTGTTTCCATTTTGGAAATAACTGCTGATATAACTAGTTCTCCACTTTCAAATATATTCTTCAGATGCTTACTAATAGCAGGTATATTAACATCAAATAGTTTTGCCATATCTTTTTGTGTCATCCAAAATGTTTCATCTTTGAATAGAACATTCGTAGAAACAGATTCATTCTCTGCTTGATATACAATAACATTTCCTGTAATCGCATTTTCTAAAGATGTCATATAATCCCCCTCTATATTTATATCTCATTTTATTTCATACTTATAAGCTATTCCTGCTTATTATTTAATGAGCTGCATGATATATCATATCGTCCAAGACCTTAACAAAGTCTCGTTCCACAGCAGAAGTGTCTGCACCGGTGCTACCAATCCCAGTTAACATAGTTTCTTTCCAATCATTCTTTGCCTTAAATCTAAATGAGATCAAATACTTAGCTTTTGTTGTATCCGCTTCTCCTTTTGGCAAATAGTAAAAGCCTATGCTTCTTTCAGTAGGCAACAGTGCTGGATTATCTTGCGGTTTATATTGGCTATATATAGATTTCATAAAGGAAAGAACATCTTCACCCTTTACAGACGTATCTACAAAAATAATCTCATCGTATGTAAATAAAGGTATCTTATTAGTACCAGCAACGCGTGTCGCTTTAGATTTAGCTAACTCCAACGCCTCCTCATGAGTGGCCATCCGCATGCCATACTGCTTGGCACGCTCCACCAAAGAAGCGTTCAAATGAACTAGATACGCCTGAGAATAAGCAAAATCAGCATTATTATCTCTTTCACCACCAGGTGCAGGCAATGTTGGGCTTTTTACTACAGAATTTGTAGTAAAAGAAAAACCGTTGCTTTCATCGTAAAAAACATACACATTGCGCTGGAAAGGTTTCTCCTTCTCCACCACAGCAGATTGAAGAACTAGACGCGGATGAACAACGCTGAACTCCTTTTCCACACTAGCCTTGATATCCTCTGGCGTAGCAGGATCACCGTTCTCCGTGGTCCACACAAAAGAACAACCGCTCAATACAACACTACAAACACACACCAAAACCAACAACACAAACCTAACAAACAAAGGCATACACAACCACACCTCTCTCTACATAGCCCTCACATATCAAATATTTCTATTCGAATCAAATATTTCTATCCGAACAAAATATACGAACTTAACAATGAATAATCTTAAGCCACAGCTAATCCTCTACCTCACACCCCTTCTCCCAATTAGGGGCCTGCCCCATGCGAAAGGAAAAGGGCTTTTGTTGTTGGACCGCTCAACATATAGAGTTGTAAAAAAGTTAGACACTTATGAATGAGCGACTTAGGTCACTATGGAGCGAAGGAATAAGTGTCTAACTTTTTTAACTAGTAAACCACTATGTGACGGGGCCCCAACAACAATCACTTAACTAGCGCATCCAATGTATTCATTCGGAAGTCTTCTATTACATTCATAAAGGATTGATTATGTATCGGATTTTCCGTCATCCCAAATAGGTGGCTTTTACAGTCGCAATCAGAGGATCCAAATTTAGGTACGTCCCATTCGGCAACGCCACGGACCGCATCAGCGAGAGCGCATTCCGCATCATCTAGGCTAGTGCGAATCGGCAGGCCTGCTATCATTTCGCAGTGCCCCCGGAAGTAATCAAGATGCCAGTGCATTTTCTTCCGTTTTCGTTTATGGCGCTCAATGCGTTTCGTTAAGTTCGCCTTCGCAGAGCCTACGTACATATAGTAACCCGCCTTGAAATGCATCATCCCTTTAGAGCCGATTTCAAGGTCAAGATCATGGCCGAGGTGCATGACCATCACGTACACGCCGCTATCGTGAGCCTCTGTGTCGAGAATGCTACTCGGATAGGAACATTCATGGGTTACAGTAGGCATGGTAAAAGTCTCATCCCACGCCACAGCAACGGCTTTCCAGTCTAAAGAAGGGGCTACCTCTTTAAAGGTTTTAGCGAATTCTAAATCAGTATGGTAGTCTGGCAAGAACCACTGCGCCCTATCCCATTGTACGAGGAATAAAACACCTGTGTGGTAACCTTCGTTTTGCAATTCTTTCAAATGTAATAAATGCTTGCGCCCTCGTTCTGTAATAGCATCAGGGAACATGGCGCCAGTCTTGGAGAATAGCGTACAAGACTTAACCTCTAACAAGAACTCATCACCTTTATCATTGGTGAGGAGCAAGTCAAAACGCGATGATGTGCCATGTAGTTTAACCGTATACTCCCGCCTTACAACGCGCCACTCCTCCCAGCCAGGGATGAGTTTATTTTCGATCAAGTGCTGCGCTACATCATTGCTGTAGTTTGTATCGAGCATAATCACTACGCCATCGCGCTCGATGCCTACCACACGGTATTTTGTCTTTGCATCAGGCTTATCGTGCGGCACGATGTACATCGTTACACCGGTGAACAAGAGCTCCCACATGCGACCAGGATTTGGCAAATGAGCGAGCACGCTTTCACCATTTAAATCTAAGGTCACCACAAAACGGTTCGGGCGACCTGTATATTTTGCTTTTAAAATTGTATCGTAAAGGACTTTCATGGCTACTCCTATATCAAGAATATTCTATGTTTCTATTATACGCTATTTTGTTACAGGATGAGAGTCTTACGGATCGTACTTTGAAAGTCCTTACAAATTGCATGATGAAAGACTTAAGAAAAGCCTAATAAGTAACACCTTACATATTTACAAAATCTGAATTAATAATTCACCACAGTTACAGGGTCATTATTACGGTATTTGCGATTACTACGTGGATAATCTCGTTCTAACAAATTATGTAGCGCCTCATCTAATAACGTCCAAAAAGCATCCGAATCCTCCGTTGGTATACCAAGAACAACGGAGTTTCCTTTGGAATATGTAATACATGTAGAGGTTATGTTATCAATAATTGGCAAATACACAATAATCACACCACATGCTGCTAACATGTCCTTGAGAGGCTCTTTCACAGCAATTAAAGGTTCACTAGAAAGATCCTTAATTTTTGGTATAAATTTTTCTAGTAACTCTGCATCGTAGGGATTTACTTCTACAAAGCGTGCCCTCCCTTTCGTGATTTGTACCAATGTATAAATTGCACTCTTTTTATCAGGCTCCATATCCTTAATATTTTCATATACCAAGGGCATAACCATTTCATTAGCTACATGTTTTAAAGAAGCTACCTCAAAAAACTTTTGTAGATTATTGACCTGCTCAGCTGCCTTTTTTGTTTCTGGGACGATACCTAACCGAGCGAGTTTGGCATAACCAAAAGGTTTGGCAAAATTGATTTCTTCATCAATGGAGTTTTCGTACTCGACTTTTAAGATAGCTTCTCTATATGTAGCTTCTAGACCATTCCAAAAACTAGCCTCAATATCTAAAACACGTTCTAAACGTATCGCCACATCTTGAGTCAGTGGCACTTCCCCATTAATTAGTTTACTAATATGTTTTTCACTTAATCCTAAACGTGCAGCCAATTCTTTTTGAGTCATATGATGATCTTCTAGTACTTCTTTAATAGTCATCCCTGGTGGGACTGCTGTAAAAGTTTTACTTCTATAAATTTTCATACTACTTACACTCCTTATCAATGATAGTCTACAATTTCTTGGATTTCTACAATATCTACAGTATTACCATATTGAGTAAAAATTAAACGATAGGGCTGTATTAAGTCCATAGCATATTGTCCTAATCGATCTCCATATAGAGGATGACAACGACCAATTCGTTTTTTAACTAACCAATCTATTGATGTTGCTACTATAAGTTGCTTAAGTCTTACCTCTAATAAATCCGCCATGGAAAGCCCATATTTTCTTCGTGCCAATCTGGCTTCTGTACATACCTTACG
>ERZ772972.572-NODE-572-length-13467-cov-3.012377_pt1 | contig 13467 bp, 10 predicted proteins | sample MGYA00580673_ERZ772972 | MGnify/ENA primary metagenome ERZ772972 (study PRJEB29015, sample SAMEA2738051) | human oral metagenome | biome: human oral; feature: human-associated habitat; material: saliva | place: China | collected 2229 ... | reverse complement strand
TTAGCCGTAGTTGTCTCAGCCTGTTGGCTGTTACTGCTTTCTTCCTTCTCATCGGTAGTTGAATGCTGATACATCTGTGCGAAGATAATAGGGTTCTTTACCCCTGCTATCATCAGTTGATGCGCCAATGCACGCTGGTCGCCGAGGCGGTTCTGATGACTTGTCATACAAACCACTACCACCTCTGGATGTGCTTTCAGACAAGCAAGGAACTCCTCTGAAGGTGTACCAAACTTCAAAACGAGGAACTTAACATCACTGTTTATCGCACTGATGAAAGGCATTCCCGTCACAGGGAAGATTGGGTAGACATTCTCTAAGGACTGCTTACCACTATTGGCAAGGTCCATATAGGCATCATAATCAAGGATATACTTCTGCTTCTTACCTAATTTCTCAGGTAGTTCGCCTTGTACATAGATATAGTCTGGCTTTGGTAAGTCTGGTGATGACACCTCAGCAGTAGCCTGATCAGCCTTTCGAGTAGCAATAACAACAGGAACATTCTCGCCACCGATATTCCCTACAGCCACTGTCTCACGTCGGTTAGGGTGGAGATAGTCAAAGCCTACATATTGTTCAGCTGGAATGAGGAGATGTTTCTCGTGTCGACGGATATACCATGTAAGGTGTTTAGCCACTGGAATCTCGCACTCTGGTTCTTCACTCAGAGACACACGGATAGTGTCACCAAGCCCATCAGCAAGCAAAGCTCCAATACCTACGGCACTCTTGATACGTCCGTCTTCACCTTCACCCGCCTCAGTAACACCGAGGTGGAGTGGATACTGCATACCTTCCTTGTCCATCTCAGCCACAAGAAGGCGTACGGAACGAACCATCACAACCGTGTTTGAGGATTTGATAGAGATGACAATGTCATGGAAGTCGTACTTGCGGAAGATGCGGAGGAACTCCATGCAGCTCTCTACAATACCTTCTGGCGTATCACCATAACGGTTGCGAATACGGTCAGAGAGGCTACCATGGTTGACACCAATACGTACAGCGGTGTGGTTATCCTTACATATATTGATGAAAGGAATCAGTCTATCCTCAATTTTCTGTAGTTCCTGAGCATATTCTTCATCGGTATACTCCAGTTTTTTGAACGTACGAGCAGGGTCGACATAGTTACCCGGATTGATACGAACTTTCTCTGCATAGAGTGCAGCCACGTCTGCAACGTTCGCATTAAAGTGAACGTCTGCACAGAGCGGAGCCATATAATTGTCTGCACGTAGTTGTGCATTGATATTCTTCAAGTTCTCAGCCTCACGCTTTCCTTGCGTTGTAAGGCGTACAAGCTCTCCTCCTGCATCAATGATACGCTTAGCTTGTGCAACACTTCCTTCGGTATCATCCGTTGAAGTAGTTGTCATTGACTGTATGCGTACAGGGTTCTCTCCACCGATGTTGAGTGCACCAACATGGGTGACAGAGGTTTTCCTTCTTTCAAAGTTGAATAAATCTATCATGTTCTATTTGGATAATGGGGTGTCTTTCAATGCCCTTTTGGGATGATGAAAAACCTCCCCCAAGCCCCTCCGAGGGAGGGGTTATAGTAGAGGTAATAAGTGGTAACGACCTTTATCCTAATGGTTTCCCTTTGTTACTCCTTCCTTTGAAGGAATTAGGGATGGTCTTAGCACTTAAACTTATAATCCTTTAGCTCAGCTAACTCCTTGTTAGCCTTCTCTATCTTCTGGCCTAATGAAGCCTTCCAGTTGTCAATCTTCTTTGCAATAGTCTCATCACCGAGTGCTATCATCTCTGCTGCAAGGATGGCAGCATTCTGTGCTCCATTAACGCCAACAGTAGCAACTGGAATGCCAGGAGGCATCTGAACGATAGAAAGTAAGGCATCAAGGCCATCGAGCATACCCTTAATTGGCACGCCAATGACTGGAAGTGGTGTTGAAGCGGCGATAACTCCAGGTAAAGCAGCAGCCATACCAGCTGCAGCAATGATAACTTTTACGCCACGACCTTTTGCTTCCTTGGCAAAAGTCTCTACTGAGTCAGGTGTACGATGAGCAGAGAGTGCATTCACTTCAAAGGGAATTTCTTGCTCTTCCAACCACTTACAAGCTTTTTCCATTACGGGTAAATCGCTTGTTGAACCCATGATAATACTAACTAATGGCTTCATATTCTTAATGTATTAAGTGTTTATTCTTTATTTATTTTATAACTATATATTATGTAGACAGATATTACTTTCTGTCAGTTTGCTGTTTATTCTTTTCTAATCAGTTGTCTTACCGATTCTTAGTCATTCTACACAACGATAATCGTAATGAATGAACAGATGATACCTAAGAAGAAACCCGATGTCACCTGTTCTAATGAATGTTGTCTAAGAATCATTCTACTGCTACCTACAAAGCCTGAAACGATGAGTGTAATACAAAGCCACCACATCGGATTGAAGTTGAATAGCAGTGAAAAAGCTATTAAAGAGCCTGTCACACCACCGATAGCTGCCGTATGTGTTGATATCTTCCACCACACGTTAATGATAGCACAAAGAATCTGAATGATTAATGCTACCATAAGTATGGACGTCAGCATGTGAGGCAGGTGTAGGATGTTCATGATGTAGAAGCACGTGAAGTAGCAAAGAATAGAAATCACGTAAGGAACCATTCTTCGCTCTCGTTGCCCTAATTGAATCAGTGTCCAGCCGTGGTATTGGCGGTAAAGGTGGATGAGTAAGGTTGGGATAAGGACCGTAAAAGCGTAAACCAAAAAGACATACGACAGCTTCGCCTGCCACGGGAACATACTAAGATAGCTAAAAGTAAAGATAGCCAATATGCCCACAACGGGTAAATAGAATGGTGTGAGAACCATACTCACGACCCTTGCTGTTAATATAATATTCTTTTCGTTCATACTTTAACACCTAACATTCACCACCCATCATCCCTCAACATCACTCCTTCCTCAGTCTTGCCACAGGCAATCCGAGTTGTTCACGGTACTTGGCAACGGTGCGACGGGCTATTGGGAAGCCCTTTTCTTTCATCACCTTTGCAAGCGCATCATCACTGAGTGGCTTACGCTTGTCCTCTTTGTCGATTACTTCTTTGAGTGCCAACTTGATTTTACGAGTAGACATTTCCTCGCCATCTTCCGTTGTATAGCTATCAGTGAAGAAGAAACGCAGAGGGAATGTACCCCAACGTGTCTGTGCATACTTGATGTTGCTCACACGTGATATGGTAGAGATGTCTAATCCTGTACGGTCGGCAATATCTTTAAGAATCATTGGTTTGAGGTCAGCCTCATCTCCATCTTGGAAGAATTTCCGTTGAATATCGATGATAGCCTTCATCGTCATCTGTAATGTATGACGTCTTTGCTTTACCGCTTCAATAAATCCTTGCGCCTTTTCCACCTTTTCTTTGGCATAAAGCAACGCCTCTTTCTCCTGTCGGTTCATATTAGCTTTGTTGTTGCGGTAGGTTTCCATCATATCGTTGAAGGCCTGCGAAACGTGCAACTCTGGTAGATTACCGTGGTTTAAGCTGAAAGTAACAGTACCATCATCCTCCGTGTCAACGATAAAATCAGGTGTTATCTGTTGCAGGTTACGTCCTTGTGTTTCCCCCATAGACGACCCCGGCTTTGGATTCAACTTACGAATCTCACGCTGAAGCGCCTCTACTTGAAGGTCAGACAGCGACAGTGCGCTTTGAATCTTATCCCAATGCTTCTTTTTGAAAGCGTCGAAATGATGTGAAAGGATGTTGTAGATGTATTTATACAGATGACTATCTTTCTCCCATTCACCATTCTCAACCTTTCGGTCTATCTGTAACAAGAGACATTCTTGCAAGTCTCTTGCACCGATACCAGCTGGGTCAAAGTCCTGCAGAATCTTCAGTACCTCTTCTAATTCCTTAGTAGACGCGTCTATCCCATAGTAGATAGCCAACTCATCGCTGATACTATCGAGGTCTTTTCGTAATAGTCCGTCATCATCAAGACTACCGATAAGATATTCCAAGATACTCTTCTGCCTTTCAGTAAGCTCTCTTTCGCCCACCTGCTCATTGAGTTTATCAATGAAGGAAGTTGTGTCTCCATACACAATCTCCTCATATTCAGCATTATTTCGTTGCTGTCTGGAATCGTATGTAGGAAGATCATCATCCGAACGCATACGCTCCAGTGCCGAGTCGAGGGCATCCTGTCGCTCTTCCCGTTCCTGCAGCGTGTCGAAATCATCGTCTTCTGAATGCTCTACAGTATCGTTGTTCTCAATGCTATCGCTCTCTTCTCCGCCTGCTTCTAAGGCAGGATTATCGTCGAGTTCGGCATTGACACTTTCCTCTAATTCTGTCAGTGGCATCTCCAACAACTTTACTTGCAGCATCTGCTGTTGTGAGAGACGCTGCACCTGTTGTTGTTTCTGGGTCTGAATTTGTACTTGTTCCTGTGCCATTGTTTACCTGAATTGTGCTACAAAAGTACTAAAAAACAAGTATAATCAAGTGAAATATTCCTTTAATTGTGCTGCCAAGGCAGAAAGTTTCTCTGGGTTATCATTTCCATAGCGGTTCCATACCTCCTGACAAGGCAATAGTAAGGGTGATATCATGAGGTCGTCACGGTTCAGATAGGGGTCGCAGAATTGGAACACATCCATCACCTCTACAACCATTTGCGGCTTTATCTTCATTAGCTTAGCAAGGTCTATCACCTCAGGTGTCTCCGCTGCCATCGTAATCGGGGTGAGACGGAAATAGAGATCGAGAATCATGATGAGTATAAAAGGCTTCAACTCCGTAGCCCCCTCTACTGGTAGGAAGTCATGTTCAAAGGTTTCGCGCACCTTCACACCATCATAGAACTCCCTTGGTTGCCCAAACCCCTTCATCGAACGCAGTTTCTTTACGTCTTTGTTCAGCTTTCTTGTGTTCTCTCCATACGTTTCCCAAATCAGATTAATGATGGGCATATCACGATGTCGCAACTTAAAAAGCTGTTCATAGAGGTTCTTTGGTGGTATGTGTAGTTCCAAACTGAGGTCTACCAACGCACGTGAATACATCGGTTTCATTCCCTCTGGCTTTTTTAGGTAAAGCTGTAGGAGTAGTAGCCAATAGTCATCAGACCATAAAGGATGTGTTGCCATAAGCGTAAAATATCCACTCTTGCTCCTCGTCTTTTAGTGGAGAAGAGGAGAAAATACTTGTCTAAAGGGTATCTATATTTGTCTTTCGCAAAGATACTCCTTTTTATTATAATGGCAAAAGAAAGTAACAGAAAGTTAACGAGTTAATGGGTAAACGAGTTGACAAGTTGTTTGTGGCAAATAAGTTATCCTAAGCCTATTTGTTTATAGGTATAAATACGATTTAAATTGGGCATAAAACAGGTGTGTTAAGTTACCGTTTTATTTCCTAATTTCCCCTTGTGAGCCTGCCTATAGTTACTTGTTTCCAAATTATTTTCATGAAAAGAAATATTTTTCTTCACGTAAAAAAATATTTCTTTTCACGTAAATAAATGTTTTTCTTCATGAAAATAATTCGCTTTTGATAAGTATCTTGATCCTTAAAAGAGGGTCTATCTAATGATTTTTTATGCTAAAATGGGTGATTAAAAACCATTCTTTGGACTTAAATTTACGACATTCATCAAGCCAAATAACGTATGTTATACAATCCTAACGACCTATTTCTACTTCTTTTCTCCACCCACTAAGTCATCATTCTGAATGCTTCGTACAGCCTTCTTGACGCTTGCCTTTAACTTACCAAAGCTCCACGAAAATCCGATGTTAAAGTATCGAGGGTACATAACAGAGCGTTCATAGCCAGTATAATCACCTTGAACAATACGAGAGATAGTTTCTCTATCTTTGCTGAAAGGAGAATTAGCTGATAAAGATACTGTCAGTTTGTCTTTAAGGAAGCGACGTGTCAAGGTGAAATCATAATAGAACCAGTGTCCCGCAATGGCATACGGATTGTAAACCCTGTTGCCATATTCACCTCCAATACTGGTTGTCAATGTTAATTCCCAAGGTATTTTCTGCTCCCAATTAAAGTAGATACTACCACTGCAGCCGCTGTTCTTGAGATAAGGTGTGGGCAAGGTGATTCGGGCATAACGCATGGAAGCGTTGAGTGTAAACGATGTTCCAGTGAAAGGAGTCCATGCTGTGTAGGATGAAATACCAAATATTTTATTTTTCAAAATGTTCTGAAAGGTAGAAACATCTTTACGATTCTGTTCATACAAGATACGACCTATACCATTGTTGGTAAATGAATAATAGGGACTTAACTGCAAAGTAAGTTTTGAAGTAACCAACATATACACAAGTTGTAGCTTTTGGTTGCGACTGCTTCCTAAGTTTGCATTACCGAAAGAGACCGCCGTTGGTGTGCTAATGATGGCTGGATTGAGATAGCCGATGCCGGGTCTGTTGATGCTGGTATTATAGCTAAACTTCAGTGTTTGACTATCACTAATCTTGTATTGTAGGCTTGCTGATGGTACCCAATCATTGAGATTAGCATGGTAATCAGGGTTACTACCATCGGGATAGGATGCTTTCATGTGGGTAAGTTCATATCTTAAGCCTGCACGGGCAGCCCATTTACCAGCGGTGAAGATATATGAGAGGTAGGCAGCAGCCACTTGTGTGTTATGCTTGAACTTACTTTCCATGTCAGGTGTAGTCCCTTGATAGTCCATTAATGACGTACTGTTGTTGTTGCGAAGAATATATTTTGTTCCGCTTTCTATCTTGTGGTGTTTTCCAAAGGGTCGTACATAGTCAATCTGGAAGGTGTGTTCAGTGAAGCGTTCACGGGTGTTCTCGTCGTAACTTGTATAGCTGACAGGGAAGTTTACCATATTGCTATATGTTTGACGAAAGATGGTGTGTGGTCGTGTGGCAGCCAACATATAAGAAAGCGTCAGCATTTCTCCATCTAAATGAGTCTTATGTTGATAGTCTAAACGTCCTCCAATATCAAGATGAGAGTAGCCCGGGGTAGTCATGTTATTGTCGAATTTGTAAATCAACTGGCTGTTCTTGTCCCACCGTTCATTCGTGCTCTGTGTGTTAACATCGATTTTATAGCCAAGAAAATTGGTCGATGCGGTCAGCAAGTTGAGTGAGTCAATCTCGTAACTGGCACTGATATCACCGAAATGTATTGTTGCTGCAGTGCTATTAGTCCCATATTCACGTTTTTGTTCGCCTGTCTTTACGTAGTCGTAAACCTCCTCTCTATTATTTTCTGTTTGTTTTCTGCTTTGGTTCATGTAGTTATAATTGACGGTTGTCGTGAGCTTTCCCACCTTTGTTGTTAGATAAGTACCAAGCCTTACAGAGCCGTGAGTGTCGACATCAGAGTTTACATTGCCTGATATTCCTTGTAGTTTAGTATTGCTCATCATGACGATGTTGAGGATAGCCGTGGTGCCTTCAGCATCATACTTGGCACCGGGGTCGGTGATAACCTCAATCCTTTTGATGGTAGAAGCAGGTATTGCCTTGAGAATATCCTTAAGGTTCTGCCCAGAAAGACTTGGGTCAGGATGTCCGTTCCTATACACCTTGAAACTTGTAGAACCTTGAACCCTGATGTTTTCCTGTCCGTCAACGGTGACAAGGGGTATTTTCTTAAGTATTTCTAAGGTCGTCTTCGTCTGTGCAGTCTTGTCATGCTGCACGTCATACGTTAGCTTGTCAATATCATTCTTGATAAGCTGGCGCCTTTGTGCTACGACGACTTCCTCCAACTTCTGTGTCTTGGTGGAGTCCGTTTTGGTTGTGTTCTGGGCTGGTAAGGCTGTTGCTGAGAGGCAAGCAGTGAGTAATAGTATCAATTTATTGCACATAATTAAAGTGTTAAGTTTATAGTTATAAGTATGATGCAAAGATACTTTTTTCCTTATAAACTTCAATTAATTTTGAAAGTATTTTTACATACTTGTCCTTATGTCCCGTAGTTTAATCCTTTTTAGTGCTTTTTCTCTATTAATATGCAAGAAGATTACAATGCAGAAAAGCAAACAGTGTTCGGTTAGAAAGCAGATTGTCAAACGGAATGAACCCTCCTTTTAATAGGTTGATTAATAGTGGTTTGATAAGATTTTGTCTATACCTATTTATCAATAGAACCTTATCAATGGTTTAATGTAACATCAAATCCCCCTATTCCTACCCTTAACTACTGACGTGTTAAGGCTTAGCACAAGTGGTGTTAAGGCTCCGCACCAATGGTGCGAACGCTTCGCACGCATGGTGCGGAGGAGTGAAAGTTATGCAATATGTAGTTAAGATAAGAGCAGTTTATTGTTATAAAGGGCTTATTCTACCCTAAGTAAACAAAGAATATTATATTTTTTCGTTCTATAATTCCCATCGAAACGAAGTGTTTTACGGAAACTTTTTGTAAATTTGCACATTAGTTATAATAGAAAATAAGAATGGAATACAACTTCATAGACATTGAGAAGAAATGGCAACAGAAGTGGGTTGAGAATAAGACCTATAAGGTTGTTGAAGACGAGAACAAGCAGAAGTTCTATGTGCTTAATATGTTCCCTTATCCATCAGGAGCTGGATTGCACGTTGGACATCCATTGGGTTACATTGCAAGTGACATCTATGCACGCTATAAGCGACTAAAGGGTTTCAATGTGTTGAACCCTATGGGATATGATGCTTATGGACTTCCTGCTGAGCAGTATGCCATTCAGACGGGTCAGCACCCACAGCTGACAACCGACACGAACATAGCTCGTTACCGTGAACAGTTGGATAAGATAGGTTTCAGTTTCGACTGGGATCGTGAGGTACGCACCTGTGACCCACGTTATTATCACTGGACACAGTGGGCTTTCGAGCGTATGTTCGAGTCTTATTATGACTATACAGAACAGAAGGCTATGCCTATCAAGGACCTTGTTCGCCACTTTGAGGAAGAAGGAACACTGAACCTTAATGTCGCACAGAGCGAGGAACTGATTTTCTCAGCACGTGACTGGTCGAGCATGGACGAGCAGGAACAGCAGGAGAAGTTGATGAACTATCGTATTGCTTACCTCGGTGAGACAATGGTAAACTGGTGTCCGGGACTCGGCACAGTGCTTGCCAATGACGAGGTTGTCAATGGTGTGAGCGAGCGTGGAGGCTATCCAGTCGTACAGAAGTTGATGAAGCAGTGGTGTCTTCGTGTGTCTGCCTATTCACAGCGATTGCTTGATGGATTGGAGACTGTCAACTGGTCTGACTCAATTAAGGAAACACAGAAGAACTGGATTGGCCGTTCTGAGGGTACAGAAGTTGAATTCAAGTACCAGACTCCAGTAGCAGGTGGAGGTCAGAAAGAGGGTAAGTTCACTATCTTTACAACGCGTGCTGATACCATGTTCGGTGTTAGCTTCATGGTATTGGCACCAGAGTCAGAACTCGTTGCAGAGCTCACTTCAGAGGCTCAGAAGGCTGAGGTAGAGGAGTATTTGGCGTATGTAAAGAAGCGCACAGAGTTAGAGCGTATGTCTGACCGTAAGGTGACAGGTGTTTTCTCAGGCTCATACGGTATCAATCCATTCACTGGCGAGCAGATTCCTATTTGGATTTCAGAGTACGTTTTAGCTGGATATGGAACAGGAGCGATTATGGCTGTGCCTGCTCATGACAGTCGTGACTATGCTTTTGCAAAGCATTTCAACCTCCCAATTATCCCATTGATTGAGGGTGCTGACGTCTCAGAGGAGAGCTTTGATGCAAAGGAAGGAATCGTAACTAACTCTCCTGCTGCAGGAAAAGAGAGTATGGACGGTTTCTCTCTCAATGGTCTTACGGTTAAGGAGGCTATTGCGAAGACAAAGCAGTTTGTTACTGAGAAGGGTATCGGTCGTGTAAAGGTTAACTATCGTTTGCGTGATGCTATCTTCTCACGCCAGCGTTATTGGGGTGAACCATTCCCAGTCTATTACAAGCAGGGAATGCCTTACATGATACCAGAGGAGTGTTTGCCACTTGAATTGCCTGAAATCGACAAGTACGAACCAACAGAAAGTGGCGAACCACCATTGGGTCGTGCGAAGGTTTGGGCTTGGAACGAAGCTGAACGTAAGGTTGTTGAGAAGTCATTGGTTGACGATAAGACTGTATTCCCATTGGAGTTGAATACAATGCCGGGCTTTGCTGGTAGTTCAGCATACTATCTTCGTTACATGGATCCACACAATGACGAGGCACTTGTGGGCAAAAAGGCAGACGAGTATTGGCAGAATGTAGACCTTTATGTCGGTGGTACCGAGCATGCAACAGGTCACTTGATTTACAGTCGTTTCTGGAATAAGTTCCTCTTTGATATTGGTATTAGCTGTAAAGAGGAACCATACGAGAAGTTGGTGAACCAAGGAATGATTCAAGGACGCTCTAACTTCGTTTATCGTATCAACTCTGACGACCACTCTAAGGCACCAGTATTTGTCAGCTTGAGCCAGAAAGACAAGTATGAAACTACTCCTATCCACGTTGATGTGAACATAGTTCATGCTGATGTATTGGATGTTGAGGCTTTCAAGGCTTGGCGTCCAGAATATAACAATGCTGAATTCATCTTCGAGGACGGCACATCATCATCAGAACTCATCAATACCCAACACCCAACATCCGCCATTTACAAGTGTGGTTGGGCGGTAGAGAAGATGTCAAAGTCAATGTTCAACGTTGTCAATCCAGATGTGATTGTTGAGCAGTATGGCGCAGATACCCTCCGTCTTTACGAAATGTTCTTAGGTCCTGTAGAGGCAAGTAAGCCTTGGGATACGAACGGTATCGATGGTTGTTTCCGTTTCTTGAAGAAGTTCTGGAAGCTTTATCAGCAGGAACTCACTGATGATGAGCCTTCAAAGGATTCATTGAAGAGCGTTCACAAGCTCATCAAGAAGGTAACTGGCGACATTGAGCAGTTCTCTTATAACACAGCTGTTTCAGCGTTTATGATTTGCGTTAACGAGCTTGGACAGCAGAAGTGTGCTAATCGTGAACTGTTGAAGAAGATGGTAATTGTCATCGCTCCATTTGCACCTCACATGGCAGAAGAACTGTGGGAGCAGTTGGGTGGCGAGACAAAGAGTGTCTTCGATGTTGAATGGCCTGAATGGGACGAGTCTTATCTCGTAGAGAATGAGGTTCAGCTGACAGTGTCTTTCAATGGTAAGGCACGTTTCCAGATAACCTTCCCAGCTGATGCAACGAAGGAAGACATCGAAAAGAAGGCTTTGGAAGACGAACGAAGCCAGCACTATATCGACGGCAAAACAATTGTAAAGATTATCGTTGTGCCGAAGAAGATTATCAATATCGTTTGCAAATAACTATTCAATAAACCATAGAAGAAGCTGTATGGAAACAGGGTTGTAAGCCCGTTTCTTCAACAGCGGTAATCTCCAACGGAAATGAAGTTAGTATGTAAGTAGCCGCTTCAGCCGTGTTTCGATACAGCCTCTTCATCTTAACCATTCTAAGAGCCTATGACCATTAATCAACAACTCATCCGATCCGAAGCCAAAGATTACTTTTTCCTAACCATTGGCTTAATTCTTTATGCTGCTGCCTTCACTGTATTTCTAATGCCTTATGAGATTGTTACGGGTGGAGTGACGGGTATGTCTGCCGTAATTTACTATGCTACGGGTTTTAAGATTGAGAATACTTACATGATTATCAACATTTCGTTGTTGATAGTTGCTTTGAAGATATTGGGCTTTAAGTTCCTGATGAAGACCATCTATGCTATCTTTGCCCTTTATTTCCTATTGATTTTTGCGCAGGATCTGATGCCTAAGGATGCTGCAGGACACATGGTGAAGATGCTCGGTGAAGACCAAGCTTTTATGTCATTGATTATTGGTTGTAGCCTTACAGGTACGGGATTGGCTATCGTCTTCCTCAATAATGGAAGTACGGGTGGTACGGATATCATTGCTGCCTGTGTCAATAAGTATCATGATATCTCGTTAGGACAGGTCTTAATGGGCGTTGATATCTTGATTGTGGGTAGCTGTTTATTCTTCCCTCAGTTTGGTGATGTCATGGAACGCTTGCATAAGATGGTCTTTGGTTACTGTACGATGTTCATCGAGTGTTTTATGTTAGATCACGTGATGAATATGAGGCGCGAGTCAGTTCAGTTCATGATCTTCTCTTGGAAACATGAGGAAATAGCCAATGCCATTGTTGAAGAGACCGAGCATGCGCTGACTATCCTTGATGGACACGGCTGGTACACGGGCAATGATATGAAGGTTATTTGCTTGTTGGCGAAGCGTAATGAGAGTAAAACTATCTTCCGTATCATCAAGATGGTTGACCCAACTGCCTTTGTAAGCCAGAGTTCGGTGATTGGTGTCTATGGTGAAGGTTTCGACCAGATAAAGATTAAAGCGAAAAAGGAAATGAAAAAGCAGGAAAAGAAGTTGGCTGAAGCCATGAAAAAGCCTGCGAATGAACAGAAATAAATAGGCTGTAGAGCTGTGTTCTGGCCGCTAATTAGTAGGGACGCACGGCTTGTGTGCCCACTGGCGATAAGCTTTTAAGGACATACGAATCGTGCGTTCTTGTTGTAGGAATAGTACTTAGGGCTTTCAAACAAGGCTTTTTAGCATTCTAAAAACGTTTTATAGAGATGAAAATAGTATTTGCAACGAATAATAAACATAAGCTCGAGGAGATAAAGGACATCCTTGGAAAGGACTTTGAAATCGTTTCTTTGGCTGAGATTGGCTGTCACGAGGATATCCCTGAGACTGGAGCTACACTGGAGGAGAATGCACGTCAGAAGTCTTCTTACGTCGTTGAACACTACGGTCAGAACTGTTTTGCTGACGATACAGGACTTGAGGTGGAGGTACTCGGTGGTGAGCCCGGTGTGCGTTCAGCACGTTATGCAGAGGGAACCGACCACGATAGCGAGGCGAATATGCGTAAGCTATTGGCAAACTTAGAAGGTAAGGACAATCGTAAGGCGTGTTTCCGTACGGTTATCTCTCTTATCATTGATGGTGTAGAACATCAGTTTGAGGGTAAGGTAGCGGGTAGAATTGCTACTGAGAAGCATGGTACAGAGGGCTTTGGATATGACCCTATCTTCATTCCAGAGGGTTATGACAAGAGCTTTGCAGAGTTGGGTGAGGAGATAAAGAACCAGATATCCCATCGTGCAAGGGCTGTGAAGAAGTTGGCGGAATACTTAGGAAGGCTGAAAGGATAAAAGAGTAAAAAGGCTAAAGGAGCCTTTTAATAGAAAAAGAGGTAATAAAATAAAACCGTTAAAGCCTGCTTTTAGACTTCGATAAATACCCTTTTCCGAATTATTTTCATGAAAATAAATATTTCTTTTCATGAAGAAAAATATTTTTTTTCACGACAAAAAGAATTTCTTTTCATGAAAATAATTTGAGGAAGGCTGTTTC
>ERZ772972.569-NODE-569-length-13490-cov-11.664980_pt1 | contig 13490 bp, 7 predicted proteins | sample MGYA00580673_ERZ772972 | MGnify/ENA primary metagenome ERZ772972 (study PRJEB29015, sample SAMEA2738051) | human oral metagenome | biome: human oral; feature: human-associated habitat; material: saliva | place: China | collected 2229 ... | reverse complement strand
AAGGCTATGATCATAGCTATTACTTCATCGCCAGTTTTATTGGTGAGCATATTGCCTATCATGCGGCATTTTTGAAGTAAGTCGAAGAAGTGATTGGTGAATCGACCAAACGTTGGTATGAACGTTAATTTTTTATGTTAACGAAAATAAAAGGCATCAGGTTGATGCCTTTTATTTTTATAAATAATAATAAAAGTACTATTAAAATGAGCTACTTCCTAGAATCAGCATAAGGAGATCTTTGCAAAACCTCCTTGCTCACTCTACTTAAATATCTCCCCATTCCAATCCAAATCGCTGTAAATATTTCCTCAATCGGTCGCTGTCATTAACTTTTGCTCTTTCTGTTCGGGAGACGTTGAACAATGCACGGCCGGCGGCGGCCATGTTGGGATGTTTGCGGCATTCGTCGATAACGTGTTGCAGTTGTAGCTTGTCGAATAAATCCAATGTGTCCCAATCAACTTTATCGGGATAGTCTTGTGTTTTTTCAGACGGCCTTTTATGTAGGAGGCCGTCTGAAAAGGGTTCTTCCGACCATAACCATTTGAGGCGTTCGATTTCGGCTTGGACTTGTTCTACCTGTATCCTGCCTTGCGGCGCGAGTGTGGCCAGGCGCATGATGCTGGCGGCGAGGTCGCGGAAGTTGCCGCGCCATGGTGCTTGGTTGGAGTGGGCAAAGTTGAGGTAGACGGATAGGGCTTCTTTGTTGAAGCGGGTGGTTCGGCCGAGTTCTTGCGAGGCTAGGGCGAGCTGGTGTTCGACATTGGGCTCGATGTCTTCGCGGCGGTTGGCGAGTGCGGGTAGTGGGTAATTCCAGATGTTGATGCGGGCGAACAGGTCTTCGCGGAAGCGTCCGGCACGGATTTCGTGGCGCAGGTCGCGGTTGGTGCCAGCGATAAGTTGGAAGTCGCTTTTGACTTCGCTGTCGCTGCCGACGGGATAAAAGTGTTTTTCTTCAATGGCTTTGAGTAACATGGCTTGCTCGTCTAAGCCTAATTCTCCGATTTCGTCTAAAAACAATACGCCACCATCGGCAGTTTTTAGGTAGCCTTCACGTTTTTCTGCGGCACCGGTAAAGGCGCCTTTTTTATGGCCGAACAGGGCAGATGCTGCGCCGTCACCGCGAAGGGTGGCGCAGTTTACATCGACAAATGTGCCTTTAATCAGATGGCGTGCTTTTTTCAATTCAAAAATCCTGCGTGCCAGCATGGATTTGCCAGCGCCTGTGGGGCCGGAAAGCAGAATGGGGGAGGGAGAGTTGAGTGCAACTTGTTCGATTTCGGCAATCATGCGGTTGAAGGCGGAGTTTTGGGTGGAAATACCGCTTTTCAGGTAGCGCACTGCGTCATCGCGTACGGCGGCAAGGCGTTCTGCCAGTACATCGTAACGAGCCAAGTCTAAATCGATGATTTCATAATTGCCAACATCGCCTGAAATCATGCTGTGTCTTTGGTTTTTGGGAGGTGCGGTTTGTAATAGTACACCGGGGATTTGACGTGATTCCACCAATAAGAACAGGCAGATTTGGGCAACGTGTGTACCTGTGGTGATGTGGGTGAGATAGGTTTCTTCTTCTGTATCAAATGGATAGCTCGCCGCCCAGTCGTGCAGTTTGGTATAAACCTCGGAGAAGTCCCACGGGTTTGCCAGCTCCATAGGTACGAGATTGACGACTGTGTGCGGCGATACTTGCTGAATATCGGCTTTTACATGATCTGCCAGTTCGCGGTATTTCTCCGCATAAAACAGCTCCATGCGGTCAAGATGAAAATCTTGACGCTGATTCATGGCGACATTCGGCCGCCATTTCAACCAACGCTCTTGATTGAAACCTTTATCCAGCACTGTACCGAGAAAGCTGATGGCGACTTGTTTTTTGTTACTCATCTTTATATTCCGTTTATTCCGTTTGAGTCTCAGACAGCCTTGTATTCAAGCTGCCTTCTTCATGTTTGAGATAGCCTGAAAAACTCTTTTTACTCAGGCGGTATCACTAACATAGGAATAACAAGCGTCCATTTTTCCAGCTTTTTAGTACCGATTTTTTCTGGGATACGTTGGCGAAATGATTCTCCGACTTCGTCTAAATAACGTACTCTGAAAGTGTTGGCATAGGCGGTAGTTTTTGTTGGCAACGGTGGTAATTTGACGGTACGGGCAACTTCAACATCATCAGAAAGGAAAATATATCTGCCATCCTCCGTCCGTCTCATTTCCAATGGATCGTCTTTTTTCAGCTTCGCAGCAGCAGACAGGCGTTGTTTCACAGTTTCGACATTGTTGTGACAAACGATGAAGTCGATATCCAAATCACTTTTATTGTCGGTTTCTCCCTCGACTGCCGTGTTTCGATAAGCTGCCAAACGCCTGTATTCGGTATTCAACTCAGGCAATTCGGTAAAGATTTGAGCCACGCTTTCAATATCATCAGGTAGCTTTGCCATCCAAGGATGCTCTGGGGTAGTTTGCAGTAGGGTCAGTGTTTCTATGGCACGAGTCATAGCGACGTAATAAAGCCTCTGTTCGGCTTCGTCAACTCCCTGCCAACCGCCGTCTAAAATGAAGACGTGCTTAAACTCCAACCCTTTAACTGCGTGTGCCGTGCCTAGAAATATACCTTCCGAACGGGTTTCATCTTCATCACCTACATACTCGTAGAGCCAGTTTTTCAGAAAGGCAGACGAATATCGGTTAACACTGCCACTACCGTTTTCAGACGACCCGTTGTCTTCTATGGGCGACGCTTGGATTTCTGCCTCACGACTCTTTGCAAGGTTATCCGACTTTTCAGGTAGCTTCTCATCTTGCAGTGGATATTCGTTTAAGAAATCAGTTTGTAATTGCCTAAACCAAACGCACCAACTACCACCACTTCTTTTCACTTGTTCACTAATAAGTTCTGCAAAAGCTTGTGATGTAAAGCCTTCGGTTTGTTTTTCCACGCCATCAATCAGGCGGACAAACTCACGGGTGTGGCGCAATTTGATTTTGCTGCTTTTATCGGCACTCAAAAAATAAGGTATGCCGTTTTGTTCACACCATGCTTGTAGAGGTTTGAGACTGACATTATGACGGGTTAAAACTGCAATCTCATTCCATGCGACTGCACCCAAGGTTTTCAGACGACCTATTTCGGTGATAACCGCTTGTGCCTGTATGTTGCTGCTGCTACCGAACGGCAGGCTGATGTGGCGCACACGCCCCTGCCGTACGCTGTCTGTTTCAGCCCATACGCCACCGTTGGGCTGTGTTTGACGTTCAGGGTTGATAACAATCGGATGCAGTGTTTTCAGACGACCTGTCATACCGTTTATCACGCTGTTGGCAGCGCTGATGATGTATTGTGTACTGCGGTAGTTGTAGGTCAAATAGTCGGGTTGGGCAACGTCGTAGTCTTTTTGGAAACGGTGTATGTACTCGTTGCTCGTGCCATTGAAGGCGTAGATGTTTTGGTCATCGTCACCGACCGCCAGAATCGTTAGCTTGTCTTCTTCAGCCCGCTTCCTACCCGCAAGCGCAGAAACGAGCCGGTAGTGTTCTTCGCTGATGTCTTGGTATTCATCTACCAGAATATAGCGGAAGCCTGCCATGATACGTTCGCGTGTCTCATCGCTACCATCATCGTTTTCAAGGTCGTCTGAAAGCATAGCGGCAGCCTGCCTGCACCATTCTTTAAACTGACTTTTGCCATATTCTCGGTTGTTGCCGTCAAAACGAACCCCCAAAAGCCGCATTGCCATGCCGTCATAAGTCATAACCGTAACGGCAGCAGCAAGAGGGCCGACCAGTCCGAACAGGCGGCGCTTGACCTCCTGCGCCGCCAACCGGTTGAAAGTCAATACAATGATGGCGGATGCGGGAACATGTTGCACCCGTAAAAGGTAAGCAACACGGTGCACAATAACTCGCGTTTTTCCTGAACCTGGTCCGGCAAGAATAAGACGGTTGCTGCCGTTTTGGTCGGTAACAACGACTTTCTGCATCTCATTCAGCCCGTCTGTAATTTCACGCAGGGTTTGTGGCGATGCAGGCTCGTCCAATTCTTTCAGACGACCTTTAAACCATTTATTTTTAAAATTCTTTTCTTCCAAGCCAAAGTAATCACGCACCAAATTCAACCCTTCAGTAAGATTTTTCAGTGCGCGAAGGGCATATTCCTGCATCACATGGATTTGAAAGCGTTTTTCGCCGTAAAAAACGGAAAGCGGTTTATAGTCCTCTGCGAGATACTGGCGTTTAGCTGAGAGTGCTTTTGGATTGGGTGTGATAGTCATGGCATGTCTCAGAATGGTCATGCCGTGGTTGAGTTTGATAATGCCTTGTTTGTGCATAAACAGCAGTGTCTGCCTGAGCAGAAGCTCGCGACGGTCAGCCGGGATTTGTGCCGATAATACCAAATCGTCGGCAAGCTGCTGCACCAATTCACCCATACGGGTTTCAACTATTACGTCTTTTTGACGCACTCCATTGGTTTTTGCCATCAGGAATGGTAAAAGGCGCAGACTGATATTACGGCGAAGTTCGGCATTGTTTTGTAGGTTTTCCCAACTGTCGCTTTGGGGATTCTTGAAACGTACTTTCAAAAGGTTGTTGCCAACATCACGGATTTGGAAACTTCCACTGCTGTTTGTTCGCTCTGCTGCTTTATCATCGGCAAGCGACTGCATCAGAAGTTTGATTTCAGCAGGATTAGTTTCTAAACCTACCTCATGCATTTGGTGGCAGACAGCGCTCAATGAGAGGTTTTGCCAAATACCTTGATCTGCTTCTGGAATTTCGTTTTTTAAAATCTGCCAGAGTTTTTCCTCACAGGCAATAACTTGTGCCAGACGTTTGTCGGCAGGCTTTATGTTATCGGTACGCAAAATGATGGTCATATGCGTATCGTTGGTAAGGATACCCAATTCCTCCAGCTTTTTTAGATGACCTCGCAATTCGGTAAAACTACATGCTGTTGCCTGCACCAAATCATCGGTACTCAAAGGCGCGTCCTCTGGCGCTTTAAACACAATTTCGGCAATGGTTTGGTAAATTTCCGAGATACGCTTGCTGAACTTGTTTTTTTCAATAATCGCCAGTGCCTCATCTAGATTCAGACGACCTGAACGTGCGGGGAAAATACGGGTTTGATTTTCCTTACGCTCCAATAAGTCTGCACGTTCCAACCATGCCAATACGGTTTTGACTTTGGTATCTGCCTGTCTATCATCGCTGTCAAAACTCATGTACTCCTCGGTGTCGCGCAAAATTTCGCCACCTGTTGCCACGATTTCACCGCAATGGTCTTTGCCGTATGCCGCCTGATTCAGCCAACCAACTTTCTTCCACACTGATTTCAAATCGCGCAATTCGATTTGCGACATTTTGCTGATGGAAAACTGTGTGTCCACGTCTTTGCCGTCATACAGCAACACGCATTTTGCCTCTACCTGATCACGCCCTGCTCTGCCCGCTTCCTGCAAATAATTTTCCAGCGAGCCGGTGATTTCAGCGTGAATAACCAAGCGTACGTCAGGTTTATCCACGCCCATACCAAAGGCGTTGGTGGCGACAATAATGCGTAAACTACCGCCAATAAACTGGTTTTGAATATCGGCTTTTTCGTTGTTCCCCAAGCCTGCGTGGAAATGCTCACATGCCCAGCCTTGTTCTTTCAGGTAAGCCGAATAGGTTTCCGCACTTTTCCGCCGTCCGACAAATACCACGGCTCCACCGCTTTGATGATCAAGCTCACGATGCAACAGCTCGTTGATTTTTTGCTTTTTAAGGCCATCTGAAATCTCCAGCACATCGTAAAACAGATTGTCGCGCTCGTTGTCACCAATAAATTGGCGGAACTCAATACCAGCCTCCTCACGGAAATGGTTAGTGATGTCGGCGAGGACATCGGGTTTGGCAGTAGCAGTAAAACAACTTACCGGAGCCACCGTACCGTTATTTTTGCTGTGTTCAGCGATAAATTTGACTGCGTATAGATAGTCTGGACGGAAGTCGTGTCCCCATTTCGACAGGCAATGTGCCTCATCGAATACCCAGCCGTTGATTTGACGTTGCGAAATAGCGTTAATAAAACTGGTGTTGCGGAACTGTTCAGGCGCGACAAACAAAATGCCGATATCGCCCAAAGCTATTTTGTCTAAAATTTGGGCGCGTTCAACCACCTCAACCAAGCCGTTAAGCATAGCAGCGCAGGTAGCTCCTTTTTTCTCCAAACCGTCCAACTGATCTTTCATCAGCGATTGCAAAGGTGAAACAACTATTGTCAAGCCTCCGTTGCGGTAGTAGCGGTTGAGCGCTGGCAACTGATAACACAAGGATTTGCCGCCGCCCGTGGGCAGCACCGCCAGCGTATGCAACCCCTTCATACCTGATTGCACCACAGCACGTTGTCCACCATCAAATCCTTTTACATCGCGAAAAGTCTGTAGTTTGAAATAACGCTGTAACTGCGCCTCAGGATTGAGCGTATCCTGACAATAACGGCATTCCGTACTACCGCAATCATGGTCGCGCAATTCGGCAATCAGCCGAGCCGTATCGGGAAACTGGTGCCTCACCCACGGAGCTAACACAGAATTACCACCAGAGACATTTAACCAAGATAAGGCATAGCCGAGGGAAGGATATATGGAAGGATTGCGGATGTCAGTTTTCATTAACTCCAAAAAACGTGTGCGGCAGACTTTCAGACGACCTTGATCATTGTTGTCCTGCATCATCAACCAAATAGTGTCGATCAGTTTCTTGACATCCGGCGATGTATCACGCTTTGGAATCATAATGTCGTCTGAAAGACGATACGGCAGGGGTATATCAGACAGGGCTGTCCACAGCGCAAACTCCTCGGGCTTTTCGGCTTTGATTTTTCCGAAAGCCGTGCATTGGTCTTGAAAAAGCTGCCAGCAAGCGTGACAGTCGGCAAGTGGGGAATTAATTTCAGAAGAGATGATTTTATGGTTTTTGATTAGTCGGTGATACGGATTTTGCGGAAATGCCAAAGGCGAGAGCCACAGCGTATCGATAACAGGCACTTTAAGCCATGCGGCTTCAGGCATTGCAGCCTTCAAATATTTCAAATCGTGCCCGAGGATGTTGTGCCCCATCAGCCACTTCAAACCATCAGTCATATGCGCCATTTCAACCAAGGCAGCATGAAAACCCTTTTCTCCACGAAAAGCTTTTTCAAAAAACAAACCTGAGTCGGGGCGGAATGCACCGATTTTGAACGGCTTGTCGGTTTTTGGATCGACTTCCAAATCAATGATAAGAACAGCGGGGATTTGTCCTTTTGTAGCAGTATTCATTTTTAGACGACCTCTAAACAATTTAAACAATTCTTTCCAAGACAAACGCGCCGTAATCATCGCCTAAAGGCAGCTCGAAATCTGTATGCAGGATTTGGCGTTTTACTTGCACGGTTTCGTCAGTTTTCGGATTAAAACCTTCTTTTAAGGCCGTCTGAAAATACACACCGAAGCCACGTTTCTGCCACGCAGGCAGTTCGTTGAAATTGATATTGTTTTCAAATAACAAATCGTGCTTTTGTACGCGAGTCAGGCCGCTGACCGCTTCTGTGGCTCGAGATACGCTGTCGCCTTTCTTGCGCAGCATCCAATAGCAGTGGGCGTTGAGCGCGTTGCGATATGAGTCTTCGTGCCGCCAACGGAAATAATCAACCACCAGTTTTTCGTTTGGTAAAACGCAAACTCTGGCATCAAAAGTGGCGGGCTGCCCGTGTACTACAGAAAAGGCGGCGCTGGCCTCACCAGCCAATACCGAAATGATTTTGCGCGTTTTGCGTTTGAACGTATCGTCATCTCGACGCAGCAATAGTGAAATTTCATCGCTTTCCGAATAGCCATACGCCACATTGAAGCCGCATTTCATCAAATGACGGACGGTGTTCGCCATCAGATCGCGGAAACGAATGTCGAACGGGGCTTCAAACTGCCAAATTTCCTTGGTTAGTCGTGTAAAACCGCGCCCGTCTAAGCGTACAACAATAAAATTTTCCTGTGGCACGCAAAAATCATAAGCGGTTTCGTATTGTCGCAAGTGTTTGTCCAAATCATCGAATCTCATCATATATCCTTTTATATTCTATTTTCTATATAACTATCTATAAATATATTTTTTTACTATTCTACGCTTCTTGCCGATAAAAGCTACTTTAAAATATATTTTCTTTATATTCAATCATTTAAAAATTATTTTTATAAAAATTCCATTCTTGGTACGCTGTTGGCTATGTTGTGAATGTAACGATACAGCAGATGCTTCGGGAAATACAGTTACCGGAGAAAAATTTTCCGTAAATTTAGTTGCTGTGGAGTTACAGGGCGAATGCCAACAAGACTACATTTGGATTAACAGGTTCGAATCCTGTCTCGTCTGATAGACGTTGAACGTCTTGTTTATTTAGTCGCCCACCCTTTTCCAATATGGCAGGCAAATGCCTAGGGAAACTACAATATGGATACCCTTATGTCGCAGGTTCGAGTCCTGTCTCTGTTGTTCCAAATAGCAGAGTAGCTCAGTTGGTAGAGCCAAGGCATGTTTCCCTTAAAAACTTGTTGCGTGCCATATTATTTTTACGGCAGCAGGCGGATTGAAGAGAGTACATTAACCTTTCACGTTAAAACCGTTTCTCTTCATGTTTATCCGCTACGCTGCCACCCATGCAAGGTCGTCTGAAATATTCGGACGAGCTGATATAAAAACTGTTTTCGGTACAGACGGCAAATGCCGGAGGAATTACAGCCTGCTAAGCGCGAGGTCGCGGGTTCGAATCCCGTCTCTGCCGCCAACTATGGCAGAGTAGCTCAGAGGATAGAGCGCGTAAAAATTTCTCCACTCTTTGTTGCCCAATGTGCCACCCCTTATGGGCGAATGCCATTAGGATTACATTCCTTTTCTGCTAAAAACCTGAATGATCCTAATAAAACTAGTCGCCCTACGGCAGTAGGCGGATGCCCGGAAGAGAATACATTAGCTTTCAGTTAAAAACGCTTCTCTTCATCTTTAGCCGCCACGCTGCCACCCATTCAAGGCCGTCTGAAAAACAAAGCTAAAACAAGTTCAGACGGCCTCAAACCAACAATATGAAAGAAAATGAAAATGGCTAATACTACCTTGTTTCAATCTATTAAAAACCGTTTGACTAAAACCGATACCTATAATGAAGCCGGCGGCATCGCCTACACGCTGACGCCCAAACAACAGCTGGCACAGCTTGCCGCTACCGGTTGTTTGAACAATACCTACTATGCCGATGCCCAAAGTCAGCTTGACCAAGTGTTGAAATTGGCAGAAAGCCTGGATGCCGAGTTCATCGCCAAAACTGCCGTATATGCCCGTCAAAAAGGTTTTATGAAAGATATGCCTGCGCTGTTGCTTGCCGTGTTGGCGCAAAAAGATGTGAACATGCTCGCCCGCGTATTCGACCAAGTAGTGGACAACGGTAAAATGTTGCGTAACTTCGCACAAATTATCCGCAGCGGCGCAGTCGGCAGAAAATCTTTCGGCAACCGTCCGAAAAAGCTGATGCAAACTTGGCTTTTGACCGCCACCGAAAAACAACTGTTGAACGCCGCCGTCGGCAATTCGCCGTCGCTGGCAGACGTGGTCAAAATGGTGCATCCGAAACCGCGTGAAGCATGGCGTGCCGCATGGTTTGCATGGCTGATCGGCAAACCGTACGACCGCGAAGCATTGCCGCCCATTACCCGCGCTTTTGAAGACTACAAACAAAGCCGAGAAGGCGCATTGCCCAACGTTCCTTTCCAAATGCTCACTGCTTTAGACTTGAACAGCGGCGACTGGGCGCAAATCGCCCGCAACGGCTCATGGCAGCAGGTTCGTCAAAACCTGAACACTTTCCTGCGCCACGAAGTGTTTGCGAAAAGCAAAAACATCAAAATGGTGGCAGAAAAACTGCGTGACGAAACCGCCATTGCCCGCGCCCGTGTTTTGCCTTATCAGTTACTGACTGCCTATCAGGCGACATCCGAACAGATGCCGTTTGAAATCCGCGAAGCCCTGCAAGATGCGATGGAAACCGCCGTACAAAACGTACCGGCAATCCAAGGCAAAGTCGTGGTTTGCCCGGATGTCTCCGGCTCTATGCACAGCTCGGTTACAGGCTATCGCGGCAGCGCGACCAGCAAAACCCGCTGCATCGACATTGCCGCGCTCGTATCCGCCGCCATGTTGCGTACCAATCCGCAAGCCCGCGTGATACCGTTTGAACAAATCACGGTAAACGTGCAGCTCAATCCGCGCGACAGCATCATGACTAACGCCGAAAAACTCGCCAATATCGGCGGCGGCGGAACGGCATGCAGCGCACCGCTCGCCATGCTGAACCGTGAAAAAGCCGATGTGGATTTGGTCGTCATCGTATCAGACAACGAAAGTTGGGCAGATGACAGCCAAGGATGGGGCGCAACAACCAGCCTGATGAAAGAGTGGGACATTCTGAAAAGACGTTGTCCGGAAGCCAAACTCGTTTGTCTGGATATCCAGCCCTACACTAAGGCTCAAGCACGAAACCGTCAGGATATCTTGAACATCGGCGGCTTCTCCGACCAAGTATTCTCCCTGATTGGTTCCTTTGCCGAACGAGGTATGGGTACAGATTTCTGGGTAGAAGAGATTGAGAAAACGCCGTTGGCAGCTGTGAACTGAAGCTAAGGCCGTCTGAAAAAAGGGTAGAAATATTTTTCAGACGGCCTATTTATTCAGGACAAGCTGAGAAAAAGAATAAGGAAACAAAATGCAAAAATTTATCTTAATCCGCGGTCATCAAGGTTCGGGAAAATCGACATTTGCCGAACAAAAAGCCGCGGAATTTAAAGCGCAGTATCAGGATGCGGAAGTTGTCCGTATTGAAAACGATTTGTTCATTACCGATGAATACGGTGAATATCGTTGGTCGGGCGAAGCGGTGGATAAGGCGCAAAAACGCGGTAATGCTTTGATGACTGAAACTTTGAGACGTGGACGCCAAAATCCGAATCAAAATATTTTAATCATTCATTCCAATACCAACCAAAAAGCTTCGCGTTGCCGTCATTTATTGGATCAGGCGGAGAAAAGCGGTTTTGAAACAGAAGTTTATCGAATGCACAATTTCTATCCCAACCTGCACGGCGTGAAAGAGCATGACGTGTTGGCGGCGTATATCAAGTTGAACCAAAACCGTGTGGCAAACGAAATCCATATCGAGGCCGTGCAGCCGGCAAATGCGGAGCAGTTAGAAAAAATCGAACAGATGCAGGCTATCGAGCATAAGCCGCTGGTGTTTGATGAGGTGCAGCAAACCTTTGTGACCGATCACTACCTGCAACACGGCAGCCGCAACTTTACCGCCAAAGCATCCAAGCGTTATTCTGAATTGCGCGTGTTGAAATACGCCCGCAGCGTGTTCTATAACAACCGCTTTGATGATGCTTTGCTGGAAATGCGCGGTTTGATTATCGACACGCATAATCGAATCATCGTGCGCCCGTTTAAAAAAGTGTTCAATTATTCGGAACGTATTGCCAAAGGCAGCCGTTATCCGATCCGAATCGGCGATGAGAGATTGGTGGACGCGATGGTAAAAGTAAACGGCTTCCTCGGTTGCTGTACTTTCGTCTCGCTTTCAGACGGCCATCCGTCTAAAGGCGCGGCGTTTGACGGCAAAGTGCTGTATTCGACTACCGGTTCGCTTGATAGCGCGTTTGCCGACATGACCGCAGCACACTGCGCGCAATACGAAACCTTGTTCCGCGCATATCCGAACCATACTTTTTTATTTGAAATCACAGACGTGAAAGACGTACACATCATCCGCGAAGAATTGGGCGAAACCTTAATTGGCTGCATTGATGTGGCGACCGGCCGTCAGTTTACCGAAACCGAACTGGACGAAATCGGCAAACAATACGGCATCCGCCGTCCAGAAACGCTGAAAAACATCACGTTCGGCGAGCTGAAAGGTCGTCTGAAAAACGTGGAACACGAAGGCTTTATGGTATTTGATGCCCAAACCGGCGAAATGCTGTTCAAACTCAAATCGCCGTATTACCTGATTTCCAAGTTTCTGGGACGAAGCAACGAAGGCAACATCGGACGCAAGCTCGACAAACGCCATGTTGATGAAGAATTTTATCCTTTAATCGACTATATCCACGAGCATCAGGAAGCGTTCAATGCTATGCCGGAATTGGATAAAATCGCGTTTATTCAGGCGTTTTTGAGACAGTTGTAAGGCCGTCTGAAAAAATGCCGTATGCTTGTGTTAGTATGACGATGGCGGATGGATCGTTTCATCTGCCATACTTTTAGTGAATAAGGAAAAAAAATGAAAAAAACAAGTATCGTTAGGAAACTGATGCTCGCCATCGCTATGCTTCTGTTAGCTGTTCAAACTGCGCAGGCTGAGGAGTTTGGGTCTTTCGGCGCTCCGCCTAAAGGCTTCAAAGTCGGCTATCAAACCGCGCAAAATGGTGTGACATTGATAGAACTTGTGCCGCAGAAACAGACTGTGGAAGACTGGACGCAAATGGTCACGCTGCAATCCATGGCAGGTATGAAACCGGGTGTTGAGCAGTTTTTCGGCAATCTTTCAGCCTCATGGCAGAATGCCTGTCCGCAAAGTAGTGTCAACCCAATAACGGCAGGTGAAGAAAACGGCTATCCATTCGCTTTGGTGATGTTGTTTTGCGCCAACAATCCGCAAACCAGTAAACCTGAATTTACTTGGATAAAAGCCGTACAGGGTAACGAAGCTTTGTACGTGAAGCAATATGCTTTCCGTTACGAGCCGACGAAGGCCGAGTTGACCAATGCCGTCATGCATTTGCGCAATTTACGCGTCTGCGACAACAGCGCAGGACATCCTTGCAATAAAAAAGGAAAATAAGCGTTTAAATATTTTCAGACGGCCTTACCGGTTTTGCTAAAGCGAAACGTAACAAGGCCGTCTGAAAACATATGGAGCAACACGTATTTATTTTCCGCGCTCGTACGCTTCGATTTCGCCGACTTTAGGTGCATAGCTGCTGCTTGTGTCGTGGCGCAAATCCAACCAGATATCGACCAATGCCCAAGCAGCCGGGGCGGCAATCACGTTTTGCCCCATACATAAAACCTGCGCATCATAGTTTTCCACCGAGCCGCGGAGCGTGAGTAAATCGTGCGCCGTCGCCGCCCGTATGCCACGCACTTTATTGGCGGCGATTGCCGTGCCCACGCCGGTACCGCAAATCAACAGCGCACGGTCAGCGCGCCCTGCTGCGACTTCTTCGGCTGCGGTAAACGAGAGTTGCGGATAGGTTCCTTCTGGCGAGGATAAATCGACCAAGCTGCTGACGCGTGGGTCGTTTTGCAGATGCGCTTTGAGCGCGTCTTTCAATATTGCGCCGTTGGCCGGCGCGGCAATAACCAAACGCATAAAAACTCCTTGAAGCACACAATAAACATTATTCAGCATACGCCTGCGC
>ERZ772972.565-NODE-565-length-13529-cov-2.765697_pt1 | contig 13529 bp, 21 predicted proteins | sample MGYA00580673_ERZ772972 | MGnify/ENA primary metagenome ERZ772972 (study PRJEB29015, sample SAMEA2738051) | human oral metagenome | biome: human oral; feature: human-associated habitat; material: saliva | place: China | collected 2229 ... | reverse complement strand
CCTACTAATTCCAATTTGATTTCAAAACCTTGACTTACTCCTGTTACCATGTTGTTTACATTAGCTCTTGTTGTTCCATGAATAGCTCTTGTATTTGGTAAATCATTAGGTCTTTCAAAAGTTATTTCGCTGCCGTCTATATTTACTTTTATTTCACTGCATAATTCTCTTTCAAGCTGCCCCTTAGGTCCTTTAACAGTAAACTTATTTCCATCTTGTTTAATTTCTACACCTGCAGGTATAGTTATAGGTTTTTTACCTATTCTTGACATAACTTTCCTCCTATTTTATAAAATGCGTAAATTACCACACGTAGCAAAGTACTTCTCCACCAACGCTATGCTTTCTGCATTCCTTGTCTGTAATAACACCTTTAGGTGTTGAGACAATGGCAATTCCTAATCCACCTAATACTTTAGGTAAATTTTCAACAGATGTGTATACTCTTCTTCCAGGTTTTGAAATTCTCTTCAATCCTTTGATTACAGCATCTCCATCCATATATTTTAAAGTTATTACTATATCTCTTATATTTCCTTCTTCTTTTATTTCATAACCGGCTATATATCCTTCATTTTTTAATATGCTAGCCATGCTTTCTTTTATTTTAGAAAACGGTACTTTAACTTCTGTATGTCTAGCCATGTTTCCGTTTCTAATTCTAGTAAGCATATCAGCAATAGGATCTGTTAAATGCATTTATTTCTCCTCCTCTCAAAATTACCAACTTGATTTCTTTACTCCAGGGATAACTCCCTCTCCTGCTAATTTTCTGAACATTACTCTTGAAATCCCGAATTCTCTCATGAATCCTCTAGGTCTTCCATTTAACTGACATCTGTTTCTAAGTCTTGTAGGCGATGCATTTCTTGGTAATTTAGATAATTCTACGATTGCTTCTCTATCACCTGCTTTAGCTCTTGCCTTTAATTCAGCTCTTTTTGCTGCATATTTATCAACTAATTGTTCTCTTTTTAAGTTTCTTTCAACCATTGCTTTTTTAGCCATTTATTAAGTTACACCTCCTTCAAAATACAACCTATTTTGCAAACGGCATTCCGAATGCTTTCAATAACGCTCTTCCTTCTTCATCGTTCTGTGCAGTTGAAACTATAGTAATACCTAATCCTAATGTTTTGTCAACTTTATCGATTTCGATTTCAGGAAACACGATTTGCTCTTTTAATCCAAGTGTATAGTTACCTCTACCATCAAATCCTTTTGGAGATACTCCTTCAAAGTCTCTTACTCTTGGTAAAGTAATGCTTATCAGTCTATCAAGGAACTCATACATTTTTTCTTTTCTTAAAGTAACTTTTGCTCCGATTTTTTGTCCTTCTCTTAATTTAAATCCTGCTTCAGATTTTCTTGCAGCTCTTGGTACAGGCTGTTGCCCTGTAATTTGTGCTAATTCCTTCATTGCAGTTTCAATTAACTTAGGATTGCTTACCGCTTCTCCAATCCCCATGTTTACTACAATTTTATCTAATTTAGGTACTTGCATGATATTAGAAATATTTAATTCTTTCATCAATGCAGAAACTAATTCTTCCTTATATAATTTTTGTAATCTTGGAATATATTTTTCAGCCACTTAAGTTCTCCTCCTCTCTAAATCCTATATTTCATTACCGGATACTACCGATACTCTTACCTTTTTGTTATCTTTTATTTCATATCTTACTCTTGTTCCCTTTTTTGCACTTTCATCCCAAAGCATAACTTTAGAAGAGAAAATTGGCATTTCTTTCTCTACAACTTCGCCTTGTGGGTTCATTGCATTAGGTTTAACATGTCTTTTTTGTATATTAACACCTTCAACTATGATTTTTCCTGTCTTAGGGAATACTTTTAACACTTTTCCGACTTTTCCTTTATCTCCTGTTTGTCCTTCACCTTTATCATTTCTTGACAAATCCTTTGATCTACCGCTAATTACAACAACTGTATCTCCAGTTTTTACATGTAATTTGTTAGGTACTGATTTAACTCTTGGTTTAGCCACGCGTAAACCCTCCTTCCTATAATAACTATAATACTTCTGGTGCTAGAGATACTATTTTCATAAAGTTTTTTGCCCTCAATTCTCTTGCTACAGGTCCAAAAATTCTCGTACCTCTTACTTCTAATGCTGAGTTTAAAATTACTGCCGCATTATCATCAAATTTTATATATGATCCGTCTGCTCTTTTTAATTCTTTTCTAGTTCTTACTACTACAGCTTTAACAACGTCACCTTTTTTTACGTTTCCATTCGGTATAGCTTCTTTAACAGATGCTACTACTATATCTCCGATTTTTCCGAATCTTCTTCTTGATCCACCTAATACTCTGATTACCATTATTTTCTTTGCTCCGGTATTATCAGCAACATTAAGTATAGTCTGTTGTTGAACCATTTAAAATTTCCTCCTCTCAAATTTACTGAAAACTATTTCGCTTTTTCTAAAATAGTTACAACTCTCCATCTTTTTTCTCTACTTAACGGTCTTGTTTCCATTATTTGAACTCTATCTCCAACACCGCATTCATTCTTTTCATCATGAGCTTTATATTTTTTTGAAGTTTTTACTCTTTTCTTATAAAGTTTATGCAGTTTCATTGTTTCTTCAAGAACAACTACAGTCTTATCCATTTTATCAGAAACAACGATTCCTTCTCTTACTTTTCTTTCGTTTCTTTTATTTTCCACTGACGAATCCTCCTATTTTACAGTCTTTGTTTTCTCAGTTATAATTGTTTTTATTCTAGCAACATCTCTTTTCACTTCTCTTATTTTTGCAGTGTTTATAGGAGTGTCCTGTAATTTTGCTAGATTCTGAAATTTCAAATTGAATAATTCCTGCTTTAATTCTTTAACTTTTGCATCTAACTCTTCTAATGATAATTCTCTAATTTCATTTGCTGTCATTACTTATCACCACCCACTTCTTCTCTTTTTACAAATCTGACTTTGATAGGTAGTTTATGTCCAGCTTTTCTTAATGCTTCTTTAGCTTTTTCTTCCGATACTCCGCCAACTTCAAACATTATTTTTCCTTTTTTAACTACTGCTACCCAACCTTCTGCATTACCTTTACCTTTACCCATTCTTGTTCCTTCAGGTCTTTTTGTATAAGGTTTATCAGGGAATATTCTGATCCAGATTTTTCCTTCCCTTTTAAATGTTCTATTTATTGTAATTCTGCATGCTTCTATTTGTCTTGATGTTATCCATCCAAATTCTTTAGCGGCAAGTCCAAATTCACCAAAATCTACTTTGTTTCCTTTTGTAGCTATACCACCCATTTTTCCTCTGAACTGTTTTCTGTATTTCGTTCTTTTAGGTATTAACATTACTCATTTCCTCCTTCCTTTTTATTAGAAAGAACTTCACCATTGAATATCCATACCTTTAATCCTAATGCACCATATGTAGTGAATGCAGTTGCAGTTGCATAGTCAACATCTGCTCTTAAAGTATGTAATGGTACTCTTCCTGAAAGTGTCCATTCACTTCTTGCTATTTCGGCACCGTTCAATCTTCCGGATACCATTACTTTAATTCCTTTTACTCCTGCTTTTTCAGCTCTTTGAATAGCCTGTTGAACTGCTCTTTTATAAGCAACCCTTTTTTCAATAGCTGTTGCAATGCTTTCAGCAACTAACTGAGCATCTTTATTAGGATTTTTAATTTCCTGTACTTTAACTTGTATTTTTTTGTTTGTTAATTTTTCAAGATTCGCTTTTAAAGCTTCTATTTCTTGACCTTTTCTCCCTATTAAGATTCCTGCTTTACCTGTTTCTATTATAATAGTTACATCAGTAGGAGATGTTCTTTCAATTTGAATAGTTGAAACTCCTGCATGATAATAGTTTTTCTTAATGTATTCTTTTATTTTTATATCTTCATGAAAATTATTTAAGTATTCTTTTCCTTCGGCGAACCATTTTGAATCCCATGATTTAGTAATTCCGATTCTAATACCTCTAGGATCGACTTTTTGTCCCACAGACTTACCTCCTTATACTTTAATTATTAGTTTCTTTCATCAACTTCTATAGTGATGTGAGCTGTCGGTTTTCTTATTACATCCGCTCTTCCCATTGCTCTTGGACTTATTCTCTTAAGCACCGGTCCTTTATCTATTAATATCTTTGAAATGAATAGTTTATCAGGATCCATATTGTTATTATGTTCAGCATTTGCAATTGCTGATCTTAATGTTTTTTCTATAAATTTTGCCGCTTTTTTATTTGTAAATCTTAATACATTTAAGGCCTGTAAAGCATTTTTCCCTCTAACTACATCAGCTACAAGTCTTGCTTTTTGAGGACTTAATCTTTGATAACGTAATTTAGCTACAACTGCCATTAAAGCTCTCCTTTCACTTACATATTATATCGGGCATTTCCCGAAATTTATGAATAATATCTATTATTTTCTTTTTGCATCTTTTTTAGCATCTTTTCCATGTCCATAGAAAGTTCTTGTTGGAGCAAATTCTCCTAACTTGTGTCCAACCATTTCCTCAGTTACATATACAGGTATATGTTTTTTACCGTTATATACTGCAAAAGTATGTCCGATAAATTGAGGGAATATAGTAGATCTTCTAGACCAAGTTTTGATTACTTGCTTTTTTTCTCCCATTGTTTCAACTTTTTTCATTAAGTGAGCATCAACAAAAGGTCCTTTTTTTAATGAACGAGCCATTCTTTCCTCCTTATTTACATTAATTGATTGAGTTCATGTCTGCCTTACACATCTTAATATCGCTATTAAAGATGTGTCAAGCAACATTACTATATCCATATATTTCTTTAGTCTTTAAACTATTTCTTTCTTTTTCTGACAATGAATTTGTCACTAAGTTTTTTACCTCTAGTTTTCTTACCAAGAGTAGGTTTACCCCAAGGAGTAACTGGTGATTTTCTTCCTATAGGCGATCTTCCTTCTCCTCCTCCGTGTGGGTGATCCACAGGGTTCATTACAGATCCTCTTACGTGAGGTTTTCTACCTAAATGTCTGTTTCTTCCAGCTTTACCTAATGATACAAGTGAATGTTCAGAATTTCCTACTGTTCCTACAGTTGCCATACATTCTCTATGTATAAGTCTTAACTCTCCTGAAGGAAGTTCAACGTGACAGTAAGTCCCTTCTTTTGCAACAAGTCTTGCAGATGTTCCTGCCGATCTTGCCAGCTGTCCACCTTTACCAGGCATAAGCTCTACGTTATGTATAACTGTACCTATTGGTAAATCCTTTAATTTTAAAGCATTTCCAGGTTTGATTTCAGCAGTATCTCCTGCTAAAACTACATCACCTTTTTTTAGTCCGTTTGGTGCTAAAATATATCTTTTTTCTCCATCAACATAATGTAATAATGCGATATTAGCTGTTCTGTTAGGATCATATTCAAGAGTTGCAACTTTTGCAGGAACACCTATCTTATTTCTCTTCCAGTCGATTACTCTATATAATCTTTTATGACCTTTATGTCTGTTTCTTCCTGTTCTGTGTCCATAGTTGTCAATTCCGTAAGCTGATCCAAGAGGTTCAGTTAGAGATTTTTCAGGTCTAACTTTATCTAATTCAGTATTAACTAATATCGACATATGCCTTGTCCCACTAGTTATCGGTTTTAATTTTTTAATTGGCATAACTTTTTTACCTCCACTTCTGTTTATTCTTTTTTTAATCACGTTCGTATATTATATCATTTTTTAATGATAATTCCTATACAAATCATGCATAAAAATTTCTTTTATTATATATTTTTTTTATGATTAACAGCTTTATCTATTACCCTTCGTATGCTGCTATTTTTTCTCCATCTTTTAATTTTACCATAGCTTTTTTCAATGCAGATGTTTTATACATTGACATTCTGAATCTTTTTGCTTTAGGCTTTATGTTCAGAGTGTTAACGCTTTCAACTTTTACGTTAAATAATTTTTCAACTGCTTCTCTTATTTGAATCTTGTTTGCTCTTCTATCTACGATAAAAACGTATTCATTATTTTCATTAGCCAGATTTCTTGCTTTTTCAGTAGCAACTGGTCTTTTAATTATATCTGTAATATGCATTATGCCAGCACCTCCTCAATCGCTGCAAGAGCTTCTTTAGTAAGGATTACTTTATCCTGTTTTATCAGCCAGAAGATTCTCAGTTCTCTTGAGTCTAAAACAAATGTTTTTTCAATATTTCTTACTGACATGTATAAGTTGTAATCTCTATCTTCAGTGAAATCATTTACAACAAATAATTGTTTCTGATCTACAAAGTTTAAAGCTTTTGCAAAGTTAACAAAAGTTTTTGTTTTAGGTGTTTCTAATGCGAAATCATCTAGAACTATTAAGTTTCCTTCGTTTATTTTAGTTGCTAATGCAGATCTTAAAGCTAATTTTCTAACTTTTTTATTTACTTTTTTAACATAATCTCTTGGTTTAGGCCCGTGAACTACTCCTCCACCTACCATGTGTGGTGCTCTTGTAGATCCTTGTCTTGCTCTTCCTGTTCCTTTTTGTCTGAAAGGTTTTCTTCCTCCACCTCTCACTTCAGCTCTTGTTTTAGTAGATGCTGTACCTTGTCTTAATTCTGCTAACTCAGCAACTAAAACTTCGTGCATTACAGTCTTATTTGGTTCAATTCCAAATATTTCATTGTTTAATTCAACAGTTCCTGCTTGTGAACCGTCTAATTTATATATATTTAAAACTGGCATTTTATCCTCCTCTCTTTCCTACTAGTATTTCTTAACCGATTTTTTAATGATTAGATACCCGTTTTTAGGTCCTGGAACTGCACCTTTTACTAATAAAAGGTTATTTTCTGCATCATATTTAACTAATTTAAGGTTTTGAACAGTTACTTGTTCGTTTCCAAGTCTTCCTGCCATTTTCTTACCTTTTGGTACGTTACTGTTTGATGCGGCACCTCCTGCGTTAGATCCTCCAAGTCTGTGGTTTCTTGAAACCCCGTGAGACGCTCTGTTTCCTCCGAAGTTATGTCTTTTCATAACTCCTGCTGTTCCTTTTCCTTTTGATGTTCCTGAAATATCAACAAATTCAATACCTTCAAATACATCAACGTTAATTTCCTGTCCTAATTCAAATGCAGCTAAGTCTTCTACTTTAAATTCTTTTAAGAATCTTTTAGGAGTTACTCCTGCTTTTTTAAATAATCCCATTTCTGGTTTTATTGTATTTTTTTCTTTCTTATCGTCATATGCTAAAGTTATAGCATTATAACCATCTTTATCATCTGATTTTTTTTGAACAACGAAGTTCGGTCCAGCTTCAATAACTGTAACTGGTACTAATTTTTCATCCTCAAATATTTGAGTCATTCCGATTTTTTTACCTAATATCATTTATTTATCCTCCTTAATATATTGGTTAATACAATCATTTCAATGAAAAATCATTGAAAGATTGTACTAACATGTATTAAGCCTATAATTGCTTAATTTCTATTCCTACACCTGATGGTAAGCTTAATGAGCTTAACGCTCCTATAATTTGCTGACTAGAATTTTTAATTTCAACAAATCTTCTATGTATTCTCATTTCAAATTGTTCTCTTGAATCTTTATTTACGTGTACAGATCTTAGAACAGTATATTTTTTAGTTTTAGTTGGTAATGGAAGCGGTCCTGCTACTTCTGAACCGTTTTTCTTTACTACTTCAGCTATTTTCTTTGCAGACTGGTCTAATAATTTGTGATCGTAAGATTGAAGATATATTCTTATTTTATCCAAAGTATTTCCTCCTATTTTTATTTCATCTACTACTTAACGATAGTTGCAACAACTCCAGAAGCTACCGTTCTTCCACCTTCTCTTATCGCAAATCTTAATCCTTCTTCCATTGCGATTGGGTGAATTAATTGTACTGACATTTCTATGTTATCTCCAGGCATTACCATTTCTACACCGTCTGGTAAGTTTACTTCTCCTGTTATGTCAGTTGTTCTGAAATAGAACTGTGGCTTATATCCTGTAAAGAATGGTGTATGTCTTCCTCCTTCATCCTTTGTCAATACGTATACTTCTGACTTGAATGATGTATGTGGACTTACTGATCCTGGTTTTGCCAATACTTGTCCTCTTTCTACTTCTTCTTTCTTAGTTCCTCTTAATAATGCTCCTATGTTATCTCCAGCCTGTCCTGAATCAAGAAGCTTTCTGAACATTTCTACTCCTGTTACTGTTGTTTTTGCTGTAGGTTTGATTCCAACTATTTCTACTTCTTCCCCTACTTTTACAATTCCTCTTTCTACTCTTCCTGTTACAACTGTTCCTCTTCCTGTTATTGTGAACACGTCTTCAATTGGCATCAAGAAAGCTTGATCTACTGGTCTTTCTGGTGTTGGGATGTAGCTGTCTACTGAATCCATTAATTCCATGATTCTGTCTTCCCATTGTGCTTCTCCGTTTAATGCTCCTAAAGCCGATCCTTTTATTATAGGTATGTCATCTCCTGGGAATGAGTATTCTGTAAGAAGTTCTCTTACTTCCATTTCTACTAATTCTAATAATTCTTCATCGTCAACCATGTCAACTTTGTTTAAGAATACTACGATGTAAGGAACTCCAACCTGTCTTGCAAGCAGGATGTGTTCTCTTGTTTGTGGCATTGGCCCGTCAGCCGCTGATACTACTAGGATTGCTCCATCCATCTGAGCCGCTCCTGTGATCATGTTCTTTACGTAATCCGCGTGGCCTGGACAGTCAACGTGAGCATAGTGTCTGCTTGCTGTCTGGTACTCAATGTGGGCAGTGTTGATTGTTATCCCTCTTTCTCTTTCTTCAGGCGCCTGATCTATGTTTTCAAAATCTACTTTTTCTGCCAGACCTCTGTCTGAAAGCACTTTTGATATAGCCGCAGTAAGTGTTGTCTTACCATGGTCTACGTGTCCTATTGTTCCAATGTTTACGTGTGGTTTACTTCTCTCAAATTTAGCTTTTGCCATTTCTTTCTTCCTCCATAATTATATATTTTGTCTGTCTTCGAAATTTTAAATTATTATTTACCTTGTCTTTCAGCTATTACTTGTTGAGCTATATTATTTGGAACTTGTACATATTTTTCAAATTCCATTGAATATGATGCTCTTCCTTGAGTTTTTGATCTCAAGTCAGTTGCATAACCGAACATTTGTGCTAAAGGTACTTGAGCGTTTATTATTTTTGCATTGTTTCTGTCTGTCATTCCTGAAACTTGTCCTCTTCTTGAGTTCAAATCTCCAATAACGTCTCCCATGTATTCTTCAGGTGTAGTTACTTCTACTTTGAAGATTGGTTCAAGCAATATTGGATTTGCAGCTCTCATGGCTTTTTTAATTGCCATTGAACCAGCTATTTTAAACGCCATTTCTGATGAATCGACTTCGTGGTAAGATCCATCATAAAGTGTTACTTTTACATCCTGTACAGGATATCCTGCAACAACTCCAGCTTCCAACGCTTCCTGAATTCCTTTATCTACAGCAGGAATATATTCTCTAGGAATTGCCCCTCCTGTAATTTGGTTGATAAATTCATATCCTTTATCAGGGTTTGCTTCAACTTTAATCTTAACGTGTCCGTATTGTCCTCTACCTCCAGATTGTTTTGCATATTTTTCTTCAACATCTGCTGCACCGTTGATTGTTTCTCTGTATGCAACTTGAGGTTTACCTACGTTTGCTTCAACTTTAAACTCTCTCTTCATTCTGTCTACTATGATTTCCAGGTGTAATTCTCCCATTCCTGAAATCAGAGTTTGTCCAGTTTCCTGGTTTGAAGTTACTTTAAATGTTGGATCTTCTTCAGCAAGTTTTGCTAATGCTGTTCCCATTTTTTCCTGATCCGCTTTTGTTTTTGGTTCAACAGCTATTTGAATAACTGTATCAGGGAATTCCATTTTTTCAAGTATTATTGGTTTGCTTTCATCACAAAGAGTATCTCCAGTAGTTGTTTCTTTCAATCCTACCGCCGCTGCGATATCTCCTGAATAAACTACATCAAGTTCTTCTCTTTTGTTAGCATGCATTTGAAGTAATCTTCCCATTCTTTCTTTTTTACCTTTTGTAGAGTTCAATACATATGAACCTTTGTTTAAAACTCCTGAGTAAACTCTGAAGAATGATAATCTTCCTACAAATGGATCTGTTAAGATTTTGAACGCCAATGCTGAGAACGCTTCTTCATCTGAAGGCTGTCTTTCCATTGGTGCTTCAGTTTTAGGATCTATTCCTTTTACTGAACCTACATCTAAAGGTGAAGGCATGTATGCAACAACTGCATCAAGCAGAGGTTGAATCCCTTTATTTTTAAACGCTGTACCACATAACACAGGTACTATTACTCCACTTATTGTAGCTGTTCTTATTGCTTTCTTTATTTCTTCTTCTGTGATTTCTTCTCCACCGAAGTATTTTTCCATTAATTCATCATCAGTTTCAACAACAGATTCAAGCATGTGTTCTCTTGCAGCTTGCGCTTCTTCAAGTAATTCAGCTCTTACATCTGCTACATCGTAATCTGCTCCCATTGTCTCATCTTTAAATAGATATTCCTTCATTGTTATCAAATCTATAATACCTTCGAACGAATCTTCAGCACCTATAGGTAATTGTATAGGAACTCCGTTCCCTCCCAATTTTTCTTTAATATCGTTTACACACATATTAAAGTCTGCTCCGACTCTGTCCATTTTATTTAAAAACGCCATTCTTGGTACTTCATATTTATCAGCTTGTCTCCAAACTGTTTCTGATTGAGGCTGAACTCCGTCAACTGCCGAGAATACAGCAACCGCTCCATCCAGTACTCTTAACGATCTTTCAACTTCAACTGTGAAGTCAACGTGCCCTGGTGTATCTATTATATTTATTCTGTTACCATTCCAAAATGCAGTTGTAGCCGCAGATGTAATAGTAATTCCTCTTTCCTGTTCCTGTTCCATGTAATCCATCGTAGCGGCTCCTTCGTGAACCTCTCCGATTTTATGATTTACTCCTGTATAGAATAATATTCTTTCAGTAGTTGTTGTTTTTCCAGCATCTATATGTGCCATGATACCGATGTTTCTAGTATCTTTCAAAGCAACTTTTCTTGACATTCTTTTTTTTCCTCCTTCTTAACTCAAAAACTTACTGTCAACGCTAATAAATTACCATTTGTAATGTGCAAACGCTCTGTTAGCTTCTGCCATTTTATATGTATCGTCTTTCTTCTTAACTGATCCACCTTCATTGTTTGCCGCAGCAATCAGTTCTTTTTTCAATTTGTTTATCATTCCGTATTCTTTTCTTTCTCTTGTGTATCTTACAAGCCATCTTATAGCCAATGCCTGTTGTCTTTCTTTTCTTACTTCAACCGGTACTTGGTAAGTAGCCCCTCCGATTCTTCTTGATCTAACTTCAAGCTGAGGTCTTACATTTTCCATTGCTCTTCTGAAAACTTCGATTCCTTCTTCTTGAGTTTCTTCCTTGATTTGATTCAATGCTGTATAGAAAATATTTTCAGCTATTGATTTCTTTCCGTCTATCATTAATCCGTTTATGAATTTAGTTACTACTTTATCATTATATTGAGAATCAGGTAAAACATCTCTTTTCTCTGCTTTTCTTCTTCTTGACACTATTTGTCCTCCTTACTTTTTAAAAATTTTAGTTTGCACTTGCTGCCGCAGGTTTTTTAGTTCCGTATCTTGATCTACCTTGTTTTCTGTTGACAACTCCAGCTGTATCTAAAGCTCCTCTGATTATTTTATATCTAACCCCAGGCAAATCTTTTGTTCTTCCTCCTCTTATAAGAACGATACTGTGTTCTTGTAAGTTGTGCCCAATTCCAGGAATGTAAGCTGTAACTTCAATTCCGTTTACCAGTTTAACCCTTGCCACCTTTCTTAAGGCTGAGTTTGGTTTCTTAGGTGTAGTAGTATATACTCTTACACATACTCCTCTTTTTTGTGGGTTACCTTTCAATGCAGGTGATTTTTTCTTTTTTTCAGATGTGCTTCTACCAAATCTTACTAGCTGATTAATAGTAGGCATATTTCCTCCTTCCAATTTTTCGTATTATGATTTTCTGTGTTATTTTTATAAACTAAAACTTTTAAAAAGCTCATTTGCTTCAGCCTGTGTCCCGAATTCAGACACACTGCATATCTATTTCAGATATAACGGCTTACTCTAAATTCACTCTAAAAAATATGTAACAACGTTACATATTCTTCTGCACTTAGTTTATGAGTTATAACTTGTCTATTTTATAATATTTAAGCCCTTATGTCAAGGATTTTGTCATATTTACCGTAAAATAGAATTATATTTTTTATATATTTTTTATATTCTATGATAAATAAAATATATTTTTCTTATTTATAGGGATTCCATGAATTAATTACCCATTTCATCATTTCTCCAACATGTGAAGGAATTCCTTCAACAGAAATGAAATATATTTTATTTCCTGTAACTATTACATTTGATACAAGAGAAATTCCTGAAATATTTTTAACTGTAAGCTGTTCCCCTTTGTATCCGTTTATTACAACACTTTTTCTTACAAGCCCCGATTCAGGATGTCCTGCCCCTTTGTATCCAGCATATAAATTATTAATAATTTCAGCTGCAATCTGTGAATCTGTCTTTCCCTGTTTAGTTGCTATCCTGATGGCATCCAGTGTATAAATATCCGTTCCATTTGCTATCTGAAATGCTGAAAGTGAAGCATCAGGATCATAAAAAAGAGCCCAGTTTCCTTTTGGATAAGCTATAAATCCTACTTGTTCATTTCCAAAACGTCCTTTATTAAAATATACCTGTGCCGCTTTATATACTTCATCCTTTCTTGTTCCAATTTCCATAGCTTTTTTCATTCCCTCCGGTGTGGACATATCCGTTACACATCCCAGCTCTCCTTTTGGAATATAACAATCTTTCTTATTATTTGCCTTCCCTTCCAAAATACTCATAGTACTTAGAATTACCAATAACATTAATAATTTCTTTTTCATTTTAATGACTTCCTTTCTATTTTGAAAATGTATTTTACTATTTTTCATTTTAATTTTATCCTAGTATATTTAATATGTCAAATTTCTTTAGCTATCAAATATTTATTATAAAAAAGTAAAAAAATTTTTACTGCATTTTCCCTCCAGCCCTTTTTTTCAGTATCAAGTTTATCATATAGCCTTATAATTAACAATTATATTTTAATTAAATCTCTGATGATGCTCTTGCTTTTTTGAAAAATCAAGTTATCATATTAGAACAGAGTAGTTAGATAATTTTTATATACAATATATGAAAATTAATTTTTAAATTTTTGGAGGTTTTTTATGATTTCTTTTATTTTAGCGATTATCGCTCTTATTTTAGGCTACGTAATTTACGGAAAATTCGTAGAAAAAGTCTTTGGAATTGAGCCGGACAGAACTACACCTGCAATTGAATGTTATGATGGTGTGGACTATGTGGAAGTTAGTACACCAAAAGCATTCCTGATTCAATTTCTTAACATTGCAGGAACAGGACCAATTTTTGGGGCT
>ERZ772972.564-NODE-564-length-13543-cov-5.479241_pt1 | contig 13543 bp, 4 predicted proteins | sample MGYA00580673_ERZ772972 | MGnify/ENA primary metagenome ERZ772972 (study PRJEB29015, sample SAMEA2738051) | human oral metagenome | biome: human oral; feature: human-associated habitat; material: saliva | place: China | collected 2229 ... | reverse complement strand
TTTTTAGGTATAAAACGCTAACCATTCAAAAACCACACAATGTTTCTTTCAGCTTCATTGAGTATAAAACTGAAATCACTGTGTGGTTTTATGTTGAATCTAGTTTTTGTACAGACTCATATTACATAGCAATTTGTTATATTCATTTAAACAAAGGATTAAAGAAACCATCAGTTGCTTTCAACAAGGCTTTAAACACTTTTTCTTTGAGTGCAACAGTATGTGAGAAATCACCCGATTTATTTAAATCTTCCTCAACCGCTTTAACAAAGATATCCTTCAATTGTGTATAGTTAGTAATTTGTTTACCGTTAATTTCAATAGCAGTAAATCCTTGCTCTGCTTTAGCTTTAACATCGTGATACCAATGTTTCTTCCAGTCTTCTAGGTTTAAGAATTGGTTGTCTGAAACCTTTTTAATAATGAAATCATCACCCAATCTACCCTGGTTTTGTTTATCAGCTTCACCTTGGTATTTACTAGATACATATCCGATAAATCCATTTTCATAGCCAAAGTAACCCCACATACGGAAGGCGTTGTGCTTGAATGATAATGAACCTGGAGCACCTTTGCTTGTATTACCGCCATAAATACCAGCCATCATTTGAACATTAACATATGCTGAATTAGGCGTGAAGTCCTCTGGTCGGAACACACCATTGCCAGGATTATTATGTTTAGTCATAAAGTTATTATCAACCAAATCATCAATACTTGACAATAGCTTAGTTTTCTCTCCTTCATTTAGGTCACGAACTTTGTCCCATTGGTGTGGAGCAGTTAATTTATTTAAACCATCAACATGTCTATCGACTCTGTCAATTTTCTTGAACCACTTGCTATTATCACCATTTAATTTTGGAATTACAGCATCTGCTTCAACATAATCCAACATCATTAACGCTTCATTGTAGTTCTTCATGTAGCGATCAATATCTTCACGAGTTTTTAATTTATCCGGATCATAGTTATACCATTGATTACCATCATTTTCACGATGATAAGCCATATTCAAACCTAAAGCGCCATATTCACCATTAGTTGTTGATTTATCAGGTGTTTGTAACATACCTTGAGCATAGGCTTCAACGTCTGTACCTTGACGATGCTTATGACCACCAAAATAAAGCATCCTATCGTTTACGTGTGTTGTCTCGTGAGTAAAGGCTGAAATACCAAACGGACTAATCATATCCGTCACCATAAATAAGACCTTGTCATCATTATTTGGATTAGGGAATATTGAGGCCATAGCGCCCATACGCCAGTCTCTATCATGGTGTCGCCATGTTGGACCATATAATTCACGAATTGGGGCTACAGGGTTACCCTTACTGTCAAATCCTCGACGACCTACAGGAGAACCATTGTAGGTCTGGTTATCCCATACAGGTGTCGGAACCATTTTCTCACTCTTAAGCAATCTATCTCGTACACTTGGCAATGCTAAACGTGACCAGAAGTCAAGGTAAGTTTGTTGTGCATGTGCAACCTTATCAATTTCTTTTTTGAATTCATTTCTAGCTTCTTCTGTATGTTTACCATATTTCTCAAATGAACTATAAGCCATCGTATTGTATGTTGAAATTAAGAACATATGAGCATTCTTAAGCGTTAATAAAGGCAAAATCATACGTCCATGAACACCGTTATCTAAACCATCGAATACACGGTGACGTTTATCTTTCAACTCTGTATTTGTTGTCTTAGGTTCTGAAACATAAACATTTTTAGCAGAATGGATAAACCAATCGTTAATGTCTTTATCCTCAGTGAACAAACGCATGTTGTATTCTAGGAAGTTACGTAGACTACCTTTACCAGTATTACCTGCAATAATTTCACGATAAGCGTCCTGAGTTCGGTCCCCCTTTAAGTTCTTCTCGCTAGACCCAATGTTAATCAAGCGATCTAACACACTTGGAGTTTTACCGTAGAAGTCAGGTTTGAATATCATAATGTCTTTGATACTCATACTGTTGTCAGTATACTTAATGTTATAGTAGCGGTTCAAGTAAGATAGAGCCATCATGATTTTCGCTTTATTGTCGTCAACTTTCTTCACAAGTGCTTTCATCGCAGCTTCGTCACTATTTAATTGATGATCTTCATTTTCGACTAAAGCTTTCACAAATTTATCAAGATTGTCTTTGACATCATTAAAGCTTTCTTCTAGATACAAATCAGCTGGATTTCCAATAATTTTACGAACATCTTGCGAATCGTATGTGACTGAAGTCAACTTCTCTTTCACATCTGCAATCAGTTTCACACGGTCTTTCTCAACCATATTTGGTGTATAAACAACGTTTTGTCCAGCGATGGTATATTCACGAACTTGTTTCACTTTAGAATCAGCATTCTTAGTAACATCCATTTCTTCCTTAGTACCATCAGCATAGTGAAGCATAATCTTATCAATATCTGATAAATCAGTCACGAATTGACCATCCTTCATACCCGTAACAGAAAGGACTTCTTTCTTAACTAAGTTTGATTCTTCAGCCAACTTGTTAGCTTGGTTAACAATCCATTCTTTATTGTAGAACGGTTGAAGCTTTTCAATATTGCGATAAGCTAAATCACGTTCGAGTTTGTAGTCTTGCGTTGATTTGTATTCCTCTGATTTTGGTGTTGTACGGTTAAGCGTATCTTCAGGAAGATCACTAATTTCAAATCCACTAGCTGTTATATTGTACCCTTTAATTTTCTTATTAGCCTCTTCTAAACTAATTTCTTTAACACGCTTAGAACGTTGATAGGAAGAAGTTCCTGTACTCATATCACGAACAACGAAATCATTTTCAAGTCTATTACCTGAGAAGTAACCATCTTCGTCATCTATATTTCTTGACCCATAGAAGATTTCGCCTTTAGACACTTTCACCATTGATACGTTATCTTCAATTTGCCCTAATACCCAGTTAGAACTGATAAATCCACCAACATCAACTGGATTATCAATGTCAATTGTACCTTTAGCAACTGAATGACGAACAGAGCCCTCTTTTCCTACAGTGAAATTATCCATACCATTATCAGATTTCGCAACAAGTCCAGCAGCTCTAGCTCGTTTACCTGTGATTGTTACATCAGCATATGCTCTATCTAAGTTACCTTTCCAAATTTCACCAGCAATACCAGCTAAATTCCAATCACGATCCCCAACAGCCTGTAATTTACCGATAAATGCCACATTTCTTAACAGACCACCACGATCAATTTTATTAACAATACCAGCAATACTATTGTTTCCAAGAATGCTACCAGTAACCTTGATATTCTCAACTGTCGCATTTTTAACAGTCTTAGCAAGTGCTGAAATATCATTAATCCAAGGCATATTGACATCAACATTACCTAGATTAATGTTTTTAATTGAACCATTTTCAACACGATCAAATAACGGTCGAGCGATGTTATGAATCGTGTATTGCTTACCATCGACACTTGATAAATGACCTTGGAATGTACCAGGTACATATTGTTTACCAGCAGCAGGAACATTTGTAGCATTCAAATCGGCACCGATTTTAAACGTACCTTTCATGTCCGCTCTCATCGCCTCAACCAACTCTTTAAAATTGTAGTAAACATTATCCGTTTTTGGTACAGGTTTTTCGAGGTAGTGAATATACTGATTACGAACCTTAGTTGGGTCTGTATGTTGAATCAAATCTTGAGCAGTTGCTGTAATTTTATAAAGTTCTTTTTATTTTTCTGTCACCAAGTCAATCTTATCAACTGCTAGACGTGTTACTTTATTATCACTACTAGTGATTTTTAAGTACATTTTCTTCACATCTTCATCTGAAGGTTTTTCAGTCATGAAATCACTAGGTGTTTCAGTACCATCGTCATTTACCTTCACTAAATTAGTAGATGCGATATTTTTAATTTCAACTTTTTTCAAATCCAATCGAAGTGGTTTCTCTTCTAATGTTGCAGTTTCTTCTCCCTTACCACGGTCATAGGTCATAGTGGTTTCTATCTTATAGTCCTTGTAGAATTTTAAATCTTCTACCTGCTTATCTAATTGCTCTGAAGTTAAATCTACTGTTTTGACAATTTCATTTCCATCTTTAATTGTCGCAGTAATTTTATTGATCTTGACTCCATCTGTATTAACCAAATGATAAGAAAGATTTGCGGAGCGGTCTAATACATTTGTATCTGTTCGCTCCAAAGTCAAAACAGGAGCCGTTTTTTCTTTAGGCTTTTCTTTTGTACCTTTTACAAGAGTTTCAGGCTTCATTTCTTTCAAAATAGTTACTGTTTCAACTGGTTCACTAATTTTTTTGCCATGTAACTCTTCATAGCTAGTAACAATTTGACGTTCGCCATCCTCACCAATTTGTTTAACAGAATCATCGCCTATAAATTTGGTAGGATCAGATTCTTCTATAGTCGTTTTAGAAATAGTCTCGGTCCGGATATCGGTATGTAAAGAAGGCAACTCTTCTCTTTCTGATGCAACTTCTGAAACTGTAGATATTGGTTCAGTATACTCTGGAATGTCGATAACAGGTGGCTCAATCAAGTTTCCATTTTCATCTACTCCTGTTGCACCTACAGGTTCAGTATATTCTGGTTTCTCAGTTTTAGGCGCTTCATCTGGAACTGTACCTACAGGAGCTGTGTACTCAGTTTTCTCTACTTTAGGAACTTCGTCTGGGACTGTACTTAAAGGAGCCGTATATTCTGATTTTTCATGAACTGCAGGTTCTACCTTTTCTGAGACTACAGCTTCTGGTAATTCAGGCTGAACTAAGGCTTCGCCTTTTTCAGTTACAACAGCTTCTGGTAAAGCTGGTTGAACTGCTGGTTCCCCCTTTTCTGAGACTGCGGCTACTGGCAATTCAGGCTGAACTAAGGCTTCGCCTTTTTCAGTTACAATAGCTTCTGGTAATACTGGTTGAACTGCAGGTTCGCCTTTCTCTGCCACAACTTTGGGTTGCTCAACTGGCGAAACAGTTGATGATGGAGAAACTGACGAAACACTTCTATCATCAAGCTCCAAGTAACCAACATATCTGTAACCAGAAATTTGCAACACACCATCACGTCCAGACTCATGGATGTTAGCATTCAAATTAAGTGCTGAAGCAGTTGATAGTGTAACTAAACCTGTCGCCCCTACAATCAAAAATGTAGCTATTTTTTTATTTCTCTTATCTTTTGTAATAACTACAACAAGACTACCGATGGTCAATAAACCAAATACAGTCATAATAGATTGTGATTGACCAGTATTTGGTAGTGCGTCTTTCTCATAAACCAAAGCATATGATTCTTTTGATTCGTCAGGTCTACCTTGTTTGAGTTGATCACGTTCAGTTTGTGTCAAATTACTATAATCCAAGTAGTGATAAGTCGATGCACCAACAATTGACGGAGCGAATAAAAGACTTCCCAAGAATACTGAGCCAACAATACCTTTTATTTTCCGAATGGAAAATTTATCTTTTTTTAATAATGACAATTATAATCCTCTACCTTTACTTTTTATTTCCTAATAGCAAACACTATTTTTTATTCTCAAAAATTGAACTTCTAAAATCATCGGTTTGATCTAGATATGCTTTAAAGATTGCTTGTTTAAGTTTATGAACTCTACTTCTTTCTGGATATATATTCACAAGATAATCCTCAGCATCTTCATTGACAGCAGTAGTCATCATTCTTTGAAGCGCATTTATATTTGTTATTGTCACTCTATCTTTTCTGAACCAATCTCCATTTGGGTTAATGAAGCTAATGCTCATTAATTTATTAAATTTAGCTATTCGCTCATCATACATTGCTTTTTTGAAATCAACCCATGATTTATATTTGTTATTAAACACTTTTTTAAGTACTAAATCATCTGTTACATTACCGATTTTTTTACCATATGATGTAATAACGTCACCATTTGCTTTTGCTTCTTCTGCGTATTGATTAGAAATATATGGTACCATTCCATCTTTAAAACCTTTTGCAGCTAACAACTCGAACGCCATACGACGTCCCATTAAATCACCCGGAGTTCCTTTATCATTACTTAGAGCAGAATATATTGGTGAAAATAGTTTAATTGTATAATAGCCATTTCGTTTAAAGGTATTATCATTGTCATTTTCATATCCTCTTCTTGTAATAACATCATTTTCAATTAGACTATTAAATGTCGTTAATTTGCTAAGTTCACTATCATTTAAGTAACGAATAACATTAGTTGCATAAACGTTACTTCCGTCTGGATCCAGTTCAAATTTATTTTCAATTCTTCTCAACAACTCATTTTTCTTAGAAATATCTAAGTTAACAACTGCATTACCTTCTAGATATTCTAGCATATAAATTACATCAAACAGATTATGCATATATGTTTGTAAGTCTTCTGCATTTTTAAATCGTTCTGTAGGATCTTTCACCTGAAGTCTAGTTGGATTTTCTGCTTCTTCATACTTCAATATAGAGTTAATCGTAATAGTAGGGTCATATGGATGATCAGGTGCTTGTAACAATCCTTTAGCATAAAACTCTGGTCCAAGTCCATTTCGTCTTCCATAACCTCCAAGATAAATTTCTCTATCAGAGTTATGCGTCATTTCGTGTGTATAAGTTACCGCACCATCTTTATCAAGCATACGATACGCCATATAATAGAATGCATCTCCCGTAGCGTATGCTCCATTAGCATTATGAACAACATTATTTCCTGCTGGACCGAAGAAATGTTTTATCGCTGGATGATTAGTTTCAAAAGTTGCTTGGTATGTATCTTTATCTTCTTTTTCATCTGTACCAAATCTAAATGCATCATAGACAAGAACACTTCTATATAATTTTTCTTTATTTTTATCATCCAGTATTTTATACCAGTAATCATAGTGATCTCTAAATCTAACAGCCGCTTCTTTAGCTTTTGTTTCAACATACTCATTTAAATTAGTTCCTGCTGGATGATCTTTACTTCTATATCTATCATAAGCACCGAAACCTATTGTCGAAATATTAGCTATAATAAACACAGATTTTTCAGGTAATGTTAATAGCGGCAAGACCATACTAGGGTATTTCCACGATGGGCTAGTTAATCTATCATAAACCCCTATAGATTGCGGAGTGCCTGCTTTTGATTGTTTATCACTTACCTCTTTAATCGTAGATTTTTCTTCTACAATATAGGCTTTAGTTTGTTCTTTAAACCACTCGTTATTTGTTTTATCTGGTACAAAAGCTCTTCTATATTTTTCTAATGCATCAAATAAATTAGTAGTTTTATAATTTTTTGCTAATAAAACGTTATAAGTTATAACATTATTTTTCGCTAGTAAATTATTAAATCCAGATTTACCTAATTCGATAACATTATCTAAAGCTGAACTATTTGATTTACCGAAGAAATCCAAGTGATACATAACTAAATCTTTTGCTTTTGTTTCACCATATTTGAAATTGTACCAACGCTCTAAGTATGTTAATCCTAGAAGTAGAGCTTCTTTATTATTTTTAATTTTCTCGATTACATAATTATCTATTATCTTATTATTTTCCGCTATTGCAGCATCTGCAGTAAGAAGTTTTGTTAAACTGTCTCTCAAATCACGTTTAGTAGTATTGAACTGTTCTTCTAAATATAATTCCGTTAAGCTAACATCATTAGAAACATCTAATACTTTTCTTATTGCCTCTGATTTATATTCTACATTATTTAATGCTGGTAATACTTTTTCCAAAATATTATCATAATTGCGAAGTAATGTATTCGGTGTATAAATTAAATTTGTATTGCCTATTCTATACTCTGCTACATTTGAAAAATCACTTTGATATTCTAAATTTATCGTTTCTGATGTATTGTCCGTGTAATATAGTAGTAGTTTATTTATACTTGATTTGTATTGGTTAATATCACTAATTACTTCTTTATCTTTCATAGGAACTACTGATAATAATTCCTTATTGTAAAGATTACTACTTGACTCTACTAAATTTCCGTACTTAATTATTGTTTCTCTATTATAAAATGGTAATAGTTTTTCTATATTTTTATACACGTTTTCTTTAGATGAAACGGCATTTTCAAGATTTCTATAGTCAGTTACATATCTAGAAGAGAAATTAAAGTCTTCTGTTTTAATAGTATTTTTAGTAACAAAAGCAGATTTTTTCTCTTTAATCTGTGCATCTTCTAATACTTCTCCTCTTTGAACAGTAGAATCCTTAGTTAAGATTTCATCATCTTCTGCTACTACGTTCACAACCTTATTATTTTTATTACTATATACATGACTTGCTTGCATGTTAGTGAAATCTTTTCCAGTTATTGCATTACCGTTCGTAACATTAACGTCGCTTAGTACATTAGAAAGTCGACCAGATTTTTCTAATCCTCCGACTGGATCCCAAAGATTACCAACTACTCCACCAACGTTTGCAAAACGTTGCACATTATTAAGATTTCCTTCAGCGTAGCTATTACTAATTAGCGCACTATCTTCTGCTGCACCTACTATTCCGCCAATAGATTGATCCCCTTTAGTTGCGTTTGATGATAAATCAATTGATGCGATCGACTTCTCTATTAATCCCCTTGAACCAGAAAGTTTACCAACTAAACCTCCAATTTGATAAGCTGAATTTGTTTCATAAGTATTAGTAATTCTTCCTGTAAAGCTACTATTTGAAATTCTAGAATTCTCTACTTGTGATACTAAACCTCCTATTCCATGTTCACCAGCAATTGCTCCATCAGCATGAACATTACTAATTGTAGTTCCATTCTTCGCTTCTTTCGCTACTGTTGCAGCATCTTCTTTTGCTGAAATATTAGCATCTTTTAGTGAAAGATTTTGTACTGTAGCACCATTTAATCTCCCAAACAATGGTTTTTTCAAATTATAAATAGCATAATATTTCTCATTATTTGTTCCTACTAACTTTCCATGGAATTCCTTTTTCACATAACTTTCTTGATCATCCGAAAGTTCAACTTCACGAGCATCCATAGTTGCCCCTAAACGGAATGTACCATTAGGATCGCTATTCATTGCGTCAACTAAATTTTTAAATGATGTATATACCCCAGTTTCACTTTGCTGAGTTTTAGGTAAATAGTATGTATAATTTTCTAGTACATTATTATTTTCATGCTGTATCAGATTATTTGCACTTGCTACTATTTTATAAACAGCTCTATTATCTTTATTATCATTAGTAATGCTTGTAACTGGTAGCATCACATCTTTAAAATTCTCTGATTTAACTTTCATGAAGTAATTTTGTGGGTCATTTGGTGCAGAATCTAATGAAGTTACATGACGATACTTATCACCTTCTTTAGAATATAGTTCAACAGAAGATATATTTCTAAGTTCTAATTTCTTATTAACGTCTTTTTCTTCTTTAATATCATCTTTTTTCTCATCTTTGTGACGTTCTAGTGCATCATATGTTGGAGTAATTTCAGTACCTGCGATAATACTCTTAATCCAAGATAATTGTGTAGGAGATAAAATCAATCCACCTGAGCGATTTTGTGCTCCATTTTGATGCACACCAATAACTTCACCATTAGCATTAAATATTCCTCCACCACTCATACCAGGATTTCCGCCTTGATATTGGACACCGTAGGTATTATTCGCATATTTTTGTTCCATTTCTACCGTAGTATCTTTTAAGTGCGTATATTTCCCACCTGGATATCCATGAACATTAAGTTTGTCATAAACATTTACTTTCGAATAATTATCTACTAGATTTACATGTTTTCTTTCTAAAGATTGTGGTAATTTAATCACTGCTAAATCATAGATAAATCCTTTTGGATAATCTTTTTGATTATAAAAATGAATATCATTAGCGGTAAATGTTCCTTTTTGTCCGTCAGGAGTCACCCACTCATATTCGTTTTTAGATTTATCACCTCTAAATTCACCCGTAGTATTATCAGTAGAATTATGAATGAAATTATGAGCGACTGTTAAAAGTACATTTGGTGCAATAAAAGTAGCTGATCCCACTCCAGTTCCCCTTGACGAATCTGTAATAAAGGTCATATTAATTAATGCACTAGATTTTTTCTGAATACTCATTTCTTCTGGTGTATTAGTATTTTCATTATTTGGCTTAGGTTCTTCTGTACTTGACTGTTCAATACTTCCAGAATACTCTCTAGTAGGCTCTATTTTCTCTGGTTCTACTAACGCTCCAGCTTGCACTCCTGTATACTCTTCTGGGACTTCTACTTTTTCTGGTTCTACTAATGCTCCAGCCTGTACCCCTGTATATTCTCTTGGCGCTTCCACTTTCTCAGGTTCTGCTATTGCTCCAGCTTGCACTCCTGTATATTCTCTTGGCGATTCTACATTCTCAGGTTCTGCTATTGCTCCAGCTTGTACCCCTGTATATTCTCTTGGGGCTTCTACTTTTTCTGGTTCTTCGATTGCTCCAGCTTGCACTCCTGTATACTCTTCTGGGACTTCTACTTTTTCTGGTTCTTCGATTGCTCCAGCTTGTACTCCTGTATATTCTGGCAGTGGGACTGCCTGCTCTGGTTCCACTATAGCCCCCGATTGGACACCCACATATTCAGGTTCAACTGTTTCTGGTTCTACTAGTGCTCCAGCTTGCACTCCTGTATATTCTCTTGGGGCTTCGACTTTCTCAGGTTCTGCTAATGCTCCGGCTTGTACTCCTGTATATTCAGGTTTCTCCATTTTTGCCGCTTCAACTAATGCTCCAGCTTGTACCCCTGTGTATTCTGATAGTGGGGCAGACTGTTCTGGTTTAACAATAGCTCCAGCCTGTACTTCCCCATGTTCTGCACTAGTCTTAGGTTGTTCCTTCATTACTTGAGCTTTTTTAGTACCTTTTTCGACTATTCTTAAAACAGGCGCAGTTGTTGAAGTTGAAACGATTTCTCTAGAAACTTCTTCCTTGTTTACAGAGAATATTCTGACGACTTCAACTTTCTTACCTAATTTACCTTCTTGTTTTACGCTTACAGTTCCTTCTGCTAAATCAGGATTCTCCTGAATTTCTTCTTGAAAATCTATTTTTGTTTCTATAGTTTCCTCGCGATATAGGAGTTCAGGTTTGTTCAACTGGCCTGATAGGACTTCATCCTGTGGATTTAATGTATTTACCCCAGTCTTTTCTTTTGGAGAAACCTTCTCGTCTTTCTTCGTTTCTAGATTCTTATGTTCGGCTAATTGTGCTTGAGAATCTGAAGATTGTTTCTCTTCTTTTCTTGGATTCGTTAATTCTGTAGAAAGAGGTTTTTCAACTACTTGAACTTCTGTCGGCTTAGTTGAAGAAACAGGTGTTTGTTCCTGAATAGCTTGTACTGTTGATGGATTTTTTACAAAAGTCGGTGTAACATTATAATCTACCTTTTGTTGATTTTTGGGAGTAGCTACTGATTTCTCTTGATTGCTTACTTTAGATTCAGAAGTTATTTTTCCCTCTTTGATATATCCAATATAAGTGTAACCTGAAATCTCTTTAGGAAGAGGTAATTTATCTCCTGAAGTTAATTCATAGTCAGTATTGTAATTCAGTAAGAGATTATTTTCTAAAGCATGAGCTGAAACTAAGACACCATTTCCTATTCCTGCAACCAATACTAAATGTAATACTGTTTTATTCTTAACTTTTTTCTTAGAAACGGCAAAAATTAAAATTCCCAGAGCAGCTAAGCTAGCACCAGCAACTAGGGTTTGCATATCATTCTTGCTTCCAGTATTTGGTAATTCTCCCAGTTGATTTTGGGAATTCAATTTATAAACAAGATAATAAGTCTCATCATCATTCTCCACGTATGTCGGAATATCATAGACAAGCTGCTTCTTTTCATCTGATGATAGCTCTGACTCTGTCACATATTTATAGTGAACACCTTTAGTCTCCTGAGCCTCTACAGATGAACTACCTAATACAGACATAAAAAATAAACTTGAAATCGTTGCAGATACAAGTCCTACTGATAATTTTCTAAATGAAAAACGCTCTTGTTTTTCACCAAAATACTTTTCCATTATTCCTCCTTGAAATAAAATTTAAAAATATGCAAGATAAAATTTATCATATTAGATTGTTATCTTATAAAAAGGTAATACACTTTAATTATACTCTTAATTTACAAAAAAGTCTTAAAATCGAGTTGCGCTTTCATGCTTAGTTTTACATGTAAAATACGAATGAGCAGGTTTTGCCATTTCTTATATTTTTTTGGATAAAATATAACCTACCATGAAATTTCCACGGTAGGTGTTACTTATATAACTAATCGTTCTAAAAATGGTTTGAGACAGTTGGTTAAAATACCTTCTATCCAAACTGTTTGTGCAGATGATAAATGTTCTGCTTCTAAGCATTCTTTTAGAAAATCTCGGACTTTTTCAGGTGTGATTTCAAATTCAAATGCCTTCATCTTGTAGAAAAAGTCAATGACTTGTTCAGAGAGGAAGTTCTGTGAAAAGGGAATGTGACCTGTTTTACGGTATTCTAGCAGAAGCCGTGAAAAGCGGGCTTTTTCATTAGGGATATTCTTGAAATAAGAATTAAGAAGCCATATCTGCTTTTGTTTTCTCTCGATTGGGTCTTGATTAGCAATTTTCTGGTCTTTTGCTAACTCATTTTGGTATTGTTTGGACTTTAGAGCTCGCTCTGTTCTATTTTTTCCAAAGAGAATTTTTTCCCAATTCCGTTCTTCTTTGGTTAGGGCTTCTGTGAATCCAAAGTAGTCCTGATAGGCCCGTTCTGCTGGCCCCATGGCTAGAATGAGATTGTCAGCGTATTGCTTGGCGATTTTATCCCTCTTCTTGCGCTCTTTCTCTGCCTGGATACGCAGTTCCTGTTCGTAGTCAATTTTCTCCTTGCCTAGCTTGACAAGGTAGAGTTGGTCATCTGGTTTCCCAAGTAAAAAGGGCTTGATACACTTTTCAAGGACTTCTTCCATCCGAGCCTTCTTCTTAGGCTCTGCCTTGGTCCAACTTCCTCCTTGAAAGACTTCTAGGAAGAGCTGGTAGTCTCTCTCAGGTGAGAACTGATTGCCTCGATTGGCTTTAAAAACGCCTTTTTTCCATAACCAGTCTAAAAGACGCTCGTCAAAATCCGTCTTATTAACCTTGATGATTTCTTTCTTTTGTGCTTTTCTAGTTAGACTTTCAATTTTTCTGAGCAGTTTTTCTTCTTCTTCGAGTTGTTGGTCTAGGTTGAGCTTCTTAAAATGCCTGACGCAGTCACTACCGATAGGAAATAGTCGCTGCCCTGTCACTCCGTTAAAGAGTTCATAGGCATATTTGATGGCGTTTCCACAAACGCAATTGCTTCGACCAATTCCATTAAAAATCAAGGAAACTTCACTCCATTCCTTGGTAGCTTGTTCCCAAGTATCAGCCTTTGAAGCCTGTAAAACAGCGTCATGCAGGGATTTTCTAACTGGAAGTGTCATGAGGTCTCCTTTCTAGATTAGACTTTTACAACTTGAATCTCTTCTTTACCGAGTAAAATCAAGTATTTCTCAATATGTTCAATCGAATAGGCT
>ERZ772972.562-NODE-562-length-13548-cov-18.690210_pt1 | contig 13548 bp, 14 predicted proteins | sample MGYA00580673_ERZ772972 | MGnify/ENA primary metagenome ERZ772972 (study PRJEB29015, sample SAMEA2738051) | human oral metagenome | biome: human oral; feature: human-associated habitat; material: saliva | place: China | collected 2229 ... | reverse complement strand
CCTGCGAAGAAGTGCATCACGCCGGTTTGTCTGCCGATAGCCAAGATGTTTTCAGCACTCAAGTTCAACGGTGCGAAACCGAACCAAGTCGGGGTACCAACTGCACCGAAGGAAACAGGTACGGAGTTCATGACCAAAGTGAAGATGGCTACTTTTAATGGGTTGAAGCCCAAGCTCATCAGGATTGGCGCGGCAATGGCGGCAGGCGTACCGAAACCGGATGCGCCTTCAATCATAAAGGCGAAAGACCAGCCGATGATCATCAACTGGGCAATCGGATTCGGGCTGATGGTAGCCAGCCATTTGCGGATGACGTCGATACAGCCGGTGGTTTCCATCATGCGGTTAAACATAATGGCACCGAAAATTACGGTAATCGGGGTCAGGGTAGAGACGAGGCCGGACGCGGCTGTTGCATTGAGCAACATGGCGTTGTCGCCGAAATAAAACAGTTTGATGGCATAAATCAGCGCGGCGGTAATCGGCAGTGCGACGTAGGACGGCATACTGTTTTTCTTAACCATCAGCCAGATCAGCAGCACGATGGGAAAAATACTGAGAAAGAGAGCCATGGGATTATCCTCGGGGCAACAAGCATCATAACCGTCAATCAATGGCGGTTTGATGCGATGTGTTGAGTAATAGATGTTTTTCGAATAAGGATTGCCACCTTTTTAGATGCAACCAGTTATCAGGTAAATTGGTTTTACCAATTTATGAAAACTGTTGCACACTTTACGTAATCTTATGTAATCGGTCAAGAGGTTTGTAACAAAAAAGGCCGTCTGAAATTGGGTTTTCAGACGGCCTGAGAGCATTGCCAGTAGTGCATTTGGTCGAATATCGAATGGTATTTACATTCAATATTTTGTAAAGGTTTTGTTTTTAATTGATTTCAAACGAATTATTCTATTCCTGCCCATTTATGCGTTTGTACGCTCAGTTGCCAATGGACGGGGGCGTCGGGTCGGCTGTTTAATACGCCGATTTGGCGGATGGTGTCGTAGATATTCATCACACCGTTTTGCTCGCAAGGCGAGAGGTAGTAATGTTGGGCGCGGATTTTGCGTTCCATCTCTTGGCAAAACGCAATGACATCGCCGTCGGCAACAATGCGCACTTCGTCGGCTTTCTCGATGCAACTAGATTGATATTTGGCGGCGTAGCAGGCCTTAGGGCTGGTGGCAACGTAGTCGATTTGCGGCGGCGCGGGGTTGAGGCCGTTGGTTTCGATACACAGAAAATAGCCTTCGGCTTTGAGTGCATTGAGCAGGGTATCCAAATGCGGTTGGATGGTGGGTTCGCCGCCGGTAATGATGATGTTGCGCGCCGTGTAGGTTTTCAGACGGCCTAAAATATCGGACAGGCTCATCATGCCGAATTTAAGGTAGTCGGTATCGCACCAGCTGCAGGCGAGATTGCATTTACCCAAACGGATGAAAACGGCGGGCATGCCTGTATTCCAGCCTTCGCCTTGCAGGCTTTCAAAGATTTCGACAATGCGGTATTGGGGATTGTTTGGTGTGATTTGAATGGTCATGAATATTGGGTGTGCGGGTTTTAATTGTTGTGGTGAAGCGTTTTGAGAAATCGGTTGAGGCAGCCATTCTTTCTGTTAGTTCGAGGGGAAAGAATGGCTGGTGTGTTTAAGCGTTAATGACGGCTGCGGCGGCCAAAAATGCCGGCAAGCCTTGTTTGAGCAAAATGCCTTTGTTGCCGGATGAAAACGCGCCCCATGCGGCGGCGATGAGGACGAAGCCGAGGAACAGGATGGTCGCGCCGTAAACGGCGTTGTCGGGTGCGGCAAAGCGAGCCCATACCAAGCCGATGGCGAGGAAGCCGTTGTACAGACCTTGGTTGGAAAACAGGGTTTGCACGTGTTTTTGTTCTATAAATTCGTAAGGCATGTTGAACAGTTCTGATGCTTTTTCGCTTGGGATTTGCGTCATTTCGAGCCAGGCGATGTAGAAATGTTCGACAGCGACGAATAGGACGAGGAGGGTGGAGAGAAGTTTCATGAAGATTCCTTTTGATGTTTGGCGGATGGGTGTGTTTGGGGAACAGGCCGTCTGAAAAATACAGGCCGTCGGTTTATTCCCCTTCATATTCTGCACACGAAGTCGGCGTTTCCCATAATTTTACGCTGCACACTTTGACACCGGCGTTTTTCAGACGGCCATACATTTCTACGCTCATGTTTTCGGCGGTGGTGCGGCAGGGCAGGCGCAGGGTTTTCATGTTCCAGCCTTCCAAAAGCGCGGCGATTTGGCTTTCGCGTTCGTTGTTGCCGTGATAGATGAAGGCATGGTCGAACGGGTCGGTAATGTGTTGTTTGACGATGGCTTTCAGGTCGGTAAAGTCCATCACCATGCCGTCTTTTGCGCCGCCTTGGATAACGGGCGCGGAGACGGTGATTTCGAGTTTGTAGGTGTGGCCGTGCAGGTTTTGGCATTTGCCGTCATGCCCGTCGAGCATGTGCGAGGAATCGAAGGTAAAGATTTTGGTGATTTTCATGAGATGAAGGAAGCCGATGAGGCCGTCTGAACGGTGTAAAACCTGTTTCAGACGGCCTTGGGATTATTGTTCGGAAGGAAGTTTGAGGAAATGCTCGCGATAATGGCGCATTTCTTCGATGCTTTCGAGGATGTCGTCCAATGCCTTGTGCGAACCGCGTTTGACCACGCTTTTGGCGACGGCCGGATTCCAGCGTTTGGCCAATTCTTTCAGCGTGGATACGTCTAAGTTGCGGTAGTGGAAATAGGCTTCCAAACGCGGCATATATTTGACCATGAAACGGCGGTCTTGATGGATGGAGTTGCCGCACATGGGCGTGGATTTCTCAGGTATCCATGCGGACATGAAGTCCAACAGGTTTTGCTCGACTTCGGCTTCGGTCAGTTTGGATTCGCGTACGCGTTGGGTCAGGCCGGTGCGGCCGTGGGTGGCGGTGTTCCACTCGTCCATGCCGTCGAGCAACTCGTCGCTTTGATGGATGACGTATACGTCCGATTGCGCCAGTACGTTCAAATCGGAGTCGGTAATGATCATGGCGACTTCGATAATGCGGTCGTGTTCCGGGTTGAGGCCGGTCATTTCCATATCGAGCCAGCAGAGATTGTTTGCGTTTTGGGTCATTTCAGACGGCCTTGTGTTTTCAGTTGGCAGTATTATAAAGGATAAAGGTTCGGGCCGTCTGAAAGCATTTGTAACAAGTTGTGCAATCTCTTGATATAATCGTCCGTTACACAAAAAATCACCGCCAAAAATCATGAACCCAAGCCCTTTGCTCGATATTATCGATACGCCTCAGGATTTGCGCCGTCTGGAGAAAAAACAGCTGCCGCAAGTCGCCGCCGAATTGCGCGAATTTCTGTTGGATTCCGTCGGTAAGACGGGCGGCCATTTCGCCAGTAACTTGGGCGCGGTCGAGCTGACGGTGGCCCTGCATTATGTGTACGACACGCCCGAAGACCATTTGGTCTGGGATGTCGGCCATCAAAGCTATCCGCACAAAATCCTCACCGGCCGCAAAAATCAAATGCACACCATGCGCCAATACGGCGGTTTGGCGGGTTTCCCAAAACGCAGCGAGTCGGAATACGACGCCTTCGGCGTGGGGCATTCTTCCACATCCATCGGCGCGGCATTGGGCATGGCCGTTGCGGACAAACAGTTGGGCAACAACCGCCGCAGCGTCGCCATCATCGGCGACGGAGCCATGACGGCAGGTCAGGCATTTGAAGCCCTGAACTGCGCAGGCGATATGGATGTCGATTTGCTGGTCATCCTTAACGACAACGAAATGTCGATTTCCCCCAATGTCGGCGCGTTGCCGAAATACCTTGCCAGCAACGTCGTGCGCGATATGCACGGCCTGTTGAGCACCATCAAAGCCCAATCGAGCAAAGTATTGGATAAATTACCCGGCGCGATGGAGCTTGCCCAAAAAGTCGAAAATAAAATCAAAACCTTGGCAGGCGAAGCGGAACACGCCAAGCAGTCGCTGTCTTTGTTTGAAAACTTCGGTTTCCGTTATACCGGCCCGGTGGACGGCCACAATGTTGAAAATCTGGTGGACGTATTAAAAGACTTGCGCGGCCGCAAAGGCCCTCAGTTGCTGCACGTCATCACCAAAAAAGGCAACGGCTACAAATTCGCCGAAAACGACCCTGTCAAATATCACGCTGTCGCCAAGTTGCCGAGCGAAGTGCCTGCTCCGGAAATCAAACCTGCCGCGGCCAAACCGACTTATACGCAAGTGTTCGGCCAATGGCTGTGCGACCAAGCGGCGGCGGACGAACGTTTGGTTGCCATCACGCCTGCCATGCGCGAGGGCAGCGGCTTGGTTGAGTTTGAACAGCAATTCCCCGACCGCTATTTCGACGTCGGCATCGCCGAGCAACACGCCGTTACCTTTGCAGGCGGTTTGGCATGCGAAGGCATCAAGCCTGTCGTGGCGATTTACTCCACTTTCCTGCAACGCGCTTATGACCAGTTGGTACATGATGTTGCCTTGCAAAACCTGCCTGTTTTGTTCGCCATCGACCGTGCCGGTATTGTCGGTGCAGACGGCCCGACCCATGCCGGTTTATACGACTTGAGCTTTTTGCGTTGCGTGCCGAACATGATTATTGCCGCACCGAGCGATGAAAACGAATGCCGCCTGCTGCTCTCAACCTGCTATCAGGCAAATTCGCCGTCCGCCGTCCGTTATCCGCGCGGTACAGGCACGGGCGCAACCGTTTCAGACGGCCTGGAAACCGTTGAAATCGGCAAAGGCATCATCCGTCGCGAAGGCGAGAAAATTGCCGTTATCGCCTTTGGCAGCATGGTTGCCCCATCATTAACCGCCGCCGATAAGCTGAATGCGACCGTTGCCGATATGCGCTTTGTCAAACCGATAGATGAAGAGCTGATCGTCCGCCTTGCCCGAAGCCACGATTACATCGTTACAGCCGAAGAAAACGCCGAACAAGGCGGCGCAGGCAGCGCAGTGTTGGAAGTGTTGGCGAAACACGGCATTTGCAAACCGGTACTGCTGCTGGGTGTAGAAGACAAAGTTACCGAACACGGCGACCCGAAAAAACTCTTAGCCGATTTGGGGCTAAATGCTGAGGCCGTTGAAAAACGTATTGTCGGTTGGATAGAGACCGTCTGAAAAATATTAAAACATATCAATACATTGCGTAATTTATGAGAAAAAAATTAATCAGCATCAGTATGGTGCGCAACGAAAACGACGTTATCGAATCGTTTGTCCGTCATAATCTCGAGCTGATGGATGAAATGCACATCATCGATCATGGCAGCAGCGATGGTACAAGGGAAATCCTGATTCAATTGAAAGAAGAAGGTTTACCGGTATTTATCTATCAATATCAAGCGCTCAAGTTCAATCAAGACCAATTGGTAAACCTGCTTATGAAGCAGCTTGTAGCAAAAGATGAAGCGATAGATTTCGTTTTTCCGCTGGATGCGGACGAATTTATTTCATGTCCTAGCCGTACCATGCTGGAACAACTCTTGGATGTCATCGGTGAAAACAGGATCGGCATGTACCTTTGGCGCGGCTATTTGCCGACATCGTTGCAATACAACCCCGATTTCATCACACAATTTACCGAGCAACGCCTCGAAACGCTCTTTACCCCCAAAGTCATTATTCCCAGATGGGCTGCTGAATCTTGCAGCATGATTATCGGCAGCCATTATATGTTGGATAAAGATGGCAATAAGGTTAAATCAACCCTGTTTCATTCGCCGGATTATCGAGGCTTACATTCTTGGTTTATAGAGCAGTTTTCCGCACAATTTGCAGAGACCGATTTGTTGTGGCTGGGGCATTTCCCAATCCGCTCCTTGAATCAGCACATCAAAAAAATCCTTGAAAAGTCCATCCTGATTGCCATTAAAGACGGAAGTACCGATATTGCCTGGGAAAACCAGTTGCGCGAATTGCTGGACAACGGCATGAAGATGGACTTGAACAATTTACGGCTGTTGGCGTACAAATACCGTGCCGGTTCTGCAAGTTTAGAGGCCTCACAGTGTGAAGTCAGCCATTACGAACCCTTGCGTAAAAAACCGCTGACGCTGAAATACACCTCGCCGGAAGCAGGCGATCCTTTGATGGTTGTCGGACATTTGGTACTTGCATTGGCAAGCGGCGCGAAAGATTCCTCTTTAGGCCTTAAGGCCGTCTGAAAAACAGCCAGCCCGCACACACAATGATAGGAAAACCTTATGATCAGTATCTTTGATATTTTTAAAATCGGCATCGGCCCGTCCAGCTCGCACACCGTCGGCCCGATGAAGGCCGCGGCCGCTTTTGCCGATTTGCTGCATGCCGAAAACTTGGATACACAAGTGGCGCGCATTGTCATTGAAGTGTACGGCTCGCTTGCTTTGACCGGCATCGGACACGGCACATTCGACGCATTATTGCTCGGTTTAGAAGGCAGCCTGCCGCACGATATCCCGCTTGCAGACATCCCCCAACGCTTGGAACGTATCCGCACGCAGCACGTTTTAAAACTCAACGGCCGTGAAATGGCCTTCAATCCTGAAAAAGATTTGGATATTCGCGGCGATAAAGTGTTGCCCAAACATCCGAACGGTTTGAACTTTATCGCCTACAATTCAGACGGCCTGAAGCTGAAAGAGCAGATTTATTATTCGGTCGGGGGCGGTTTTATCGTAACAGATGAAGGGTTTGCACAAGAAGCGCAGGAAAATTCGAACGTGCCATATCCTTACAAAAACTGCGACGAGTTGCTGGCACAATGCCGTCAGAACCAGTTGAATATTTCCGAAGTCGTGTTGGCCAATGAAGCAGCGTTGGCAGGTTGCGATGAGGAGGAAGTCCGCCGCCGAGTGGCCGCTGTGGCCGATGTGATGGAAAACTGCATCAAACGCGGCTTGGGTGCGGAAGGACAATTGCCGGGTGGCTTGAACGTCCGCCGCCGCGCGCCGCAGTTGGCGGCCAAACTCAAAGTCCTGCGCGAGAGCGAAATCGTCAATACCCAACTTTGGCCGATGGTGTACGCCATGGCGGTCAATGAAGAAAACGCCGCCGGCGGCCGTGTCGTAACCGCACCCACCAACGGCGCGGCAGGCATTATTCCTGCCGTCTTGCACTATTTCCGCAAATTTAATCCGCACGCCAACCAATCGCGTGTCGAAGATTTCCTGCTGACTGCCGGTGCCATCGGTATTTTGTACAAAACCAACGCGTCGATTTCCGGCGCAGACGTCGGTTGCCAAGGCGAAGTCGGCGTAGCGTGTTCCATGGCGGCGGGCGCATACGCCGAAGTTATCGGCGGTACACCGAAACAAGTGGAAAACGCCGCCGAAATGGCCATGGAACACCACTTGGGCCTGACTTGCGACCCTGTCGGCGGCTTGGTGCAAATCCCCTGTATCGAGCGCAACGGTATCGCCGCCGAAAAAGCCCTCAAGCTCGCCACCCTCGCGCTTTTGGAAGACGGCACAGACAAAAAAGTCTCACTTGATGAAGTAATTCAAACCATGTTGCAAACCGGCCGCGATATGAAGGCAACCTACAAAGAAACCTCACTCGCAGGCCTGGCCATTACCTTGCAGAAAAAAGCCGTGCCAGTATCCGTGCGCGTGGTGGAGTGTTAGAAATAGGGTATTTACCTAATAATAACAGGCCGTGTCTAAGAAAATTTTCAGGCTGCGTGTGTGTTAGCACCTGAAATGTGGTTTAGATGTATGTATGATTATCGGGTATTTGGAACGAGAAACAGCCGAAAACCTGTGTTTGGGTTCCGGCTGTTGGATAAAGAAGGAATTTTACAAAGGCCTTAGCTTCTATGAAAAGATCTTTAAAATAGCTTTAGAAGTTTAGAGTTGGATAACTTTTTGTTGAATATTAGCCGTTTTAAAACAGGATAACCACACAGTATCAGGAGATTCTGTATTAGATTTTTCATCAAGTAGAGTGATATCTTCATCGTATTGAAGATCTTTAAGAGAGTCGATTACGGCTTCATTAATTGATTGATGTGCGGATTCTTTGTCATCTTTGTAAATACAGTTATGTTGGTATAAGAATTGATAGATATCTTCCATTGTTCCCACTTTATTTTTTCGAAAATACAACTCAGTGTATTTGGGAATCTCAGTAAGGCGTTCTTCCAGCGAGCGTCTATTTTTCTTGGCAAGAGATGATAATATCCTAAAAATAAGTAGTAGAGCTACAACAATCCCAATAACCCAACTCCAAGATAGTTTTAATATATCAAAGAATAAATAGTCTGCACCTCCAAGTATTCCTACAAATATTACGATAACAAGTAGGAAGGGAAATATTTTTTTCAAAATTTGGAATATAAACTTCAAAATTGCTAATGCAATACCCAAAACAAAACAGACAGCTAAAAAACCTAATATTAGTTCTAACATTTCAATTTGTAATCCTATGATCTTAGTAAGGGGTAATCATTTTTTTGTTATAGGTTTTTCAACGGCGAAAGTCATTTCAGTCTGATTTTTTAGTTCGGAAACTGCTTCATCATTTAGATATATTTCCATATCCATTATCGGGCTTTGTATTTGTTTGCGAATCCACGAATTTTGTTCATCTTTATAATACAAATCTGCATGGAATTGCATTGCATTTTGATCTACAACGCAAAGAGTAGCACTACCCGCCTGATAATTTAGTTTTTCCTGTTGTTCCACTTTTAAAATAGTATTATCTAATGTAACAGATTGCTGGCTAATAAAATCTTCCAAAGAAATACGATTTTGAGCATGTTTTTGTTCTAATGAATGCAGAAAATCATTAGCTGTAACTCGTGTTAATTTCTTGAGTTTTTTGAGTAAACTATTCTCTTGAGAATCTGGTTTGTTTGAATTTTGCATATTATTTTCCTAATTTTTTGTAAGTTATGCACGTTCTAAATGTAATTCTCGGGCAACTTCTTGGCTGATATCAACCTCTTTTTTACCTGCATCTTCTACCATGTCAAGAATATGTTCAGGAATGTCTTTTATGGAAATGCCTCGAGTAACAACGGTTTCCATCCATTGGCCAGTCGGCGTGCGCGAGTAAAATTTTTGGAGAGCGACATTCGCAGCGGAGTAGAGTGCACGAGCGATACTACCTGTTTGTAAATATGTTTTGAAACCTGCAATGGTAGAAGGGACAAGAACTGTTTTAATATGTTTAAGTGCTTCTCCAATGAAGTTTTTAATTTCATTCCAGAATACTCCGACGACTACTGCACCGACTAATAGAGCAGCTCCTGCAATTAAAAATGGGATCATGACTATTTTTCCTTGTTGAGTTGTTGTTTGACAAAGTTTTCTGAAACCTCGCGGGTTTCAGTCTTGAGGATTTCCCCTGAGGAAATATCAAATTTTTTACCGGCATTGGCTTCTTTGCCTTTGCGAATATTTTCAATTTTTTCCATTAGGTTTTGATGGGTAACTTCGTGAGCATCCTCGTTTTTTGCGGCAAAAGCCGAAAGTAGGATACCGTTGGCAATGTCAGAACCACTGAGCGTGGCTGAGTTTGCGGCAGCATCTACCAAGTCAATGGAATGCGGAAGCTGCTTGGGAATGTATTTTTCAAACAAGCGCAGGCGCGTGGCTTCATCAGGCAGATCGAATTCGATATGCATTAGGATGCGACGCATGAAGGCAGGATCGTAGTTGCTGATAAAGTTAGTAGCAAAGAGGACGGTATCGTTGTAATCATTTAATAGTGTCAACATGACGGAGCGCGTCTGATTGACGCTGGTATCTGTCGCACTAGTCATATTGGTTACGCGTCTGCTCAAAATAGCATCTGCTTCATCAAAAAATAAAATAGCATTGTTCTCTTTTGCAAATTCAAACGCAGCTTGAATATTTTTTGGAGTTTCGCCGACGTATTTGGATTCGATGTCACCATAATTGACTAAAACTAAAGGGCGGTTGAGATGCTTGGCAATAGCATGTGCCGCCATGGTTTTGCCTGTACCCGGTTCGCCATAGAGGTTGATGATCATTTTGTTGTCGTACTTGTGGGTATGTTTGAAACCCCATTCTTCAAATACGGCAGATTGGTGTTCTCGCAGGCTGATGGCGCGTTTAAGTTCGTTGAGTGTATGTGCGGGCAGAATCAGATCGGACAGGCTGTAAATCGGCCGACTCAAATCGAATGCAATAGTATTTTTTTTAGGTGCAACTGTTTCTTTTTTCACAGTATTTGGTACGATAGGCATTCTGTTTAGATGATGATGAAATAGAACATATGGATTTTATGTTTTTTTATTTTCTTTTTCAATTATTTATTTTATTTTTAGAAGAAGTTATTGTATGTAAAAGGAATTAATTATTTTCTGAAAAGTAAGGATAAAAAATGTCGTTGGAAAAAAGTTCCCAGAAAACTTTTTTCTTTATTAAACAAGCAAGTATTTTGATGACATTATTCATTGGGTGGATTTGTGTTTATATACTCATTCATGAGAGTGAATAGAGTTTGGTTGAAACAGTAAATAAAAAAGGCCGTCTGAAAAACTTTCAGACGGCCTTTTTTGTATGGATCGAATAACTAACCGTTTTTTTGATAAGGGTTTTCCAGTCCGGCCATTAAGTCGCGGAAGTATTCGCGCAACTGTTTTTCGGAACAACCCATCAGCAGCGCGTCTTCAAATGCGTCCTGCGCTATTTGGTACAGTTCGTTCAAGTTTTCGGTCATGACTTTGACTTTTTCGGTGCAGGAAACAATCTGACCGTCGTCGTCATACCATTTGGGCATTTGCGGCATCGCCATCGTGCACCTCAATTCAAGAAACGGGATGGATCGTTTTTCTTCACGCGGCGGCCGAAGGCGTATTTCGCGTTCCAATATTTATGGCCGAGGCTGGTAATTTCGATACGTTTGCCCGTTCTCGGCGCGTGAATGAAATTGTTGTTGCCGATGTAAAGACCGACGTGGGAAATACGGCCGCGCCCCATGGTGCGGAAAAAGACCATGTCGCCCGGCTGTAATTCCGAACGGCTCACGGCAACGCCCATTTGCGCCTGTTCGGCAGATGTGCGCGGCAGGTTCACACCCATGGCGCGTTTAAAGATGTGTTGCATGAAGCCGCTGCAGTCAAAGCCGGTAGAAGCCGATGTGCCGCCGTAGCGGTAGGCCACGCCGAGCAAGCCCATGGCGCTGCCGATCAATTCGTCTGCATTGCCTGAAGGGGCGCGCGTATTGTTGCTTGGGGCGGAGTATGTATTGACGGGGTGGACAGGGGTTGCCTGACGCGTATTGCCGTAAACGTTGGCGTTGTCGTTGAATTGGTTTAAAACATGCTGACGGGTGGTAATCAGGTTTTCCAAATCATCGGCGTAAGAAAAATTGACGCTCGCGAGCATGGCGACCGAAGTCCAAACTGCTGCGAGCCGGAGTAAAAAATTCATTATAAAAACTTCCGTTTCAGAAGGCATTCCCTGCCGATTGCAGGCACATTGCCGGTTTCTGAGATGTTATCCCGTATCATTCTCTTGTTATCTGCTTGATTGTATTCAAAAACCGTCTTTTTGGCAAAAAAACTGCTGTTATTTTGCGTTAAACCCTTGTTTCCAAACAAACTAGAAAAACATCAAACGCGGTTTCGCTTGATTTATCCGCCGCTGCAACCATATAAGCGGCATTCATTGATTTATTTTCAGAGACTGACATGACACAAAATCACAGCGATATCCGTACACGCTTTATCTTCGACGATATGCCTATCCGCGGCATGCACATCCGCCTCGAAAAGGTTTGGCACCACATCGTCAACCAAAAACATTATCCTGTCGCCATCCGTCGCGCATTGGGCGAATTGTTGGCTGCCGGTTCTTTATTGTCTGCCAACCTTAAAAACGAAGGCACGCTGATTGTTCAGGTTCAAGGTCAGGGCCGTCTGAAAATGTTGGTGGTGGAAGCGACTTCTGAAAATACTGTCCGTGCTACCGCGCGTTGGGACGAAACCGCTGAAATCCGTGATGATGAAAGCCTGACTGCGCTGTTGGGCGAAAACAGCGTGTTCGTTTTGACCCATCAGCCTAAAGATGCCGACCCATGGCAAGGTGTTGTCCCGCTGGAAGGCGACAGCATTGCGCAAATGTTGGTCAACTATATGAAACGTTCCGAGCAGCTCGATACCTATATTACGCTTGCCGCCGACGACCAAGCCGCAGGCGCATTATTGCTGCAACGTCTGCCGGAGGAAGAATTGGATGATGCCGCGTGGGAGCATGTGACTACGCTTGCGCAAACGCTTACTCCGCAAGAATTGACCGGTTTGGATGCGCATCACGCCCTTTACCGCCTTTACCATGAAACCCCGCCCCGCGTTTTTGAACCGGAAGCCATTGAATTTGCCTGCACCTGCTCCCGCGGCAAAGTCAGCGATATGCTGTTGATGCTTGGTGGTCAGGAAGTCGGCGGCGTAGTGGCAGAACAAGGCAGCATTCAAATCGATTGCGATTTCTGCCATACCAAGTATGTGTTTGATGAAACTGATGTCAACGCTTTGTTTGGCGCGGATGTGGTGAATGCCGTCCGTCAAGAAAATGAGCGTTTGCAGTAAGCAGGGAATAAAAGTTTTTTAAGGAAATTGGCTTAATAGAAGGGCAGGTGCAAAACCTGCCCTTTCTTTTTGGAGAATTGGATATTATCAATAGAAAATGCCGTCTGAAAAAAGCGTGGCTGATTTCAGACGGCATGATTGTTTTAAACGATGCGTTTAATGTTTAAAGATTATTTCCAAACCAACAAAGCGTGGTTGCGTTTGCCGCGGCGGACGATGGTGTATTTGCCGAAACGTTTGTGTTCGTCGGTCAGCATGTAGGCATCGTCAGGTTTTTCAGCGGCATGGTTCGGATTGTTGGCTTCAGCAGGTTTGCCGTTGAGCAAAACCGCTTTGTTGTTTACAAAACCGCGTGCTTCTTTGTTGGAAGACGCCAAACCGGTTTTCACCAAAGCCTCAACCACGTTGAGGCTCTCAGAAACTTCAAAAGTCGGCAGTCCGTCGAGTGCCAGCTGCTCGAAGTCGCTTTCGGTGAGATGGCTTTGGTCTTCGGCAAACAGGCTTTCAGAAATGCGTTGAGCGGCGGCAAGGGCTTCTTCGCCGTGAATCAGACGGGTCATTTCCTCGGCGAGAATGCGTTGCGCTTCTGGTTTGGTGCCGCTGGCTTTGTCTTTCGCTTCGATGGCATCGATTTCTTCGATAGACAGGAAGGTAAAGTATTTCAGGAATTTATACACATCGGCATCGGCCACTTTCAGCCAGAATTGGTAGAACTGATACGGAGAAGTTTTCTTTGCGTTCAACCATACTGCGCCGCCTTCGGTTTTACCGAATTTGGTGCCGTCTGATTTGGTTACCAAAGGCAGGGTCAGGCCGAATACTTGTTTTTGGTGCAGACGGCGGGTCAAATCGATACCGGCAGTGATGTTACCCCATTGGTCGGAACCGCCGATTTCCAAAACCGCGCCATGACGTTTGTTCAATTCGGCAAAGTCGTAGCCTTGCAGCAGGGAGTAGGCGAACTCGG
>ERZ772972.560-NODE-560-length-13583-cov-4.424675_pt1 | contig 13583 bp, 9 predicted proteins | sample MGYA00580673_ERZ772972 | MGnify/ENA primary metagenome ERZ772972 (study PRJEB29015, sample SAMEA2738051) | human oral metagenome | biome: human oral; feature: human-associated habitat; material: saliva | place: China | collected 2229 ... | reverse complement strand
GTGACCTTCCCCGTCTTTGTGCGCTTCCAGAATGATAAGGAGCGTCTGCGTGCGGGATACCGTCGTGTGATGCGCCTACTCTTCCAGCTGTCTTGTCCGCTGATGGTAGCGCTCGTAGTCTTAGCACCGTCTGTCTACCACTTCCTCTACGGAGATAAGTGGATGGCAGCCGCACCTTACTTCCAGATTCTCTGTATCTGCGGGATTCTCTACCCGATTAACTCCTATAATATCAATATCCTTGAGGTAAAGGGCCGTAGTGATTTGCACCTCCGTCTGGAGATTATCCGGCGCTTCATCGGGGTCGCTGCAGCCTTCATCGGCTTGCAGTTCGGTATCTACGGGCTACTGTGGAGTACGGCGATCACGCAGGTGATCTTCCTCTTCATCAATAGCCATTACTCGGGGCGCTTTATTGACTATCCCCTCGGGCAGCAGCTGGCAGAGCTCTTCCCCTTTGCGCTGATGAGTGCTGTGTCTGGAGGCCTCCTTTGGGCACTTGATACCTATGCATTATCATCACTTGCCGACTTTTGGCGTTTATCCATAGGGAGTGCAGTACTGGGGGTGACCTATGTCCTCTTGGCCTACCTCTTTGCCCGTGAAGACTTCCTCTATGTGTGGGGCCTCGTGCGCCACTATGTGCTGCGTCGCCCCGCCACCCAGTCCTGACAAATTGTTATCTTTGTAGCCATTGGTCTACAATACATTGTATCACGTCCATAATCATAGAATGAGAATTATGAAGAAGATCATCTTGGCCTCTCTGGCACTTGTGGCAGTTGCTTCGCTGAGCTCCTGCGGTGCGAAGAAGAGCGCTTATCGTAAGGCCTACGAGCAGGCTAAGCAGCGTGAGGTCGCTACTCAGAGCACCACGCCAGCCGTACAGTATGAAGCCCCTGCAGCTACTCCTGCTGTCCCCGTGACCGTACGCAAGGAGCGTGTCACTACTTACCAGGGCGAAGATGCTACCCGTCTGAAGCGCTATAGCGTAGTCGTAGGTAGCTTCCAGAATCCTACGAATGCTCGCAACCTCAAGGATCGTATGGTCCAGGCTGGCTACAGCGCCGTCCTCGCTACCAACGACGTAGGTATGCTGCGTGTCATCGTAGCCAGCTTCGATACGCGCGAAGAAGCTGCTGCAAGCCGTGACGCTATCAAGGCTCGCTTTGCTCCTGACTTCAAGGATGCATGGCTCCTGGAAAACGATAACTAATCAGACTTTATAGCCCCCGCCCCAATCCCTGGGGCGGGGCTACCTATATCTATATGGAGATACTACAGAGCTACTCGCTACGTGAGCACAATACCTTCGGTATCGATGCCCAGGCTGACTGGTTCATCCCCTTCGCCAGCATCGAGGATCTCCAGCTATTGAGCCGTGACGAGTACTTCCAAGAGTGTCGCTGTATCACTATTGGTGAGGGAAGCAACCTGCTCTTCCTCACCAATTTTCATGGGATCGTACTCCACTCGGTGATCCAAAGTATTGAGCGTCTCGTTGAGACGGCCGATACGGTCGACCTTCTTGTCGGCTCAGGCGTCAAGTGGGACGACTTCGTAGCCCAGATGGCCGAAGCCGAGCTCTACGGCGTCGAGAACCTCTCCCTCATCCCAGGCGAAGTCGGTGCTGCCGCTGTGCAGAATATCGGAGCCTATGGTGCTGAGATCTGCGAGGTCATCCGCGAGGTGCACACGGTGCATCGTCGTACGGGCGAGGTACGTCACTTCGCTGTCGAGGAGTGCAACTACAGCTATCGTCATAGCTTCTTCAAGGAGCCCGAGGCGGCTGACTACATCGTCACGCACGTCCTCCTTCGCCTCTCCAAGCACCCCCATCTGAAGCTTGACTATGCTGACCTCCGTCAGCGCGTGGAGGCTCGCACGGCGACGCCTACTGCCCGTGATGTACGTGACGAGGTCATCCGCATCCGCCAAGAGAAGCTCCCCGACCCGAAGGTCTTGGGCAACGCTGGTAGCTTCTTTATGAACCCCATCATCTCGGCCGAGGCTTTTGAGCGCCTTCGTGAGGCTTATCCCGAAGCACCGCACTACGATCTCCCCGACGGACAAGTGAAGGTCCCCGCAGGCTGGCTCATTGACCGCTGTGGCCTCAAGGGCTATCGTCTCGGGCATGCTGCCGTCTATGAGCGTCAGGCACTCGTCCTCGTCAATGCTGATGGCGAAGCTACGGGGCAGGACATCGCTCGCTTGGCTGAGTATGTGCAGGAGCAGGTCGCAGAGCGCTTTGGCCTACAGATCACCCCTGAGGTGAGGTACATCTCTTAGATAGCCACCCTTCACCTCGCTGCTTATTCACCTAACTACTCGCTCTACCACGCACCGTCTCTCACTCGATAGAGAAGGTATCTCTCTGCCGTGGTAGCTCTCCCTCCTACTTACATGAAGGTAATTCTTCTCGGTACGGGCACCAGCACTGGTATCCCCGAGGTAGGCTGTGGCTGCCCTGTGTGCCATAGCTCGGATGCTCGTGACCGTCGTCTGCGCACCTCTGCCCTCATCATCACCGAGGGTGGGAAGCGTATCCTCATCGACTGTGGCCCTGACTTCCACTACCAAGCCACACGTCTCGGTATCGATCGTATCGATGCTATCCTCTTGACTCACGAGCACTACGACCACACGTTCGGTCTGGACGATGTGCGTACCATCGCGTGGCGTCAGGATGTCCCTATCTATGGGCAGCAGCGCGTCCTTGACTCGGTGCGTGCTCGTATGCACTACGTCTTCAGTGACCATCCCTACCCAGGGACGCCTCGCTTCACCCTCTGCCCGATAGAGGAGGGGAGTGATGCCTCCTTTGAGCTCTTCGGTGAGCGTGTCACGCCCATCTCTCTGGCGCATGGCTCGCTACCTATCGTAGGCTATCGTATCGGCGAGGTGAGCTACATCACCGATATGAAGACCATCGAGCCCAGCGAATGGGCTAAGGTCAGTGGCTCACAGCTCCTCGTCATCAATGCCCTGCGCTATCAGCGTCCGCACCCCAGCCACCAGTCGGTGGAGGATGTCGAGCGCCTGCTACCTGAGCTGGCTGTTCGCCCCAAGCTGACCCTTCTCACGCACCTCTCGCACCATGCCCCTTCGCATGCCCAGCTGGAGGCTATGCTCCCCGAAGATCTGCAGCCTGCTTACGACCAAGAGTATATCGTGGTCGACGAAGCGGGGCCCCGTATCCTCCCTCTCCCAGAGTATGTAGAGCCCTATAGCTACCGCGATATGGGCCGTATCGCCTATGCCGATGCGTGGGCGCTACAGAAGGAGCTCTTCGAAGCCCAGCTGAAGGCTAAGCACGAGCACCGCCCCACGGAGTCCTTCCTCCTCTTCTGTGAGCACAATCCCGTCTTCACCATGGGCCTCCATGCCGATGCGACGAATATGCTGATGAGCGAGGACTTCCTCCGTGAGAATGGCTACGACTTCTTCTCCGTCGAGCGCGGAGGTGATGTCACCTACCATGGCCCTGGGCAGATCACCGGCTATCCCATCCTCGATCTGGAGCGCTTTGGTCTCGGGCTGAAGGCTTATATCGAGCTGCTGGAGCAGTCGGTCATTGAGCTTCTCGCCTTCTTCAAGATCGAGTCGGGGCTGAAGGACGGTGCTACGGGCGTGTGGCTCGATGTCGGCGATCCCCAGCGCGAGCGTAAGATCTGTGCTATCGGCGTGAAGAGCAGCCGCTACGTCACGATGCACGGCTTCGCCCTCAATGTCAACACCGACCTCGCTCCCTTCCAGCTCATCAATCCCTGTGGCTTCAAGGAAGGCAAGGTCGCCTCTATCGCTGGCGAAGTGGGCCACGAGGTGGACTTCACCGTGGCTAAGCATCTCTTAGCTTCGATCCTCCATCGTCGTCTTGCGACCCTCCTTCCTCCGCGTTTCTAATCCCCCCAATCCCTCCCTTTTACATCCCCATCACTCACATCATATCCTATGACTACTGAGTTCAATCTCTCTACACCGGCACTCCTTTTCTCGGCGATCTCTCTCATCCTCCTGGCTTATACCAACCGCTTCCTCTCCTATGCCTCCACGGTGCGCAGCCTCAAGGAGCGCTACGAGAATAACCCCGAAGGTGAGCCTACCTCCCTCAAGCAGATCGAGAACCTCTACCGCCGTCTCGACCTCATCCGCTGGATGCAGGTGCTCGGTGCGTCGAGCCTGCTGGTCTCGCTCGTGGCTATGTTCCTCTACTACCTGGAGTGGAACGTCGCTGGTGGCGTCGTCTTCGGCGTCGGTATGATCCTTCTGGCGCTCTCGCTCTGCGTCTGCATCTGGGAGATCCAGATCTCGGTGAAGGCCCTCAACCTGAGCCTACAGTCCATCCGTCGTGAGCGCAGTGGCTCACTTCGTCAGCGCCCCGATGACGAGACCCTCCAGCGTGAGAAGTCTCGCAGCAAGCGCAAGAAGAACCGCGACAATAAGGAGGGCAAGGAAGCTTCTTCCCAGCCCGCAGCTCCTGCTCAGCCTCAGGAGAAGCAGTCCAACCAAGGTCAGCAGGGTGGTGGTCGTCAGCCCCGTCAGGAGCGTGGTGAACGCAACGAACGCAATGACCGCGGTGAGCAGCGTCAAGAGCGTGGTGAGCGTCAAGAACGTAATGACCGCCAGGAACGCGGCGAACGCCGTGAGCAGAATCGCCAAGAGCGTAGCAATGACCAGTCTGAGCGCCCCGCTCGCGAAGGTCGTGGCAATGGCAACAACGGCGGTAACAACAATGGTAATGGTGGCAATAACAATAACGGCAACGGAGGCAATAACAACGGCAACAACCGCCGTCAGCGCCCCGAGCGTCAGGAGCGTCCCGAGCGCAATAGCGAAGCTACTCAGCAGTCTGCCTCTGAGGTAGCGCCTGCAGCTACGACGCCTACCGAAGCACCCGCTGAGCGCCAGCCCCGTGCTGAGCGTACAGAACGCAATGATCGCCCCGAGCGTAGCCAGCAGCAGCCCGCTGAAGGTCAGCAGCGTGAGGACCGTCGTCCCCGTCAGCAGGAGCGCCAGCAGCGCCCCCAGCAGGAGGCGACGCCCGTAGCTCGTCCTGCCGAACCCCCCGCAGCTACCCCTGCTCCAGCTCCACAGCCCACGCCTGCACCAGCGACTACTCCCGCTCCCGTCGTGCAGGAGCAGCGCTCTGTGGCTCAGCCCGAGCGCCCCGCAGTCCAGCCTGCCGAGCGCCCTGCTCGTCCTATGAGCTACGAAGAGGCTGTTGCCCGTCAGCGTGAAGCCCAGGAGTCCGCAGCGAAGCCCGCTACGCCCTCCGTGCCCCGCACCAACGAAGAGGAATAGTCCTTAGGGCTACGTCCCTCCTCCCCATATTAGTCGTTCGGCTCCTTCACCCAACGTAGGGTGGAGGAGCCGAATGCGTTTATCCTCTCTGTATGAGTGTGTAATTAGCTACCTATATGGAGGGGGAAATGCAACCAGTACTGGTCACTGGTCGGACCAGTACTGGTAAGCTATAGTGACCAGTACTGCTTCGCGTCGTGACCAGTACTGCTCAACTCACCGACCAGTACTGCTTCGTTTTTACAGATCGTAGGGAGCTGTCCTCACGCCTCCGTGGGCTTCCCCTTAGATATCGCTATCTTTGTCCTATAGACCAATAAGCTTTCCACAAGAAATATATGACTTGGCAGCAGATCAAAGACTCCCTGCGCGTCCAGCTTTGGATGCTTCTGAAGGGGCGTAAGTATAGCCAGCAGTATCGAGCTACGGCTGACCGCCGTCGTGCCCTGCGTGTGCATGACTCGTGGGAGACCCTCGATGAGATCCTGCGCACGGGTGCCTCGGTGAGCCGCTTTGGCGATGGGGAGCTGCAGATCATGCAGCGCTACCTCGACGAACTCGAGCGCCCTTCGTCGGCCGAAGAGGTGGATACCTTCCAGCACTACGATGCTTCGCTCGGTAAGCGTCTCTATGAGGTGTGGCAGGTGCCCTCGTCGGAGCGCCATCTGAACTGCGTGCCCTACGCCTTCAAGGACTCCTCCCCCCACCGCGGGTACAACCGCATCTTCTTCGAGCGTGAGGCTCTGATGCGCCTTCCCGCACTGGAGAAGCTTGCCCTTGAGCACGACTTCTATGATACGAACTTCACCCGCTTCTACATGGGGCGCTACGATATCCGCGACTATCCTGCGTACATCGAGCGTATGAAGGCCATCTGGAAGGATCGTGACCTGCTCTTCGTCGAGGGCGAGAAGTCGCGCCTCGGTGTCGGCAATGACCTCTTCGATGGCGCACGTAGCGTGAAGCGTGTCCTCTGTCCTGCGACGGATGCTTGGAGTAGCTATCCCGAGATCCTCCGTCTGGCGAAGGAGCATGGAGAGGGACGCCTCGTCCTCATTGCTCTCGGGCAGACAGCGACCGTCCTCGCCTATGACCTCTCCGAAGCAGGGCTGCAGGCCATTGACCTCGGTCACGTGGATGTGGAATATGAATGGTATCGTATGGGTGCGAAGACCAAGGTGCCCATCCCTGGGAAGTACGTCAATGAAGCGCCCGGCGGGCGTACCGTCGCCGAGCACCCTGCACAAGCCACTTACCTCCAGCAGGTCGTAGCCCGTGTAGGAGAAGCGAAGCCCACTCCGACTGCCGCTCTGACGACTGCCGTCTATCTTATCGAGGGGCTGAGCTGCGGGCACTGCGTAGCGCGTGCTACCGAAGCCCTCAAGGCGGTGGCGGGCGTTAGCTCTGTCACTATCTCGCTGGAGGCTGGCGAGACAAGTGTCACGTATGACGCTGAGCACTGCACGCCCGAGGCCCTGCGTGCTGCGGTAGAGGCCGCTGGCTATACGCTCCGCATCGATACGCCCAAAGCATAGCAAAACAAGGGTGCCAGCTTCGGCTGGACCGAACGAATAGGCGGTACGAGTTGTTTTATCCATACCGCATCGATCATCGGTGAGGGGTACATTTGCAGACGGCAGGTGTACCCCTTGCCCGTACTAATAGTTAAATTCATTCTATATGGTCAAGAGATCTTTCCCCCTCCTGGGACTTAACTGCGCAGCCTGTGCCGCTCATTCGACGAAGGCCCTGGAGAGTACGCCTGGCGTGCAGTCTGCTACCGTCAACCTCGCCTCCGCCACGGCCTTTGTCGTCTATGATGAGACGCAGTGTACCCCCGAGATGCTCCGTGCAGCTGTGGCTACCATGGGCTATGACCTGCGCATCGATGAGCCTGAGGTGGGCGAGCTGGAGGCACTTCGTCAGCGGGAAGAGCGAGCCCTACAGCGCAAAACGCTGGTGGCAATCGTCCTCTCGCTCATCGTGATGGTGCTGATGATGTGGCCACCGATGACGCTCCCGAAGTCGCTCATCTCCGCTGTCCTCACTGCCGTGACCCTCATCTGGGCAGGCTCGGGCTTCTTCGTGCGTGGCTGGCGTCAGCTACGTGCTGGGGCGGCGGGCATGGATCTGCTGGTGATGCTCTCGACCTCGGTGGCCTTCGTCTACAGCCTCTATCATCTGGGCGAATACCTCTTCATCGCGCCAGAAGCGCACCACCTGCACCATCTTTATTTCGAAGCCGCCTCGATGACGGTCGCCTTCGTTCTTCTCGGCAAGGTGCTCGAGGCACGTGCACAGCGTCGCACGTCGTCGGCTCTGCGTCGCCTCATGGGCGGTCAGCCAAAGACTGTGCATCAGCTCCTCCCCTCGGGCGAAGTCATCACGCTGCCTGTCAGTGAGGTCGAGCCCGGTATGGAGCTACGCGCCCTGCCGCACGAACTCTTCGCCGTCGATGGCGAGGTCATCTCAGGCGAGTCCTATGCTGACGAGCAGCTCATCAGTGGCGAGCCCATTCCCGTGGCGAAGGTCGCTGGCTCCGAAGTCTATGCTGGTACGCTCAATGGCTCGGGGACGCTCGTCTACCGTGCCCGTGAGGTAGGTCGTGCGACGGTACTCTCCCGCATCATCCGCCTCGTGGAGGAGGCGCAGTCGTCACGCGCACCGATTCAGCAGGTCGTGGATCGAATGGCTCGAGTCTTCGTGCCCGTGATCGTCCTCATCGCCGTCTTGACCTTCGTCGTATGGGGCTTCCTTAGTCCTGTGGACGGCTGGGAGCACGGCTTTGTTGCCGCCGTCACGGTGCTCATCATCGCCTGCCCCTGTGCTCTGGGGCTGGCTACCCCTACCGCTATCATGGTGGGTATCGGCCGTGGCGCCGAAGAAGGGCTCTTGGTGCGCAATGCCGAGGCGCTGGAGGCTGCAGGCCATGTCGATACCTTGGTCTTGGATAAGACGGGCACCATCACTGAGGGGCGTCCTGAGGTAAAGACCATTCGCTGGTGCTCTGCTGAGGAGGACACTTCCTTAGCTACCATCTTGGCCGCCCTCGAAGAGCGTTCATCACATCCCTTGGCTGGGGCTATCGTTCGTTCGCTTGGCGTATCTACGCAGGGAGTAGCCGAACCCACGACCTTCCGCGAAGAGGCGGGGCGTGGGCTGGAAGGTGTCGTCGATGGGGTGACCTATCGTGTCGGTCAGCGTGCCTTCGTGGAAGAGGTCTCGGGGGCACTCAGTGCCGAAGCCTTGAAGGCCTTAGAGGAAGGTGAGCGCTCGGGTGCTACGTGTAGCCTCTTTGCCCGTAGTGGGGAGGTGCTGGCCGTCATTCTTATCGCCGATACGATACGTGCCACCTCGGCCGAAGCTATCGCATCGCTGCGTGCTCGTGGGCTGGAGGTCATCATGCTCACAGGCGATGGGCCGAGTGCTGCCCGTGCCGTCGGCGAAGCGGTCGGGGTAAGCCGTGTCGTAGACAGCGTGCGCCCCGAGGAGAAAGCGGCCTTCGTCGAAGGTCTGCAGAAGGAAGGGTGTCGTGTGGCGATGGTCGGCGACGGCATAAATGATGCCGCGGCCTTGGCACGTGCCGACCTCTCGATAGCGATGGGTAGCGGGAGTGATCTGGCGATGGAGACTGCGATGGTGACGCTTCGTAGCTCCGACCTCAAGGCCTTGGAGCGCTTCTTCCATCTGGCACGCACGACCCTCAGGACCATTCATCAGAACCTCTTCTGGGCGTGCATCTACAACCTCATCGCCATCCCCGTGGCGGCAGGTGTGCTCTATCCCTTCACGGGCTATCTGCTCAATCCCATGCTCGCTGGCGGGCTGATGATGCTCAGCAGCCTCAGCGTCGTCACCAACAGCCTCCTCAGCGCACGCCGCCAGCGCTAAATAGCGCTCCCGTGATATTTAGGTATCTTTGTGCCCTATAATAAAGGATAATAGATACTGATACCCTTAAAGTATACACAGCATTATGTCAGACATGCCTAACAGCGTAGCCCCAGCAGAGAGTGGGGAAGAGAAGAAGAGCCTGAACTTCGTCGAGCAGATCGTCGAGGGAGACCTTCGTGCCGGGAAGAATGATGGACGCATCCAGACGCGCTTCCCACCAGAGCCCAACGGCTATCTCCACATCGGGCACGCCAAGGCCATCTGCATGGACTTCGGTATCGCAGAGAACTACGGTGGGGTGTGTAACCTCCGCTTCGACGATACGAACCCCACGAAGGAAGACGTCGAGTACGTCGATGCTATCCGTGAGGATATCGAGTGGCTCGGCTTCCACTGGGGTAATATCTACTATGCTTCGGACTACTTTGAGCGTCTGTACCAGTTCGCCGAAGAGCTGATCCGCGCAGGCCACGCCTATGTCGATGAGCAGACTGCCGAAGAGATCGCAGCGCAGAAGGGTACGCCTACCACCCCTGGTGTCGCCAGCCCCTATCGCGATCGTCCCATCGAGGAGAGCCTCGATCTCTTCCGCCGCATGAACGCTGGGGAGTTCCCCGAAGGCGCGATGATCCTGCGTGCGAAGATCGATATGGCTTCGTCGAACATGCACTTCCGCGACCCCATCATCTACCGCATCATCAAGGTGCCTCACCACCGTACGGGTACGAAGTGGGGCGTCTACCCTATGTATGACTTTGCCCACGGGCAGAGTGACTTCTTCGAAGGGGTGACGCACTCGATCTGTACGCTGGAGTTCGAGGTGCACCGTCCGCTATACGATTACTTCGTAGACCTCCTGAAGAAGGTCGAGCCCAATCACCCCGAGGGCTACCGCCCACGACAGATTGAGTTTAACCGCCTGAACCTCACCTACACGATGATGAGCAAGCGTAAGCTCCTCCAGCTCGTGCAGGAGGGCCACGTAGCAGGCTGGGATGACCCCCGTATGCCTACGATCTGTGGGCTGCGTCGTCGTGGCTATACGCCCGAGTCCATCCGTAGCTTCATCGATAAGATCGGCTACACGAAGTACGATGGTATCATCGATATGGCACTCCTCGAGCACGCTGTCCGTGAGGATCTCAACCGCCATGCTCTGCGTGGCTCGGCCGTCCTCGACCCCGTGCGCCTCATTATCACGAACTACCCCGAGGGGCAGACGGAGGATATGAGCTTCCTCAATAACCCCGAAGATCCCAACTCCGACAGCCACACGATCCGCTTCTCGCGTGAGCTCTTCATTGAGCGTGAGGACTTCATGGAGGATGCTCCGAAGAAGTACTTCCGCATGACCCCTGGTCAGGAGGTGCGTCTCAAGAGCGCCTACATCGTGCGCTGCACGGGCTGCAGGAAGGATGAGAACGGCAATGTCATCGAGGTCTACGCTGAGTATGACCCCGAGACGCTCAGCGGTCGCCCCGAGAGCAACCGCAAGGTCAAGGGTACGATCCACTGGGTATCAGCCACGGATAGCGTCCCTGCCGAAGTGCGTCTCTACGACCGTCTCTTCCTCGATGAGAACCCCTCTGAGGCGGCTAAGGACAAGGAACTTGCTGAGCTCCTCAATCCCGAGTCACTCACCATCGTGCGCGAAGCACGTGTCGAGCCCTTCCTCGCTCAGGCTAAGTGTGGCGAGTACTATCAGTTCCAGCGTGTCGGCTACTTCTGCGTAGACCCCGATAGCCGCCCTGATCACCTCGTCTTCAACCGCACGGTATCGCTTAAGGATACGTGGAAGAAGGTCAATAAGTAGTCCCCTCCCACAGATATGATCGAGTCCTTAGGCTTCATCCAAGATATCCTCCATCACCTGAACTACTTCTGGGTGACGGTGCTCATGGCGATCGAATCGTCATTCATCCCCTTCCCTTCTGAGGTCGTCGTACCCCCTGCTGCCTACAAGGCCGCTACGGGCGAGATGAATATCTTCCTCGTCGTACTCTTCGCCACGCTCGGCTCGGATATAGGTGCGCTCATCAACTACTATCTGGCGCGCTATCTCGGCCGCCCGATCGTGTATAAGTTCGCCAACTCTCGTATCGGTCGCCTCTGCCTGCTGAGTCAGGAGAAGATCGAGAAGGCCGAAGCTTACTTCGTGAAGAACGGTATCAGCTCCACGCTCATCGGGCGTCTTGTCCCAGGGATCCGTCAGCTTATCTCTATCCCTGCGGGGCTGGCAGGTATGCCTCTCAGTCGCTTCCTCCTCTACACCACCATCGGTGCTGGAGCGTGGAACGTCGTCCTGGCACTCCTCGGCTACTTCATCGGTAAGACCGTACCGCCCGAGCTCTTCGCCGAGACCATCCAGCGCTATAGCACGACGATCGGCCTCATCATCCTCGGCGTCCTCATCGTCGGTGGTGTCGGCTACTACCTCTACAAGCGCCGTCAGAAGGCTGCCTAATCCAAGGGCGCATCACTACCACCTCTAAGGGTAGGTCCCCATCGCCACCTGTGCTATGGGGGCGCACCCTTAGAGGTTTCTTTTTTGCCGTACCTCTCTTTATCCCGTCTTCCTGTGACCACCCTCTCTCTTACGCTGAGTCCCTATCAGGCGTCTTCGGATGCTACGCTGCGCGAGGTCGTGGCGCGTGAGCTCGCCCTACCGCTGGAGTCCATCACCTCGGTCGTGGTGCGCCGCCGCAATATCGATGCTCGTCAGCGCCGCATCCTCGTCAACCTCTCCGTCGAAGTCTATCTCGATGGCGAGCAGCCTGCCGTGGATGACTTCTCCGACCTCGTCTATCCCGATGTCTCGTCGGCACCCTCGGCGGTCGTCGTCGGCGCTGGACCTTGCGGGCTCTTCGCTGCGCTAAGGCTCATCGAGCTGGGCGTGCGCCCCATCGTCGTAGAGCGTGGGCAGGATGTGATGCAGCGCCGTCGTGACCTCGTCCAGCTGGAGAAGTCGGGCGTCGTCGATCCCGAGTCGAACTATAGCTTTGGCGAAGGCGGTGCGGGTGCCTTCTCGGACGGCAAGCTCTATACGCGTAGCAAGAAGCGTGGGAGCGTGGAGAAGATCCTCCGTGTCTTCTGTCGCTTCGGTGCCGACCCGAAGATCCTCATCGACGCCCACCCCCATATCGGTACGGACAAGCTCCCCATCATCATCCGCCGTATGCGTGAGCAGATCATCGCCTCGGGTGGTGAGGTGCACTTCGCGTGCCGTATGGAGGAGCTGATCCTCGAGCGTGGTGAGGTGCGTGGTGTCGTCTGCTCGGGGGATCGTACCTTCCACGGCCCTGTGCTGCTGGCTACGGGGCACTCGGCACGCGACGTCTACCGCTACCTGCATCGTGCGGAGATCCTTATCGAGGCCAAGCCCATCGCTGTCGGCGTGCGTCTTGAGCACCCGCAGTCGCTCATCGATGAGATCCGCTACCACAGCCCCGAGGGGAGAGGGAAGTACCTCCCGGCTGCCGAATATGTCTACAAGGCGCAGGCCGAGGGTAGGGGAGTGTATAGCTTCTGTATGTGTCCTGGGGGCTTCGTCGTCCCTGCCTCCACGGGGCCAGAGGAGACTGTCGTCAACGGGATGTCGCCTGCTAACCGTGGCTCGCGCTGGGCGAACTCAGGCCTTGTCGTAGAGCTTCACCCCGAGGATATCCCTGCTACGGGCATCAAGGTCGAGGATCCCACATCGCCTCTTGCCCTGATGCAGTGGTGCGAAGCCTTCGAGCACAAGAGTTATCTGGCAGCTAACCGCTCGCTCCGTGCGCCTGCTCAGCGTATGACGGACTTCGTCGCACGCCGCCATTCGTCCACGCTGCCCTCGTCGTCCTATACGATGGGGCTTACCTCGAGCGACCTGCACGAGTGGATGCCCGACTTCATCACGCGCCGTCTGTCGGCTGGCTTCCGTGCCTTCGACCGCACGACGCGTGGCTTCCTCACGGATGAGGCTCAGCTCATCGGTGTGGAGTCACGTACCTCATCGCCCGTGCGCATCCCCCGTGACCGCATGACCTATGCGCACCCCGTCGTCGCAGGCCTCTATCCTGCGGGCGAAGGTGCTGGCTTCGCTGGCGGTATCGTCTCGGCGGCTATCGATGGGGAGAATGCTGCTCAGCAGATCGCTCTCGCCCTCGGCAAATAGTTTGCTCCCCCCTACGGAGCGCCTCGCTACGCTCTTCGTGCCCCTTCTCTCTGCCCCTTTTCGGGCAGGAAGAAGGGGCTCTTCTTTGCTCTTGGCTTTGGGTCTCTTGGGAGGGACGCTACGAACCTATATTGGTCACTGAGCTGACCTATATAGGTCGCTGCGTGAAGCAATATAGGTCGTGACGATGACCTATATGAGACTGTTGCGGCAGAGTCCTGTCCTCTATTTAGAG
>ERZ772972.559-NODE-559-length-13603-cov-3.871494_pt1 | contig 13603 bp, 10 predicted proteins | sample MGYA00580673_ERZ772972 | MGnify/ENA primary metagenome ERZ772972 (study PRJEB29015, sample SAMEA2738051) | human oral metagenome | biome: human oral; feature: human-associated habitat; material: saliva | place: China | collected 2229 ... | reverse complement strand
TAACTGTATAATAAAAGGACTCTACATTCTTATGAGTAGAGTCCTTTGTTGTATGTAGATTTTTATACAGAAACTATTATAAACTAGCAATCTTGTTATAGATGGCTTATTTAAGCTGTCCAGCTGCAATAGCAAGGTCACGCCAATAGATGGCTTGCATATAACCATAAGTATCTGGTTTTAAGGTAATTAATTTAGCTTTATTACGTTTTTCTTCACGTAACACTTTACCTGTACGAGCGTCAATAATATTACGTTGGTCTTGAACCCATTGAATCGTATCGTTATCTTGATCAAAGTAATAATGGTTAATATACTCTGTCATATAATATTGAGCTCCTTGATGACTATAGGTACGACCTATAATTTCAAACTTATTACCTTCACCGGCAATAACTTTAACGCGTTGTTCAGCATAATAATTTTGGCCGTTCATACGATATAAATAGGCATAGCCTCGTGCGTTCTCTAAATCAGCAATATTAACTGCTTGAGAGGGCAGGATACCTAAGATAGTAAATACCGCTGCAATCAACAAAATTTTTTTCATTATTGTACCTCAGGATATAGCTTTTTAGCTTCTTCAATAGCTTCTTTGATGATAGCCTTATTACGATCTTTAACCATGCCTGGAATACGGAATAAGTCGATAATCATCCAAATACCTAAGCCACCAGCTGTAAGCCAGTAAATAATATTAATAACTGGTTTGTTTAAATAGAAATAATGTACGCCAAGGATGAACCAGAATAGGTAGGCCATACCAGTTTCTTTTTGACGCGCTTGAGCAGATAATACATAGTTTTTTTGCTGCTCTGTTAAGCCTTGTAAAAGTGCTAATACATCAGGTGTCATAAAATCTCCTTTATACTACTTTGCGTGTGGCTGATCAGACTCTGCCACAACATGTACAACTAATTCTTGATCAGAAGGAATCTGTGCCATGACCATAGGCATAGGTACATCCATAGCAGCTGCAATACCTTTGATTTGGCGCATTGCTACAGGTACGACAGTACCATCGTCTTGTACATTTTTCTCTAATACTTCAATTTCAGAGGTAGTTAAACCTGCTTTATTTGCAAAGTCTTCAATGGATACGCCCTTGGTTTCACGATATTGTTTAATGAAATCTCCGATATACATAGATTCCTCCTATTTATAGATACTATTATATTGTAATTAAAAATATCATATATGGCAATAGATGAATAAAAGATGAAAAAGTGAGAGTGGTAATGGTAATGATATGCGAATAGTGTATAACTACTATTTATATATGTATAAATTAATGAACAGTAGAATTGTTAATAAAATTACAAAAATAAATTGACTTAATGCGATAGCGGTGTTAATATTAACTCATAGAAAACATCATATTTGGGAATAGGTGCTGAAAAGCATAATAGAGAAGCTGGTTAAATGCCAGCACGGTCCCGCCACTGTATGGTCGAGCGAGTCTAAATTAAGTCACTGGGAAACTGGGAAGGCTAGATGAGCGATGAAGCCGAGTCAGGAGAACTGCCTATTCAACATTCACCATTTGACCTACGAGAGATAGGGAGGAGAAGTTAATAGCTCCTTTTTACGTACCCGTAAAAAGGATTTTTTAGTTCTATAGGTTCTAAATATATTATTTTTGTATTTAGATTATAGTTCTTAGGACCTTAATGTCGTGCTATGGTCATGGTGGATTATACCTTTTGGTATTACCAGCATGACATACGTTATGACTGTTAATATATTTTATGGTAAATGTAGGGCATGCATTTATTCATCATCATCCTAAAAAAGAGGCTGACCCAGGATTCTAGTAGTTCGGATTCTGGGTCAGTCTCTTTTTATTTTAAGTTCTTTTTTATTTTATGAGATACATGAAATTTAAGTTAATTATAAAAAAATGATTGACGATGCATTCTATACATGATATTATTATTTCAGTTGAGACGCGGGAGTGGCGGAATTGGCAGACGCACCAGACTTAGGATCTGGCGCCTTACGGCGTGGGGGTTCAAGTCCCTTCTCCCGCACCAACTTTATTGCACCTTTAAAGGTGCTATTTTTTTTACCTAAAATTAGGTGTTTGAAAGGGATATAAATAACTATAAATATAACTGTTATGGCTTTTTTACTAGTATATATAAAGCGCTCTAGAAGCTTAACTACTAGGTTATATGTTATAATAAATAAGTTAGAACTATTTAATTAATACAATCATAGTAATACTATATGGTGCAGTATGGATAATACATTAACTAAGCTGCTTTCACATAACCCATCCTTTGTGGATGGGCTAAACGCATTTCAGCGGAAAGGAAAGTCAGTTATATATGGTCTTAGTGGTTCTCAAAAGAGTTTCCTCTTAAACCAAGCATTTACTACAGGACTTACAAAGCCTGTAGTTATCGTAGTCCATGATAAGGACCATAAAGAGATGTGGGAACGGGACTTAGCTTTTTTCATGCCTAATGTTCCAGTCCTATCATTTCCTATCACAGATCATGTAGACTTTACGACTGTGGCTCGTAGCCTTGAAGACCAAGGGGCCCAAATGCGGGCATTAGCCCTTCTTGCATGGCAGGAGCCAGCTGTGGTTATTGCTAATGCAGAGGAGGTTACACAATACGTTGTATCTCCCCAATATTTAAAAGGACAATCGCTACATTTTGCTTTAAATGATACGATTGAGCGTGATACAGCGCTTGAACAACTTGTTACAATTGGATATGAACGGGTAGACCAGGTGGAACAACGTGGTCATTTTGCTGTGCGCGGAGATATATTAGATATCTATCCTGTTAATAGCGACAATCCTATACGTATAGAATTCTTTGGTGATGAAATCGATACATTGCGGTTTTTCTCTGTAGAGAATCAACGGTCTATTGAACAAATTGATTCGTATACGGTGACACCTTTCTTCCTTGGTAAAAGTGATGCAGAGAGTACCTTATTATCGTATGTAAAGGATGGTCTCCTCATTTACGATGAGCCAGGACGTATTCAAGAAGCGTTAAAGAAGTTCCTCAAGGAAGATCCTACACATCGTAAAAATCATTGTGATTGGAGCGAATTGCAGCGTACTGTAGACGCTACAACTCAAGTGGCTTTTACATTTATGCAACAACGCTCTATTGGTCTTACTGGATTTAACCCTATTGGTATTCAAGGGAAGACGATGACGAGCTTTGAGCGTCAAATTCCTTTATTAACCGATGAAATTAAGCAATGGCATCGTCTAAATCATCAAGTTGTATTGGTATTAAATAACCAACAACGACGAGAAGGCATTGAACGGGCTCTTGAAGGGGAAAATATCGCTTTTATTCATAGTGAAGAATGGATTGCTAAGCCCAATACGGTTGTTATATTACAAGGCTTATTGACCGATGGCTTTGAATTGCCAAATAGCCATTTAGTAGTGGTCGTAGAAGGCAATATTTACGGACAACAAAAGCGCAAGCTTCGTAACAAGCCTAAAAAAGGCCAAGAAATCAATTATTTCACGGATTTAACCCCTGGTGACTATGTTGTACATAGTATGCACGGTATCGGTAAGTATATTGGCCTTAAAACGATAGAAACGGAAGGTATTCATCGGGACTATATTGAAATCGCTTATGCAGGAACAGATAAACTATTCTTACCTGCCAACAATTTAGATCAGTTACAAAAATACATCGGCAATGAAGGTGATGTGCCTCGTATTCATAAGATGGGTGGCCGTGACTGGGCTAAGGTTGTTACAAAGGCGAAAAAATCCATTGATGATTTGGCAGATAAGCTAGTTGAAATATATGCACAACGAGAAATTACAGAAGGCTTTGCATTCTTGCCAGATCAACCATGGCAGCAAGAGTTTGAAGATGCATTCCCATACGAAGAGACGGAAGATCAGTTACAAGCTACGGCGGAAATTAAAGAATCTATGGAACGACCTGTTCCTATGGACCGATTGCTAGCTGGAGACGTAGGCTTCGGTAAAACTGAAGTAGCTATGAGGGCTATCTTTAAAGCTGTTATGAGTGGCAAGCAAGTTGCGGTGCTCGTACCGACTACCGTTTTGGCGCAACAACATTTCCAAACCTTCTTGAATCGCTTTTCACCATTTGGTGTAAAGGTAGATGTACTCAATCGATTCCGCAGTACAGCTGAGAAGAAACAAGTTTTAAAAGGTGTAGAGAATGGATCTATTGATGTTCTCATCGGTACCCATTCACTGCTTAACAAAAAGGTTGTCTTTAAAGACTTAGGCATGCTCGTTGTAGACGAGGAGCAACGCTTTGGGGTAGCACAAAAGGAAAAATGGAAAGAGTGGGCTAGTAATATTGATGTGCTCACTTTGAGTGCAACCCCAATTCCTCGGACCTTACATATGTCTCTCGTAGGTGTTCGTGAAATGTCCGTCATCAATACGCCACCAGAAGAACGATTACCTGTTCAGACTTATGTGGTGGAATATGATATGAATCTTGTTGCAGATGCGATTAAGAGAGAATTGGCACGGGGCGGACAAGTTTACTTTGTATATAACCGTGTAGCATCAATTAATCACATGGGTGAGTTGTTAGAAGCAGCATTACCGGGTTTACGCTATGCTATTGCTCACGGACAGATGACAGGACGTCAAATTGAAGAAATTATGACCGATTTCTATGAAGGTCATTATGACGTATTATTGTCTACAAGTATTATCGAAACAGGTTTAGATATTCCGAACGCCAATACTATCATTATTTATGATGCGGATCGTTTAGGTTTATCTCAGCTATATCAAATGCGTGGTCGCGTAGGGCGCTCTCGTAGACGGGCCTATGCATACTTTATGTATCGACCTGACAAAATGCTTTCAGAAGCTGCAGAAAAGCGGCTAAAAGCTATTGAAGAGTTTACGGAGCTAGGTGCAGGTTTCAAACTTGCTATGCGAGACTTAGAAATTCGTGGTGCTGGGAATCTATTGGGTTCACAGCAACATGGAAATATCGCATCTGTCGGCTTTGGCATGTACGTAAGTATGCTTGAAGAAGCGATTGCAAAGGCTCAAAATAAAGAGGTAGAGCGAGAGGTATCCATTGATCCTGCTATCGACTTAGAGGTAGATGCCTTTATCGATGATGCGTACATTAAAGATAGTGCTCGTAAGATTTCTGTATATCAACGGTTGTTACATATTAAATCGAAAGAACAACTTGATGATATGACAGATGAACTTATAGATCGTTTTGGTACGCCTACAGATCCGGTAGATAGATTATTGCGCATTGCTCAAATTAAAGAGCAAGCACGTCTACTTGGTATTAAAAGTATCGTCCGTAGAGATAAACAGCTTACGATCCATTGGCATGATGACTCCAAAATGGCCGACTGGGATATGGGGGCTGTACGGGAAGATTTATGGAAAAAAATGAAATTTGCAGATACCAAGCCAGCCACATTATATGTGAGCCTTAACGGTATGAAAGGTTCTATTTTGACCATTACGGAAGCGGTGATGAAGGCACTGAGCCACAAGTCATCGACTAAGGAGGGCCTATGAATCGATTTTTAAAGGGCGCCATGATTTTAACCTTAGCCGGTATTATCGTGAAGGTCATCGGTGCGTTTAGTAAAGTTCTTATCGCCCGTGTTCTCGGTGGTGAAGGCATTGGCTTATATATGATGGCCTATCCAATCTACCAAATTATCGTCAGCATCTCTGCGGCAGGCATTCCAGTAGCCATTTCTATTATGATTGCGGAAAAGCTCGCCAATGATGATATGCGGGGCGTACAACAAGTGTTTTCCGTATCCTTAAGGGTACTTACTATTTTAGGTTTAGTATTTAGCTTGGCCTTATATGGCAGTGCACCGTGGCTCATAGAGACTCAGATTATTACAGATCCACGAGCACTCATAGCCATTCAGTTGCTATCACCAGCTATCTTTGTAGTAACTATTCTGAGTTGCTTTAGAGGTTATTTCCAAGGCTTCCAATACATGGTGCCTACGGGGACGAGCCAGATCTTTGAACAAATTTTCCGCGTATCCTCTATGGTGGGCTTAGCTTACTACTTCATCGATAGAGGCTTACATTTGGCGGCTGGGGGTGCTACCTTTGCCACCTTCCCAGGTGTGTTAGCAGGTTTACTGGTATTAATTTTCTTTTACTATCGTCAGCGACGGGTACGGGAACAGATGCTTTCACAACAGAATCCAAATGCTATCTGTGAAAGTAACAGCGCTGTAGTGAAACGATTATTTAGTCTTGCTATACCAGTATCTATGGCGAATATCATGCTTCCTATGGTATCTCTCATCGATACATTCATAGTGCCGAAGCGTTTGATGGATATTGGGTATTACCTCAATGAAGCAACAACACAATTTGGCTACCTTACAGGGATGGCCACGTCACTCATTGGTTTACCTATCATTTTGACCACCTCTTTGGCGGCCAGTTTAGTGCCGGCTGTATCTGAAGCTCATGCACAAGGTAATGTTAATCGCATTGTGCAGCGGGCAGGAACGGCTATTAAAATTGCCAATATGTTCACGATTCCCGCCTGTATCGGCCTTTGTGTACTGGCGACGCCTATTTCCTTGCTGATCTATGCAACGCCTAATGCAGGGCCTGTTATCGCTGTTATTAGCCTAAGTATTGTATTCCTAGGGTGGCAGCAAATTACAGCTGGTATTCTGCAAGGTTTGGGGCGAACTGTAATCCCTATGGTAGCGATTTTCGTTGGTTTATTAGCGAAAACATTCTTGGATTATGAATTGACAGGAACTGTTGAACTTGGTATCAATGGTGCTGCGTGGGCTACAAACTTAAACTTCGCCATTGCTGCACTCATAAACTATATATTTGTAAAGAAATATGTAGGTTCTGTACTTAATAAACTTGAATTGCTGAAAATTGCCGTATCTGCTATGGCTATGGGGGGTGCAACGCAAGTTATCTATGTGAGTACCGTAGAGTTGTTAGGTAATGGTGGTGCCGTAGCTGCCGCTATTGTAGTGGCCGTATTCGTGTATGGACTTTCTTTGTGGCTTACTAAGGCCGTTGTGAAGGATGATATGTATCATTTCCCAATTATCGGTAAGCGTTTACAAGCCCGCCGAGATAAGGAGGAAGCAAAGCTCTATGAAGAACAATACTAAGGAACCCGTATCTGTACAACCATTAGTGGATGTAGTAAAAGCCTTACGTGCGCCTAATGGGTGCCCTTGGGATCAAAAGCAAACGCATGAATCCTTACGATGCTATTTCATTGAAGAAACCTATGAAGTAGTAGATGCCATTGATAATAAAGATATGCCCAATCTTCGTGAAGAATTAGGGGATGTATTATTACAAGTTGTCTTTCATAGTCAACTAGCAGAGGAAGCGGGTCATTTTACCTTACAAGATGTCATAAATGACGTTACTGAAAAAATGATTCGTCGTCATCCCCATGTTTTTAACCCTGAAAATGATGAAAAATCATACTCATGGGATGAATTAAAGGCAAAAGAAAAGAAAAATTTTCAAAAATCTGTATTAGATGGTGTGTCCAAAGGTTTACCTGCTTTGGTGGCCGCTTATAAGCTTCAAGAAAAGGCTGCAAAGCTAGGTTTTGACTGGGACGAGCTCGATCCGGTTTGGGCGAAAGTTTCCGAAGAAATGGGTGAATTTAAGGAGGCTATAGCACAAAAAGATAGAGAAAATATGGAAAAAGAGGCAGGAGATGTGCTTTTTTCCTTGATTAATCTACTCAGATGGTATAAAATAAGCGGTGAAAATGCACTAAATCGCACAAACACAAAGTTCCGACAGCGTTTTTTACATGTAGAGGCTTGTGTTAACCAAAGCGATCGCTCATGGGAAGACTTTTCATTAGCTGAGCTGGATGCTTTTTGGGAGGAGGCTAAAGTGCAGGAAAAGTAACCTAGAGGTTTTGCATACTTCTAAGGTATTGTATTTTTAAGGAGGTTCTGTCATGAACAAAACAGAATTAATCGCAAGTGTTGCACAAAAAACTGAATTAACTAAAAAAGACGCTGAAAAAGCAGTAAAAGCTGTATTTGACACAGTTGCTGAAGAATTAGCTGCTGGCGGTAAAGTACAAGTAATCGGCTTCGGTACTTTCGAAGTTCGTGAACGCGCTGCTCGTGAAGGCCGTAACCCACAAAACGGTAAAACTATCACAATCGCTGCTTCCAAATCCCCTGCATTCAAAGCTGGTAAAGGTTTGAAAGAGCAAGTTAACGCTACAAAAGCTAAAAAACGCAAAAAATAATCCCTAAAGGATATGAAAGAGACCTTTCGAGGTCTCTTTTTTTTATCTATTTATGGTATAATGCACAGAGAAAGGGTGCACTATGAATAACGAAACATCACGGAAGGTTCTCATCGTGTCCGCCTCTATTGGGACAGGACATATGCAGGCCGCAAGAGCCATAGAAGAATATTGGAAAGAAAAAGAGCCACACGCATCGATTACTCATGTGGACTTTTTAGATACAGAAACCATGTCTGTAGAGCATTTAATTAAGGGAACGTATATCAAGATGATCGACGTGTTCCCCATGCTATACGATATGATTTATCGCGTATCAAAAGGGGAGCGACGGGGGACTATTTTGCAAACTGCATTATCGTATCTCCTTAAAAGTCGTATGCTCAAGCTTGTTCAACAAGAGCAGCCAGATGTGATGGTCTTTACCCATCCATTTCCATGTGGGGCTGCGTCTATTTTAAAGCGCCAAGGTCATATTGATGTGCCATTGGTAGCGATTATGACGGACTTCAGTAGCCATCAATTTTGGCTCTATCCACAAATTGATACATACTATGTAGCGACCGAGTCTATGGTCACCGAAATGGTATCCGCTGGTATTGATGAAGCTCGTATTCATGTGTCTGGTATCCCTGTGCGCCGATCCTTTTTCCGTGATGCTATTGAGGAATATAGCTTAGAGGAGCCTGTGAAAGTACTTGTTATGGGTGGTGGTCTTGGTTTGGGCTCCCTCGAAACGGCACTTAAACATTTAGATGAGGTTAATGGTATCGGTGAAATTACAGTAGTAGCCGGTCAAAATACGTCTCTCTATGAATCCTTAGTTACCCTTAGTGAGTCCATGAAAACAAAGACCATTGTATATGGGTATACCACAAACATTTCAGAGCTTATGAAATCATCGTCCTTACTCGTTACAAAGCCTGGTGCTTTGACTTGTATGGAGGCGGTTACAATTGGTTTGCCTATGGTATTCTTTAATGCCATCCCCGGACAAGAAGAGGCCAATGCAGAACTATTAGAGCTACGGGGCTGTGCTCGTTGGGCCCGTGATATTCACAACTTAGAAGACGTTGTGACCGCATTGCTTATTAATTCTCCAAGGCTACAACAAATGTCTGAGCGCGCTCGTGAATGGCATGTAGATGGAGCAGCTAATATTGTAAATAGCTTAATTGAAATTTTAGATGCTAAAAAGCAGGCGGAATTAGTACAAGCTGAAGAAGTAATTGGCTAATCAAACTTTGATATAGTAAAAGAAAAGCGATGACCCTAAAGTCATCGCTTTTGTATTATTGGTATTGCTCAATATGTTCTTCTCTAATTCTTTGTAGTGTTTCTAAGAACTCATCTGTGCTTTCAGCACTATCTAAAAGATCTTTTAATTGATAAGAATCATCTAATGTAACACTCCACTGGAAGGAGTCATTATCATCGTATACATTGAATACGATTGGTGTCTCCAAGTCCTCTGGCATATGACCGTCGTCGTCGGACACAGTTGCATAGGTGCCATCTTCTAAAAGTTCAGTAAATAATGTGTCATACCCATCGATGTCGATAAGTTCAAAGTTAATACTTTCATAAAAGTCTAAAAGCATATCCGTCGCCATGTGGACCTCCTCATGAATATATATGTTACGTTTATTCTACTGAGGGCGAATGTTACTGTCAATGGTAATGTGTAGTATAATAAGTAACAGAATTACAAAATAGGAGAATAACATGAACGTTATTAGTTTACAAAATATAGAGAAATCTTATGGCACAAGGCTGCTTTTTAAAGAGGTAAATATTACATTTACCACTGAAAAACGGCTGGGCCTCGTGGGCATCAATGGCACGGGGAAATCTACGTTCTTAAAAATATTGGCAGGCCAAATGGAGGCTGATAAGGGCACCATTGAGCGCAATGGCAAGGCAAGTATCCATTATTTAGCGCAGACCCCTGACTTTGATGCGGAATCCACCTTGCTAGAGGCCGTTCTAGATGGAGACCATCCTCGATTGCAAATGGTAAAAGCCTTTGAAACCATCAGTCGCGAATACCGTCAAATGCAAGAAACTGGTGGAGATGATGCTAAATTGTCTCGTAACTATATGAATGCCTTAGAACAAATGGATCAGCAAGATGGTTGGCAAGTAGAGCAGGAGGCTCGTATCATTTTGTCTAAACTGGGCTTTCCCGATGTAGAACAAAAGGTAGCCTTGTTATCTGGTGGTCAAAAGCGTCGTTTAGCGCTTGGTCAAGCGTTGCTATACCCATGCGATTTATTATTACTAGACGAACCGACAAACCATTTAGACGAAGATAGTATCGACTGGCTTGAGTCTTATTTAAGTGCCCGTCAAGGAGGACTCTTAATCAGTACCCATGATAGATATTTCCTTGATTCTGTATGTAATGGCATTTTGGAGCTATCTAATCGTCGTATGTATCAATACGATGGGAACTATGAAGAATTCATTGCATTAAAAGCCGACAGAGAGGCTCGTGAGGCGGCTACAGAAGAGAAGCGTCGTCAGTTTTTAAAACGAGAAATTGAATGGGTTCGCCGTGGAGCCTTGGCGCGAACTACAAAACAAAAGGCTCGTTTAGACCGCTATGAAAAACTAAAAAATATGGAGAAAACGCGCCGTCCTGACCAAATGGATCCTATTGCATTAAAGACCCGTTTAGGAAAAACAATATTCGATATTGAGCATTTAGAATTTTACTTTGATGAACGACCTATGATTAAGGACTTTACTTATCACGTGGTGCGCCATGACCGTATCGGTATCGTAGGGCCCAATGGCGTAGGGAAGTCTACCTTTATGAATATCCTTGATGGTACCTATGAGCCTACAAGCGGTACTATTGGTAAAGGTGAGACGGTTCGTATTGCTCACTTCAAACAAGAACTGCCAGAGTTCGACGAAGATATGCGTGTTCTTGATTATATTCGTGAAGACCATTCTTATATGGTATTAGGTGATGGTTCTACTTTGAGCGCTGGTCAAATCTTAGAGCGCTTCCTCTTTACACCTGAACTTCACGGTGTGCCGATTCGCAAGCTTTCTGGTGGTGAACGTCGTCGATTATATCTCTTAAAATTGCTTATGAGCGCGCCTAACGTATTATTGCTAGATGAACCGACGAATGATCTTGATATCCCTACATTAGAGGTATTAGAGGATTTTCTTGATTCCTTTAGTGGTGTCATCGTTACTGTATGTCATGATCGGTATTTCCTTGACCGCGTAGTAGACAAACTATTTGTATTTACCGGTGATGGTCATATCGAAATCGTTCATGGCTCCTATTCTGATTATAAGGACGCTCTTGATGAAAGTGGTGGTGGAAAACGCCCATTTTATATGACAAATAGTAGCGCAGCTACTAGTGCCAAAGCTGTAAGACCTGCAGAAGCTGACGATGCAGATACCGATGACTCTATTCTTAATGAAGCTAATCTTTCTAATACATCTGGCGACCATAGTGGTATAATTAGTGGTGAAGTAAATACTTTCAAAGAATCCCCTAAAAAAGGCCTCAATAAAGCGGAAGAGGCAGAGTATGCGAGCATTATGGATGAGTTGCCAAAGCTGGAGCATTTAGTTAAGGGCCTAGATGTGATGATAAGCCAAGTCGCTACTGATTATGAAAAAATGCAAGCCTTGATGGCTGAGCGAGACGACACTCAATCCCAAATAGATGCCCTTACCGAACGATGGATGGAATTGGAAGAACGCCTATAAATTCACGTATCATGCGATTTATTAATACCTGCTATGCAAAGGAATTACAAGTACTTTTATTGATAAAATATACAATGTATAGTATAATTTCTTCGATTAACGATAACAACGTTACCTAAGTAGGAGGAAACTCATGAGTAAGTATGAATTCTTAGACCGTCGCGTGCCAATTGAAGACGGAAATATTGCATTAGTTCAAGATTTGTCTAAATGTAAAAATTGCTCCTTATGTCGTAAAGCTTGTGCTGTAGATATGGGTGTATTTGATTATTATGATTTAACAACTAATGGGGACCATCCTATTTGTATTCATTGCGGTCAATGTGCATCTATTTGTCCATTCGACTCCATCAATGAACGCTCTGAAATTGATGAAGTAAAAGCAGCAATTGCTGACCCTAATAAAATCGTCGTTTTCCAAACTGCACCTGCTGTACGTGTTGGCTTAGGTGAAGAGTTCGGTCTTGATGCAGGTACATTCGTAGAAGGTAAAATGGTAGCGGCTCTTCGTAAATTGGGTGGCGACTATATCCTCGATACAAACTTTGGCGCTGACATGACTATCATGGAAGAAGCATCTGAGTTGTTAGAACGCGTTATCAACAGTGATGCGGTATTGCCTCAATTTACATCTTGCTGTCCTGCTTGGGTTAAGTTTGCTGAAACATTCTATCCAGAATTCTTGCCAAACTTGTCTACTGCTAAGAGTCCAATTGCAATGCAAGCGCCTACGCAAAAAATATATTTTGCTGAAAAAATGGGCCTTGATGCTAAACAAATCGTTGCTGTTGCTGTAACACCTTGTACAGCTAAGAAATTCGAGATCCGTCGTGACGAAATGAATTCCTCTGCTGAATACTGGGATGTACCAGAAATGCGCGATACAGACTACTGTATTACTACACGTGAACTTGCAAAATGGTTACGTGCAGAAGAAATCAACTTTGATGAATTAGAAGATTCTGCATTTGATCCATTGATGGGTGAAGCTTCTGGTGGTGGTATCATCTTCGGTAATACTGGTGGTGTTATGGAAGCGGCTATGCGTGCGGCTTACAAATTAGCAACTGGTGAAGATGCACCTCAAACATTGATCCCATTCGAAGCCATTCGCGGTATGGATGGTGCTCGTGAAGCTGACGTAGTAATTGGGGATAAAACATTACACGTAGCAGCAGTACATGGTACTGGCAACTTGCGTAAGTTTATCGAACGCATGCGTGCAGAAAATATCCATTATGACTTCATCGAAGTAATGGCTTGCCGTGGCGGCTGTATCGGTGGTGGTGGTCAACCACGCGTTAAATTACCGATGGCTGATAAAGCTCGTGAAGCTCGTATTGCGTCCTTGTATACTCGCGATGCAGAGGTACAAGTGAAAGCAGCTTGTGATAATCCTAATATCCAAAAATTATATGCTGAATTCTTCGATGGCAAACCTATGAGCCATAAAGCACATCACATGTTACATACAACATTTGTAAATCGCTCTGAAGACTTGGGTCCTAATGGTGCTTGTACGCCTGCTACATGTCCAACATCTGTTCCTAATTTGAAAAAGGCAGCAGAAGCGGCTAAAGCAGCAGCGGAAGCGAATTAATAAA
>ERZ772972.552-NODE-552-length-13724-cov-7.153632_pt1 | contig 13724 bp, 4 predicted proteins | sample MGYA00580673_ERZ772972 | MGnify/ENA primary metagenome ERZ772972 (study PRJEB29015, sample SAMEA2738051) | human oral metagenome | biome: human oral; feature: human-associated habitat; material: saliva | place: China | collected 2229 ... | reverse complement strand
AGAAGGCTATGTACCAAGAGCGGATTGATCAGCTGACCAAGCTCAAACCAATCACTATTGAGTACGAACTCAGAAATCCAAATAGTACCAAGAAAGTAACCATTCGTTCTTATGCAGAGATGCAGCAGTTGATGGACGCAGCCGTGGCAGAGGATGTACGTAACATTACAAATGCTACTAACCGTGTCGAAGCTAGCTGGGTCAACCTGCTCAAGAAGAAGATTTACAACGCTTATCTTCGTGAGACAGACGACTTCAGACAGTCTATTTTCAAGAAATAAGGAAACGATTTTGTTTGATTAAAATTTGAAAAATTCCTAGGTTTAAGGCTACCTAGGAATTTTTTCTGTGATTCTCCATGATCTTGTTTGTGCATTCAAGACCTGATAAGATAAGGATTTTGAAAGCGTAAATGAACTGAAAAGATTAGCAGTTTTTTGTGGCTATTATTTATAGCAAATAAATTGAATAATCTAGTAAATTTCGGTAGAATAGAGGGGATTCAAATCATGATAAAGGAAAGATTAGGAATGAAAAGAAGTTATTTAGGAGAAAAGCACCAACGTTTTTCATTGAGAAAAGTTTCGGTTGGTTTAGTTTCTGCTCTGGTAGGGGTTTTCTACCTTTTTAGTGGAGGAGGTTCTCTTGTAAGTGTAGCGGCTAGTGAACAGACGCCATCCGTCACAAAACAGGTTCACTATAAGTACGTGACAGAGAGTGAGCTCACGGACCAAGAGAAGCAATTGGTAGTCAAAGAGTTGCCACAGTTTGCTGAGGAAACAGATGATACATACTATTTGATTTATCGTCCGACGAGACAGTTGCCTGCAACTGGTCACAGCCAACTCATTAGCTCAATTGCAGCAGGGGCAGGTATTGTACTACTGGTCGTAGCGATTAAACTGGGCAGAGATGATCGCAAAAAGCTAGCTTCATTTATGCTTTTAACCAGTCTAGGAAGTCAGCTGATCGCGCCAACTTCCTTGGCTTTGACAAATCAAATGCTGGCAGACTATAATCAGGAATTGACTGTACAGGTCGGGGAAGCATTACAATCCCCACTTACGATTGAAGGTTACCAATATGTAGGCTATTTGAAGTCTCAAAAAGCAGTAAACTCTCCAGTTGATGGCAAGAAAGAGTTGAATCATTCGACTCCTATTGATACTCCAGTTCAAACTTCAAACGGAAGTCAAGCGCAGGAAGAGTATCGTTTTCAGAAACCAAGTGATGCTCCTGTATTTGAACAACCAGAGTTAAAGGTTGAAAGTAAAGATACGAGTCGTACAGAGATTATTCCTTTCCAAGTAGAGGAAGAAGAGGCAGCTGATTTGCCACAAGGTCAAACTGAGGTGATTCAGGCAGGGAAAAATGGTAGTCGTACCATTGTGACCCGCAGCTACATTTTAAATGGTCAGGTGATCCATACAGAGGAGATTTCCAATCAGGTAACGACTGAGCCGACTTCTGAGATTAGAAAAGTCGGAAGCAAGGTCCTTTCTCCTACAAAACCAAGCCCAGAGGAGTCCGTTAGTGAAAAACCAACAGACGCTCCAATAAATGAAGTTCCAAGCTTAAATGTTGAAGAAAAAGATGTTACCACGACGGTAGCAGAACCCTACACTCGAGAACGAGTAGAGAGTGATAGCTTACCAGTTGGCCAGACCAAGATAACCCAAGCTGGTCAAGATGGAGTGCGCACAATCGTCACCCGTCAGTACATAGTAGATGGCAAAGTAGAGAGAAGCCAGGAAATCTCCAACGAAGTGACGACTCCAGCGGTATCAGAGATCGTAACAGTTGGAACAGGCCCTGTTAGCGAGAAACCAACAGACGCTCCTGTAAATGAAGTTCCAAGCTTAAACGTCGAAGAAAAGGACGTTACCACAACAGTGGCCGAACCCTATCCAACCAAGGAAGTGGAAAGTGCAGACCTGCCATTGGGGCAAAGAGAAGTTAGTCAAGCAGGTCAAGATGGCGTGCGTACGATTGTGACTCGTCAGTATTTAGTAGATGGAAAAGTCGAAAATACAGAGGAAATCTCTAACACTATCACAAAAGAAGCAGTTCCTCAGATCATCAAAGTCGGTACAAAACCAATTTCTACAAATGCGGATCACGCTCCTGTGGAACCAGAAAAAGGAACTCTCGATCTCGAATCCTTGCACCAATTAGTGGAAGAGGCCGATAGCATCCAGAAAACGCATCAGTATTTCAATGATACCACTGCAGATCAAGAGTCTTATAAAGAGGCAGTCGCAAATGCCCAAGCTCTCTTTGAGACATCTCATGCCAGTCAAGAACAGGTTGATTCTTTGAAAAAAGCCCTTGAAACTGCTAAGAATAATCTAGACGGCCAACCTGTTGATAAGAAAACTCTTGGAGTTGAATTTGACATGAAGGATGTGACTCAGTCTACAGTTGCTTACCAGTATGCTGATGAACAAACCAAACTCCGCTATCGCCGTGCTCTAGATCAGGCCAAGCTCGTTTTGGACAATCCTTTCGCCAATCAAGCCTTGGTCGATCAAGTTCGGACGGATCTCGAGGCAGCTCGTCAAGCTCTGGATGGTGTCAAGAGAAAACCAACCCTCTCTCTAGTCCGTGTCGAGAAGGAAGAAGACAAACGCCAAGTTTCTCTTAGCTATCATTTGACGGATGCTACAGCTAGCTATCAATCAGCCAAAGCGCAACTATACAAGGGAGAAACGTTGATTAAGGAAGTCGACCTTGTGGATCTCACTCAAAAATTGACACTTGATGACTTGGACTACTATACTCCTTATACCCTCAAAACTGTCATGAAATATGACCTGGGTCAAGGGGAACAAACTAGTATAGAGGATCAACGTCCAGTTCAGCTAGATTATAAGAAGGTTGAAATCAAAGACATCGACCGCATCGAACTGTACGGTAAAGATGGTAGTCACTACCGACGTTACCTATCTCTGTCGGAAGTGCCGTCTGATTTGGACAACTACTATGTCCGCATTCAGTCAGATAAGTTCAAGGATATGCTCTTACCTGTTGCTAAGATTACAGATAAGGGCAATGCCTACTCCGTAACGGTATCAGCTAATCAGCTCGTCGAGGGAGAAGGGGACCATTATCGTCCAGATTACTCTTTTGAACTGCCGAAAACGCCTCTTAGCCAAGAAGGTGTCTATACGTCCTTCAAAGCGCTCATAGAGGCCATGAAGTCAAACCCGACTGGAAACTTCAAACTAGGAGCGGATGTTTCAGCAGATGAACTTCAGTTGGAACAGTCTGCGACAAGCTATGTTCCAGAAGAATTTTCAGGTAGTCTAACTAGCCGAGTGGATGGAAAAGATTATACCATCTACAACTTGGCAAAACCACTCTTTGCAACCTTGAAAAATGCCACCATCCAGCAACTGACCTTGAAATCGGCTGCAGTTACAGGCAAGGATTCTATAGGGGGCTTGGCTAGCAACGCTCAGAATGCAACGATTACAGATGTTTCTGTAAGTGGTAGTCTATCTGGGAACAAGCATATCGGTGGACTCGTAGGAGTTGCCCAAAACACAAAACTAACTAATGTTGCCTTTAAAGGGTCCATCACCAGCACCCAAGATGGGGGACAGGAGTACAATATTGGTGGCCTGGTCGGTAACTTCCACGGCAACCAATCACTGGCGCAGAAGAGCCAAGCGGATGTATCTATCCAAGTAACGGGTCGAAATGGAGACCAGCGTGTTGGAGGCTTGATCGGTCGTTTGCAGAATGGAGCTAGATTAGAAACTTCTTATGTGACTGGTTCTATCCAAAATGGAGGTCATTCTGGCCAAGTCGGTGGAGCGATCGGATCTACTTGGAATAATGGACAGGTCCGAAATGTCTTGACCAGTGTCAAGGTTCAAAATGGTCATGCGATGACAGGAGATCCTTATCCTGAGGCTTCTGTTCGGGACTCTTATGTTCTTGAAGGAACTACAGCAAATCGAAAAGATGAGCGTTTTGTCCGTTCTATTTCAGAGGCCGATGCGCAAGCCAAACGTCAGTCCTTTAGAATCACTTCGAACTTGACGGACCAAGAGCCATTGCAGCAAGCTTACCAGCATCAAACAGACTATAGTCGAGTGAGGGGAGCTCAGGAGTCCAGAAAGCAAGCCTACGAAAATGTAGAAAAACTATTACCATTCTACAACAAAGACTTCATCGTTCATACAGCTAACCAATTAGCTGAAGATGATAAACTCAACAAAGTAGCCCTGCTAGATGTGGTTCCGATGAAAGATGAGACACTGATAACAGATGTAAACAGCCATAAGGGTGAAATCAATAGACTGATGCTGCATTATGCAGATAAGACGATTGCTTATCTTGATCTGACCTACAAGGGTGATTTTGCCAATGGCCAGATTGCTGAATATAGCATCGCTGATAAGAATTTGCTCTATACGCCAGAAGTCTTCCTATCTGACTACCAGTCTATTAAAGAGAGTGTCTTGGATGAACTCAAATCTGTGACCTATGACTCGGCTGCAGTGCGTAAAGTATTAGGGATTGGTGAAACAGCTTCCTTAGATGATCTTTATCTGGAAAAAGCCTTTGAACAAATCAAAGCTGAACTAGGTCAGGAGCTCCTCAAGGTACTTTCAGTTGACAAGTCGATCAACACCCTAGGCCCTGCCGTAGCGGATGCGATTAGCCAAAAAATTCTGCAGAACAAAGAGGCCTTCATGCTTGGTCTGACCTATCTCAACCGATGGTACAATGTCAACTATGGAACGTTCAATACCAAAGATCTTAGTGCCTATAAGTTTGATTTCTTTGGCAATCAAGCAGCTTCGACACTGGATACTATCATCGCTCTCGGGAACTCTGGAATGGGCAATCTTCGAGCGCAAAACAACTTCAATGCTTACCGACAATCCCTAGCCAAGGAAAAAGGCAAAGGAGACCTCTTTGCTTACTTAGAAAGTCTGCGTGAACTCTTCTTGCCAAATAAAACCAACAGTGAGTGGTTCAAGGAAAATACTAAGGCTTATATCGTAGAAGCTCGTTCAAGTCTGCCAGAAATTCAGGCTAAGCAAGATAATGCAGATCGTAGGAGTAAGTATACAATCAAGGTCTACGACAGACTGACTCAGGGAGATTGGGGCTTCAAGCAAATGGTCCTCCAGCTTCTGACCTTACCTGAAAGAGATGTCTATATCATCAGCAATATGTCGACTATTGCCTTTGGTAGCTTTGGAGGCTACAGGAAAGAAGGTGGTAGAGTTCTCTCAGGCGAGGAACTCCATCGACACGTTGAAAAACTTGTGGATCAATCAGCTGAATGGCAACGAAACCACTATGACATGTGGTACAACATTTTAAGTCCAAACAGGAAAGACACTCTATTCAGACGGGTGATCGTTACAGACGGTTTCTTTCTTTATAATGATAAAGGCCAGCAATATTGGGCTCCTCGTAATGATAAGACCTCTGTTGCTATGTACAATTTCTTTGGTCCTGCTGGCAAATATCACGGAGACAATGGACTAGGAGCCTTTGCCAATGGTTATGAAGTCTTCTACGTCTATGACCAGATGCTGGGAGCTTCTGGAACCATGGTCTATACCCATGAAATGACCCACAACTCGGATGGTTCTATCTATTTTGAAGGACATGGTCGTCGTGAGGGTGAAGGACCTGAGAGCTTTGCTACAGGGATGTTAGAGTCTGTAACCAATGTTAGCGAAAAAGGTCTCGTACTTAATAGCTTCTATCAAGGAGATAAAGATTCGACCACACGTTACCATACCTATGATCCTGTTGCTCGATTCTCCTCAGCAGATGCTCTTCGCGACTACATGCATGGAGTCTTTGACGTACTGAACCTTCTAGATTATGTAGAAGGGGATGTTGTTACTGGAGTTCTAACTGATCAACAGAAAATGAAATGGTACCGTAAGGCTGAAAATTATAACTTTGAAAAAACTTCTTATGGTAAACAAGCTCACGCTGATGATCGAATTGTCCCTATAACTGCCGAAGAAGCAGCCAAACTAAAATCTGTTGATGATTTGGTTGATCATAATATCATTGGTCGTCGCGATGGTTGGGATAGAGCTAACTTTGGACGAAATGGCTACTATGTCATCAATATGTTTGCTTCCTTCTATGCAGCTCTGGACAATCCAACTGGTGCACCTGGGGGACTTATGTTCCGCCGTAGAGCTTATGAATTGCTCGGAGACAAGGGTTACCAACAAGGATTTGTCCCATATGTATCTGGCCAATACGCTGGCCAAGCGCTTAAAGAAGGTCATAAGACCTACTCAATCTGGAACAGAGGAGATGTCGGAGTAGTTGGAGATGATTTGGTTTTCAAAAATCTCTATGGTAGCCAGTATGAATCATGGAAGGATTTGAAGAAAGCCATGTTGAATGAGCGATACAACAAGGCTCAAAACTTCCTTCGCCCTATCACTATCGAGTTTGAAGCAGGAAAACTAGATAGCAAACGACAAATTACAATTTCTTCTTATGAGGAATTACAAGATTATATGTACTTAGCAGTACTAGCGGATGCCTCAGCTAAGAACATTGATCGTGCTTTATCAGACAGCTCTAAGAGCAGTGTCGCCCAACTCAAGTATCGTATTTTCAATGCTTATCTACGTGCTACAGACGACTTCAGACAGTCTATCTTTGAAAGATAAGTCTCTTGCAAAAACAGCCACGAAAAAAGAAGATCACTTGGATCTTCTTTTTTTAGGGGAACGGCTTGCTTAGTATAAAAACGAATGAATTTACAAATAAATTGATACATGACATATTTCTTACTCTAAATGTCTGGATAGAAATTTGAAACCATTCACCATCTAGTATATTCATTTTGAAATTTCTTTTGTTTTTCATGAAAATATGATAAAATGATAGCTGTAAAAATTTTTAAGGAGATTCAGATGAAAACAAATACACTTGCTCGCGTAAATGCGATTTTTGGTCTTATTTCAGGTATCGTCTTGCTGTTGGCACCTCTTGTTATGTTTATGATAGCTGTCGGGGCTGCTGCGGCAACGGAGGACTCAGATGCAACAGTTGGGCTATTGACGATTTTTTCAATTATTTTGTCATTGGTAAAAATTGCTGTCTTGGTTTTAGGAATTGTAGCCATTGTTTATTACAAGGACGATGAGCGTGTGACGCCTGCACCGTCTGTTTTGTTTATCGTAGGTGGTTCTGTTGGATTGATCCCATTCTTGGGCTGGGTAGGAGGAATTCTGACAATCATTGGTGGATCCCTCTATTTTGGACTTTTGAAAAAATTCGAGATTCAAGAATAATGACTTTTTGTTAGGAATATTTTTAAATAAGAGAAGGCGATTAGCCTTCTTTTTTTGTCATCAAGCAGAGGTAAACTTGACAAGATAAATAAGTTTTTACATTCATAAAATTCAAAGCATTTATTTGGGACAAGGACCTTTTTTTATAGTATAATGATGAATGTAAATTACCTATATCAAAATATAATTCTAGTTATTTCCTTGATAGAGGTTGAAAAGTTGAGAGGATTTAGAATGAAAAAGATTTTTGGAGAGAAGCAGCATCGTTTCTCCTTACGAAAATTAGCAATTGGACTTGTATCAGCTTCGATTTCAAGCCTATTTTTTGTGTCCATTGCGAGTAGTGGGACTGTATTTGCTCAAGAAAATGTATCTGTTCACTACAAATATGTGACGGATACAGAGCTGAGTGGGCAAGAAAAAGACTTGATTGTCAAGGACATTCCTAAAATTGCGGAAGATAGTGAGAGCACCTATTATCTAGTCTACCGTATGGAAGAGAAAGCCCAGCTAGGTCAGTTGCCCAATACAGGTGGGCAGCATAGCCTTACTAGCGTTTTATCGGGTGGAGTCATGGCTTCGATCGGCCTCCTTATTTTTGTCGTATCGAAAAAGAAAGGCAAAAAGAAAGCTCTATTGAATGTGATTTTGATAACAGGGATGGGTAGTGGTTTGGTTTCTTCGGTTCAGGCTATCGAAAATCAGCTTTTGCTCCAGTACAATCAGGAATACCAATTATCCCAAGGAGATAGTCTGCCTTTGCCACGCACCCTATCGGGTTATACCTACCTAGGCTATATTAAGCAAGACAAGGACGCTAGTTTGCAAGAAACTGCTGCTAGAGGTCAGAAACCAGACTACACGGTTCAACCTCGTTTTCAGACCAATGAAGGTGGGCAAAAGGCAGGAGATGAGCAGAAAGCTACCTCTCCTACAACGCCTGCTGAGAAGCCAATCCCTTCTCAAGATTCATCCAATCAAAATCCGTCTGGTCTTGCTAGTGTAGATCCTCAAGACGAAGTCTTGGCTGGTCGCGTGAACAAACCAGAGCTCCTATACAAAGACCAAGAGATTGTAACCAAACTAGACTTTTCAGAAGTGGTTCAAGAAAATCCCGAACTAGCAGAGGGAACCATTCGTGTCAAACAAGAAGGTCATGCTGGGAAGAAGGTTGAAGTCGTTCGCATTTTCACTGTTGAAAACCAAGAAATTTCCCGAGAAGTTCTCTCGACCAATGTAGAAGAAGCCTTGCCACGTATAGTAGAAAAAGGGACTAAGAAGGCAGTTGTACCGAGTGAAGCATCTCAGTCTGCAAGAAAAGGAGAGCCTGAGACCCAGGCTTCCTTACCAGAATATAAAGGAGAACAAGCGGGAGCGATTGTAGCCCCTGAAACAGCTGAAAAACCAGAATATACAGGCACCCAAGCAGGAGCAGTCGTTGAACCCGAGCAGGTAGCTCCGCAACCTGAGTATCAGGGAACCCAAGCTGGTGCCATCGTCGAGCCAGAACAAGTTGAGCCAGAGGTTGGGGGCGTCCAGTCTGGGGCTTTGGTGGAACCAGAAATGGCTGAGAAACCATCCTATACAGGCGAGCAGTCTGGAGCAATCGTAGAGCCTGAACAGGTGCCACCAACACAAGAGTATACAGAAACTCAAGCGGGAGCGGTTGTTGCCCCTGAGACAACTGAAACACCAGAGTATACAGATACTCAATCAGGTGCTATCGTTGAACCAGAAATCCAGTCTTCCCTACCAGAATATAAAGGTGAGCAAGCAGGAGCCATTGTGGAACCGGAGCAAGTCGCTCCTCTTCCAGAATATACGGGCAATACCGAGCAAGTAAAACCGGAAGCTCCGACAGAAAAACCAAAAGAAAAAGATCCAGAGAAAACGCTTGAGCTAAGAAATGTTTCGGATCTGGAGTTGTATAGTCAGACCAATGGTACTTACAAACAACATGTTTCTTTAGACAGTGTTCCAAAGAATACAGAAACTTACTTTGTCAAGGTTAAATCTTCGGCAGTTAAAGATGTCTATCTACCAGTTTCTTCAATAACGGCAGAAACGAAAAATGGTCAGTCAGTTTATAAAATTACAGCCAAGGCTGAGAAACTCCAGCAAGAGCTAGAAAATAAATATGTCGATAATTTCACCTTCTATCTAGCTAAGAAGGCTACAGAGGAAACGACAACCTTTACTTCCTTTAGCAACCTCGTCAAAGCTATCAAGCAGAATCTCTCTGGAACCTATTATTTAGCAGCTAGCTTGAACGCCAACGAAGTGGAGTTGGATCCTGATGAAAAGTCCTACATCAAGGGTACCTTTACTGGTCAGTTGATCGGTGAAAAAGATGGCAAGCAGTATGCTATTTACAACTTGAAAAAGCCTCTGTTTGAAACTTTGAGTGGCGCTAGAGTAGAAAAATTGAGTCTGAAAAATGTCTCCATTTCAGGGAAAGATGATATCGGTGCACTGGCCTATGAAGCCCAGAATAGCACAAAGATTCAGCAAGTTCACGTTGATGGTGTTCTCGCCGGTGAACGTGGTATCGGTGGTTTGCTGGCAAAGGCTGAGCAATCAAGTATCACAGAGAGCAGTTTCAAGGGAAGAATTATCAACACTTATGAAACGACTGCTGCCTACAATATCGGTGGTTTGGTCGGTCATTTGACAGGTGACAAGGCTTTACTTAGTAAGTCAAAAGCGACAGTAGCCATTTCATCCAACACAAATACTTCAGATCAGACTGTAGGTGGTCTTGCAGGTCTAGTAGATCAGGATGCACAGATCCAAAATAGCTATGCTGAAGGTGATATCAACAATGTCAAGCACTTTGGTAGAGTTGCGGGAGTAGCAGGCAATTTGTGGGATCGCACTTCTGGTGATGTAAAGCATGCTGGAAGTTTGACCAATGTCCTCAGTGATGTCAATGTAACCAACGGAAATGCCATTACCGGTTACCACTACAATGGAATGAAGGTGAAGGACACATTCAGCAGCAAGGCCAACAGAGTCTACAATGTCACCTTGGTCAAGGATGAGGTCGTCAGCAAAGAATCTTTTGAAGAAAGAGGAACCTTGCTAGATGCTTCCCAGATTGAAAGCAAAAAAGCAGCCATCAATCCTCTCACTCTACCAACAGTGGAGCCTCTCTCAACAAGTGGCAAAAAAGACAGTGATTTTTCTAAGGTGGCTTATTATCAAGCTAAGCGCGCCTTGGCTTATAAGAATATTGAAAAATTGCTACCTTTCTACAACAAGGCAACCATCGTCAAATACGGAAATCTGGTCAATGAGAACAGCCTTTTATATCAAAAAGAACTCTTGTCAGCAGTCATGATGAAGGATAACCAAGTCATCACAGACATTGTTTCTAACAAAGAGACTGCAAACAAACTCTTGCTTCACTACAATGATGATTTATCTGAGAAGCTGGATCTCAAGTACCAGAATGATTTCGCCAAATTAGCAGAATATAGTCTGGGCGATACAGGACTTCTCTATACGCCAAATCAATTCCTGTATGACCAATCTTCTATCATCAAGCAAGTCTTACCTGACTTACAAAAGGTGGACTACCACTCAGAAGCCATCAGAAAGACGCTCGGTATTTCTCCAAACGTTAAGCAAACAGAGCTCTATCTTGAAGACCAGTTCGCCAAAACAAAAGAACAACTGGAAGACAGTTTGAAAAAAATCTTGTCAGCAGATGCTGGACTTGCCGGTGACAACCCAGTCACCAAGGGCTATCTTGTAGATAAAATCAAGCACAACAAGGAAGCTTTGCTACTTGGCTTGACCTATCTGGAACGGTGGTATAACTTTAGCTATGGTCAGGTGAATGTCAAAGACCTAGTTCTGTACCATCTGGACTTCTTTGGTAAGGGAAATGCTTCACCACTAGATGCCCTGATTGAGTTGGGTAAATCTGGCTTTAACAATCTTCTAGCTAAGAATAATGTCGATACTTATGGTATCAGTCTTGCCAGTCAACATGGAACGACAGATTTGTTTAGCACGCTGGAACATTACCGAAAAGTCTTTCTACCAGAGAAAAGCAACAATGACTGGTTTAAATCACAGACCAAGGCTTACATCGTCGAAGAAAAATCCACTATCGAAGAGGTGAAAACAAAGCAAGGACAGACTGGTAGCAAGTATTCTATCGGTGTCTATGACCGCATCACTAGTGCCACATGGAAATACCGCAATATGGTCTTGCCTCTCCTAACCTTGCCAGAGAGATCCGTCTTTGTCATCTCAACTATGTCTAGTCTAGGATTTGGAGCTTATGATCGCTACCGCAATAGCGAGCATAAAGCGGGCAAGGCTCTCAATGATTTTGTAGAAGAAAATGCGCGTGAAACAGCCAAACGTCAGCGAGATCACTACGATTATTGGTATCGTATTTTAGATAATGAGGGACGTGAAAAACTCTATCGTACCATCTTGCTTTATGATGCTTATAAGTTCGGCGATGACACAACATCTGGAAAAGCTACAGTAGAGGCTAAGTTTGATAGTTCCAATCCAGCCATGAAGAACTTCTTTGGACCAGTTGGCAATAAGGTAGTACACAACCAGCATGGAGCCTACGCAACAGGGGATGGTGTCTACTATATGTCTTACCGTATGCTTGACAAGGATGGAGCCATTACCTATACCCATGAGATGACCCATGATTCGGATCAGGATATTTACCTTGGCGGCTATGGTCGAAGAAGTGGTTTGGGACCAGAGTTCTTCGCAAAAGGCTTATTGCAAGCTCCTGACCAACCAAGTGACGCAACCATTACCATCAATTCTATCTTGAAACACTCAACATCAGATAGTACAGAAGGATCCCGTCTTCAAGTCTTGGATCCGACAGAGAGATTCCAAAAGGCAGCAGATCTTCAGAACTATGTCCATAATATGTTTGACCTTATCTACATGCTGGAATACCTTGAAGGACAATCAATCGTTAACAAACTGAATGTTTACCAGAAAATGGCGGCTCTCAGAAAAATTGAGAACAAGTATGTAAAAGATCCATCAGATGGAAATGAGGTTTATGCCACTAACGTAGTCAAAGAATTGACAGCAGAAGAGGCGCAAAAATTGACCAGCTTTGAGAGTTTGATTGACCACAACATCTTATCAGCTCGTGAGTACCAGTCTGGCGAGTATGAACGAAATGGCTACTATACGATTAAACTCTTTGCCCCAATCTTTTCAGCTCTCAGCAGTGAGAAAGGCACGCCAGGGGACCTGATGGGACGCCGAATTGCTTACGAACTTTTGGCTGCCAAAGGCTTTAAGGATGGAATGGTACCTTATATCTCAAACCAATACGAAGAAGTTGCCAAACAAAAAGGTAAAACTATCAATCTCTATGGTAAAGAACGAGGATTGGTGACCGATAAACTTGTATTGGACAAGGTATTTGAAGGCAAGTATTCATCTTGGGCGAATTTCAAGAAAGCCATGTACAAAGAACGTGTGGATCAGTTTGAAAACTTGAAACAGGTGACCTTTAAAGATCCGACAAAACCATGGCCAAGCTATGCGACCAAGACCATCAATAGTGTGACTGAATTGCAGGAACTCATGGATCAAGCTGTACTACAGGATGCAGTGGCTCCTCGTTGGAGTGACTATAAGCCAGAAATCGACAGTGCCGTTCATAAGTTAAAGAGAGCAATCTTTAAGGCCTATCTTGACCAAACAAAAGACTTCAGAACCTCTATTTTTAAGAAATAAGTTTTGGAGAATGAAAAGAGAGGACCGACTGGTCTTCTCTTTTTATAGCTTGATATCCCTGTTAGGAAGCTGGTATGAGATAGGTTTGTGTCTGAGAAGTCCTTTCGTTTCTGGAGCAAATATGGTAGAATGATAGCTACGAGAGAAGGAGGTTTTGATGGAGAGAGATAGATTGGTTCGACTCAATTGGAGACTGGGCATGCTGGCAGGAGTGACCTTACTTTTGGGGCCTGTCCTACGATTTTTGCTATCCTATACTGGGGCTCTCATCTATAAAGATCCCTCAAAGGTGCTGGTCGTCACGGTTGCCTTTTCCCTGCTCTTGACATTTTTTAAGATTTTGATGATTGCATTAGGGACCTTTATGCTAATCTATTTCGAAGAAGACCAACAACTTCGAAAGTTGCCTTCTATTTTATTTATCATTGGTGGCGTGCTGGGATTTCTTTCAGCGACCGAGTGGATAGGAGGATTTCTAATCATTAAAGGCGCTGTTTCTTTTTCTAAATTTTTGAAAGAAGTCCGTGGCCTTGTCTGATAGTCTAGTGAAACAATCCGTTTGAGGGTTGTTTTTTATTTAAAGAATTACCTGGCGAAAGAATATGTTAACAAAATGCTTTTTTTATAAGAAAAATAGTATGAAAATCTAGTTATCCGTATAAACACTGGACTTATCACACTTTA
>ERZ772972.545-NODE-545-length-13784-cov-3.541190_pt1 | contig 13784 bp, 14 predicted proteins | sample MGYA00580673_ERZ772972 | MGnify/ENA primary metagenome ERZ772972 (study PRJEB29015, sample SAMEA2738051) | human oral metagenome | biome: human oral; feature: human-associated habitat; material: saliva | place: China | collected 2229 ... | reverse complement strand
TTCTATTTTACCAAGACTATCGCAACCATGCAAAAAAGCAACGGCAAATCCGTTGCTTTTTTTGGAGACAAGGACTATTGTCCCAGGTTCTTGAATATTTCTCTATCGATTTTATTATTTAGCTGTATGTAACTTTTTATATAAGAGTGAGTAAATCGTGACAATCATTCCTAGTATAAACAATAAAATTGCTATCCAAGAAACAGGAGTCTTTACGTTATTAAGTGAAACAGTCTTTTTATCACTTTGGTTGATTTGAACTTGATTGGTAAATAAAGCAGATTGATACTCATTAACGACATTCTCCGATTCCACTTTAGTGATAAATAAGTTTGTTTTAACTAATTGATACTTTTCTTTATCCAATTTTTTAGTTGTATCAATCAATTTATATGTCTCAGGATGAAATAACTTTGTTAAATTACTCTCCTGTTCAAAGTACTGAATCTCTGTTTTCTTCGTGTTTTTATCTAAAGATGTATCTATTTGCAAGGATCCATCATTTGCAAAAGCAACACTTACTCTTGTAAAAATTGAAAACAACAGAAAGATAAAGACAACGGCTTTTTTCATATTACTTGCTATCCTTAATTTGGCGATACAAGAAAATATTTCCAATTCCTAAAGCAATCGTTAAAACTACAATTACAACTACTGACTGAACAACTCCGTTTTGCTGATTAATAAATAATTTCACTACACCTTCAAGATAAGTCAAAGGAGAAAGTGTTGCTAAAATGGGAGCCGAATTCACATAATACTCATCAAACAATTGAGTCGCCGAAATGATATAAAGTAGTATTAGACTCACACTTATCAAGAATCCGAAACTTTTTAGCTTATCAATAAGAATATTAAGACCATACGTCATCATTAGACTTACTAACACAAGAAGTACTACAAATGAACTAAATTGGGCTATGGAAAAACCAAGCTTAATTCCAGAAATAGTCGCAATTATAAAACCAGCAACTACCGAAATAACACTCAGGAAGAGCATAGGACCAGAAGAATTTCTCCATGATAGACGATCTTTTAGATTCATTAATCTTTGTAATTCTTCTTTATCTGCGTGTTGGAAAAGATAAGCAATAACTAAGCTAACAAGATAGCTAATTAAGATAATAAGAAGTCCTGATCTCTCATCTTGACGATTAGACTGTGCCTGAGCATTAGTAGCAGCCGATACTACATTACCAATTTTGGAAGCATCGACAGGATTAGACAAATATTCATAGACTGCATCATTTTTTGTATTACCTGTCCTAGTATTGCTCAAAACAGAAGAAAAGTTTTTAAGAAATTCTTCATTTGAACCATACTCACTAGACATGATATTTTTCAACTCAGATACACGACCACTCAATGATTCACCGTCTTTTTCCAATGTATTAACATCATTCGCCAACTGATGAATAGTAGATTCTATCGTTTCAGAAACAGCTTGGTTTGCCTGCGTATTAGACATCAAAGTTTGACTAGCTGACATCAATTTAACGAGGTCACTGTTCATATCCATGCTAACTGTAACCATATCGGTATTATCTACTTTTTCTGTTTCAACAAAACTAGGTTTATCTTTAATCGTTTTATCCACTAATTTGGTTTGTTCAATTAACTGACTTAACTGGGTCATTAAATCATTGGTTGTTGTTCTCAGCTGTTCAATATTAGAGGTCAATTTCTCAGCATTAGCTACTCGAGACTGAATATCCGTCAATTTTTCATCCGAAATCTTCAAATCTGATTTTAAAGCTTCTACTGTGGTCGCTTTGATTAGATTGGTCACAATGGTCTTGAGGTCATCATTATTTGCTAAGGCAGCAAGAGAACCTTCTGCTGGAATAAACATATGTTCTGAGTACGTATTTTTAGATAAATCTAAACCATAATACGCAGAGACAAGACCTGACAATTGTAGATATGCATCTACATCTTTATAAATAGCTTGAGTCAATTTAGTAGGATTATATTCCCAGTTAGAAATAATGTCTTGCATCTCATAATGGCGATTCAAAACTTTTTTTTCTGTCTGATTTGTCTTGGTAGTTGTGATAGTCTTCGTTACAGTGATAATTTCTACTGGTTTTTTTTCTTCAGTAGTAAGGGCACTCGTTCCTGAAACGGTAGATGATGCTACAGGAGTAGAGGGAGTAACAGGCGCTGCATGAGCTGTCTCTGTCTCTGTTGTTTCCTCTACGTATGGAGCATCTTCCTTTACAACCTTCACATCCTCAGTCGTATCTAATTTATACTTCACGACAACAGGCGATAAGACACTGATATCATTGTCATTCTTGATTTCTAGCGTGTATGAAATAGCCATCCCTGGAGAAGCTTCACTAGGGATATTTATTTGATAATTACCGCCCCCAAGATCAGAAAATCCATAGTTTGATTCTTTAAGATAGTATCCGCTTGGTACAGTTAACGTTAATTTTGAAATTTTCCCCTCAAATGAAGGCAAAGTTATCTCACGTTTTGCTGTACTCTTAGATTTAATGTCATTTTTTAAATGAGATAATTCTTCACTTTCAAGCGTTGTAGCTTGCAGAGTTGGCAATTCTTTCCCTGTTTTCTTACTATACCACTGTATAAAAGCACTAATATTTTTCAAATGCTGTTTATCAGTATCGGACAGGGACAGATTATTAATAGCTGTATCATCGTAATATACACTTGGCCACTTGCTCGTAATTTGATTCTGCATACTAGTATTTAAAGACTTGATATAACTTCCAAGAGTTTTACTAGCTCCATCTACCGCTGAAGAATTTTGGGTTAAGGAAGACTCTACCGCTTCTTTAATCTTTGTATCATAATTTGATAAAGTATCGTCAATATCCTTGTTATTATTCTTTAAAGTATCAAGAAGGTCTGCTATATCCTTATTATAGGACGCTGCCGTGTCAGAAGTTTCTTTCCAAATGGCTGGCTCTGATAAGTTCTCAGTAATATGAGTGTTTATAGCTGCTAATTTAGATAGCTGTTCCTCAACTGATAATGTTGAAAAATCTTTATCATAGTTTGACAAAGCTTGTTCTCTAGTATCCAAGGAAAACTTCCATTTTTCTTGTTGAGCTTTTATTTGTTCGATTGTTCCCTCGTATGTTTTATCAACAGAAATAATCGATTTAAAAGCATCGTTACTATTTAATAAATCTTTGTTAAATGACGAATAGGTTGATAATAAATTATTCGGTGATGAGCCTAATCCATTAAATTGTTGACTATATTGAGCAAGAGGATTTACTAAGTTATTATTAAAGGATGCTAGTGACTCTTGTTCATTTGCAACTACATCTGAGACCTGCCCTTGTGCGGTCCTCAAGTTTCCAATAATACTAGTAAAATAAATATTAATCAAGTCCTTATTAAAAAGCTCTTTAAAAGCTACTACAGCTTGTTCTGCCTGCTTAACAGTTAATTGGTCACTTGATTGAATCTGATATTGAAACTTTGCCTGAACAGGTGATGTGGATTCAAGAGCTAAAGTTTCTTCTGAAAACTTACTTGGGAAGACTACCATCAACTGATAGTTGTCATTTTTTAAACCACTTTCAGCAATTGATCTAGAAACCACTTCCACTTTATAATTATTTTTAGAAATAAATGAATTTACTAAAGTATTAGCGATATTAATTGGTTGTCCATTATATACCTTACCCGTATCCTCATTAACAACTGCAACTTTGATGGGGACTTGTTGTACTGAAGACTCTGAGTTCGTTCGACTGATAGGTGTTGGCTTTATAATAGCAAAATAAGACACTATCATTGTAACAAACAACAATAACAATACTAAACTAAATAAAACTTTCTTTTTCACATTTTCTCCTTAACTAAATATAGTAAAAAAGTTGAGGAGAAATCCTCAACTTTATCCTTAACTATTTTGAATGCCAAAGTTTTTAGATAAAGCTTGGTCATTTTGTTGCATTGATTCAGCAGTCTTATCAAGTTGTGTATTGATTTGTTGCATCAAATCAGCAAAGTTTTCAACCTTTGGTTTCAATTCAAGGAACTGTTGATCAAAGCCTTGGAACGCAGCACCTTCCCACTCTGAACGCAAGGTATCTTGCAAGCGTTGAAGATTGCTCAAAATAACTCTGATATCGTTTGCAGCTTTCCCGTATTCACGTGCACGTGATTGGAGGGTCTCTGGAGATACACGAATTTGTCCTGACATATTTTTACTCCTACTATATTTTTTATTTCATTTTAACATTATTCAAACATTTAGACAAGTATTTTTATTTAAAAATGGTATTTTCAAATCATATTATTTATTGTTTATTTCAATGTATTTTACCATCGTCTCAACGTCATTTCATTTTCCTAAGTGTAAATTTTTACTACTAGTAATACGATTCGTATTACAACTATAATCCTCCTCATACTATGCTACATTTTTCAGCTTAGACAGACCTTGAACCTGTGAAATAATATATCTAACAAGCAAGAGTGAAGTACTATATAACCAATAAGAACTTAGCTCCGCCTCCTATTCTATAATCGTCTCCAAAACGAGAGAGTAGTACGTCTTATTTCTTAAAAAAGAATAAAGTGTTTTTGTATCTAACTCTTTAACTATCAAGAGATAATATTTATCAAAAGAGAAGGTTCTTGATAAATACTTTAGTTACAATAAATAGTATATAAGCCAGAGCATACTCTGGTTAAAAAATAATTTTTTCTCCACCCATAGTTCAGATAATTAGCAAGTAATTACATACTTTGAAATACGTCCTATTACTTCGCACTCGCTCTCTACACTGCTTCTATTTTTAGACATAAAATTTATCTATTTCTACCAAACCTTACTTAAAGAGGGGTTAAAGTCATATAAAGTCCCCTCTGTTTCCAACCTTAACAAAACCAGGTGTACCAAGGGATTAGCTGTTGTCTCAGCTCACACTTGTATGTCCCAAAACAAAATGAGCACTTTCCCCCCTGTTTCCAACCCACATAAAGCTAGACATATCAAGGGATTAGGAGGGATTTAGACAGACATTAGTCTGTCCCAAAATAAAAAGTGGCTTTGTCCCCCCTGTTTCCAACCCTCATAAAGTTAGATATATCAAGGAGTTAGGGAGCCTTTAGACAGACAATAGTCTGTCCCAAAATAAAACGTTCAAAATTCTTATTTTTAAGTCTAACAGATTTCTTATTTGATTCGTTTTTTAGTTAATAATTGAAATGCCAACGATTAAAAAAAGATTATAAATTTATGAAACATTTCATCGTCAAAAGTTAGCTTTAATAAAGTTTTTAAAGTTATAATTTCTCTCTGAAAAAGATTTTTATTTTTAGCCAAATGCTAATCGCTGAGATAAATTTTTAGAACAGATTAGCGGCCTGCCACTCCTTAAAAACTTTCCATTCTGTTCCACGGTTTATTTTTTTATTACACTAAATTCTTTGAGAATTTGACTAAATACGTTTCAATAAAAAAATAAATATGAGTTAAAAATTGAATCTCAAAATCTAGTAATTTTTAAAATATTTCAAGCAATTTATATCCCGATAAATATCAAAATTTGATTATGATTTAATAAAAATTTTACCAACATAATATGCTTTGATTTGCTTATAACAGCACCTTCTTTAACAATAAAAAAATCAACGTTCAGATCACTTTTTCCATCAGCGAATTAAACCTTAATTTTTTTCATATCATCTTTTATATCGCTCCTATTCAGGCACAATAACTTCTACACAATCGTATCATAATCTTTTTCTTTCGTCTTCAAAGTCTCAACAACCTTTGTTGAATACGGACCTTTCATCGTTGTATCAATTTGACTAGAAATCATCCCTAGTGCTGTCTTCGTTGCTTGCGCTTCTGTTTTGATTTTGGTATCACCATCTGACATCAAATTATTACGCTCATTCAATTTGAGAGGTGCATAGATATGGCTGATTAGTAAACGTTCTAGTCCCTTCTGAATCTCCGTCATATTATTATTCGCTCCTGAAAAGAAGTCATTAATCATTTCTTCAAACATGGACTATCCCTTCCTTTTTTCTTGATCGAGTTTCATCTTTCGACGATGTAATGTATCTATATCATCTTCCAATTTTCGTCGTTCTTGTCTATACTCAATCTCTTCTTTTTCAATCCTTTGTTCCAAAGCACGCTGATTCCTTGTAAATCCCATGGATACTGTCTGACTAAAGTACGAAGCTATTCTGTTTAGCCGTTCTCTTTCTTCAGTAGTATCCACTTCCTCTTGTCCCAGGGTATGCAAGATCATCTGGTACTTCCTCTCCATCATATGCAACAATTGGTCACGTTTCTGCTGAAGGTCTTCAAATTGTTTTTCTCTTTGTTGGCGAATAGAACGATTTCGTTCATCTAATGAATCTAGATTGTCTTGCTTTGTTCTTAATTCCTGCCAGATTACTTGACTTTCATCCATTCTTTAAAATTCCCTGCTAACTCTTTATCGTTATCTAATGTCTTTTGGACACCATCTGCTATTTGCTTTTCTAAATTTTGAAAATCTTCGGCTAATTTTTCTGCTTTTTTGATTTTTGGATAGAAATAATAATCAAGATCATCTACGATTGTCGTACGAGATACTCCTCCAGCAGAATAGGCTGTCGCCACCTCTGTAGGGGATAGAATAAAACCAAAAGGAACCTGATAGGTACTCGCTACTATTTTCTCTGCTTTTTGGTGAGCTTTACGAACTATGGAGCGAATCTCTTCCTGACCAGCATTTGCGACTTCATGAAATCCCGATGAAATCGTTAAGGCGTGTTCGGAGTCTAAAAAGAGCTCCTCACCACTCGTATAGCCGCCTGAAGCCAATGCCTCTTTAGCTTTTGCATAGTAATACAAGCCACTGGAAACCTTATCTAAAAAAGATGAATAACGTTTTTCAAAAGATGAGGAGGCCTTTTTAATTTTGAGGCTACCATCCTCATTAAATACATAACCGCCCCACATGTGTTGTGCTATGGGATCCCAGTTAAAGTTTGAATCCACATGATGGACTATTCCAACAGCATTTTTACTGTTCAATTCTGCTTTGTATCCTGGAGCATCCTTGGGATATCCGATCGGAACTGTATCTCGTTGATCGATATAATTATGAATCCGGTATTTCATCGCATCCACACGCTGCTGCTGTTCTTCCGTAAAGACCGGATAGATGTTCGGTCCTTGGTAGATATAAGCTCCCGAAATACGTGAAATGTCCCTAACATTAGCTAGTGTATACTGCGCATTCATGGAGCCAAGAGAGTGAGCATAAACTGAGATTTTAGCATTCGGATAATTTTCTAATACGTTATTCAAGGTTGTAGCCGCTGATTCTAACTGAGGTGTCACTTCTTTCTTTTTGGTTATGATATTTTTCGCCATAGGAATATCATTGACTTTCCAATCTACTTCCCATCCATCTTTGCCTGGTTCCTTAGAACCTTCATAGAGAACAGATATTTCAGATTTATCTGGACTCTCAACTACATAAACCTTCAATCCTGTCTCGTTTTCTATCACCTGACGGACGGTACCGATGGTTTCTTTCTTTCCTTTATCGTTTATAATTTTCAAGGGATCTGTTTCAGAATAACTTGTATACTCTTCATTAGCAATTTTTTGACGTTCATGATCACTATACTGTCTACTCACTTTTCCCCTCCGTTATCATTTTCTCAAATTTAGCAGAGTTTCCTCCGCCATCATTAACTAACTTTCCACTTTTTTTATCTTTATTAATAGTGAAAAACACATATAATTCTTCGTCATTGTTTATATAAATTTTAAATTTAATCCCTCCCATTGGACTATGTTTGATGGATTTATCATCAATTTGATAAGACTTTATTTTCCCTTTATTTGTTAAAGAAAATTGGTCCATTTCTTTCAAATCATCCTCTATAATTTCTTTGACTTCCTCACCCTTGACAATTCTCACCATCTCATTGTATTTTACTTGTTTCATTACTTTATATCCTCCTATGCTTAGTCCAACGATAACCAACAAACTAGCTAAAACAATTCCTACAATTTTTAATGACTTCATGACGTCTCCTTTATGTTATTTTACAAATATGTCATGTACTAATTTACTTATAGTATAGCATAGACTAGAGCCAAATTTATAACTCGTCACTCGCTATAATAGTTCCTTAGAAAACTTGTAATGCTGATTCTTTATATCGCAAATCAATGTATAAACACAAAAAGAGTGTGTTGTATTTATAAGATTAAATAAAATTCAGGGAAGATAACGTTTAAAATATTAAAAGCCACAATATTAAACATGGAGAAATAATCCAGTCTAGTATTGTGGTTTGCTTGTAACGTAATTAAAAATCAAATCTATCTTTACGGCTTTAACAAAGTAAAGCATTTGAATAATTTATATAATTTAAACTATTTATTACACTTTTATCTTCCAGGCAAGATTTCTTTAGTCTCACTATCAAAGAATGGTTCTCCAGTAGCGTCCATCCAAATTAAATTTTGGATATATTGGCTATCGGATAGTAGGGGTGCATTCTTCAATCTCTGTTGAGTTAACATTTTAGCAACTCTAGGTACCATGGCAATTGTTTTACTCTTAACTTTATCTTCTGGTTTTTTCAAACGACCATCAATTTTTTTTACTTCTGAAATTTTATTAGAATTGACTACTATCGCTTCCTCTTCGAGGTTATTTTCTTTTCTTTTTAGTTGTCCACTGAATGCTTCAAACTTATTTTTTACCATTGTATCTCCTCCTATATTTATATCGCGTTATATATTTCATATAAATATTGTATTTATTGTTCTAACATCGCATTGATTTTTGCATAGATACCCCTAACTCCAGCAAGAAGGTTCTGGTACTTCTGCTGCTTATGTATTGGCATTTCATCTACTAATTCGAAAATACTTTTCCCTTCCAGCAAAGTACTTACAAATATCGGACGATTAGGAATAAGTCCTAAGAAATGCTCATCATTTTCAACTAAAGATAAGAATTCTTTACTTGGAGCTGAGACATTATTACCATAAAAAATAATATTATTAGCTATCAATCCAAGCTTAAGATCAACTACTGTCTCTTTAGTAAAAGGATTACGTGCTTTAGTTTTGACTTTTTCGATAAACTCTGGTAGATTTCTCCACGCTGTAAAACTAGGGCCATCTGGCGTCGTTACAGATACTACAATATCACTAACAGCAATCAAATTAGAAGTAACAATTGAGGTATCATTATGAGTATCAATGACAATCAAGTCATACTTTTCCGACAACATTTGGTAATTCATTGAATACCATGTGAATAAGACTAGGTAAGGACTAGAAGCACCTCTAATATTGACCCCTTCGTCAGTAAAATCACTATCACCAACAATAATATCAATTCTTGGATCACTAGTTGGATAAATAGCGAAATCTTCTCCATCAGATTTAAATAAATCCGCAATTGTCTTGTCTCCATTTACTCCAAATACATTAGTTAAATTTCGAGATCTATCTCCGTCAATTACTAACGCTTTAATATTTCTAGTAGAAACTGCATCTTTTACATAATTAAAAGTATTTGTTGTTTTTGCACTTCCTCCTTTATCAATATAAAAAGTAACTGTTTTGAAGCCATTTTCAACACTCATAGAGCCCACTCCTTCACATATATTATTTATGGCATGTATATGATTTAGAAAGCATATACAACTTAGATTAATACTCTAATTATTACACATGAAATAATTAGACAACCTGAGATAATCACTATCACTTTCTTATTCTATCAAAATTTAGATAATATTGTCAAATAGCACATAAATAAATTTAAATATTTCGTTTAATTACTTTAATTAGTTCAATTAAAGTAATGTGTCTATTTTCTCATAACTCATAACAAGATCAAAGTTTCAGAAATATTGTAGGACATGTGATATTTGATTTACTTAGTATAACTATACAATGTATATCATTTATATAGGTGTATATAAATGATATACATTGTTTATTTGAAATATTTATAAAATAAATTTACTTTATTTTGTGTGTTGATATGTATAGATTTTTATTACATATTTAATGATTATGAAAAATAATCACTAATAATTTTATAGTTAATTTTAATTATATATAAGTTATCTAAGTTACTTAAATTATATTAGTTAGGGGACAGTATAAAGTTAGTGATACCAAGGGTTTTGAGAGGATAAAGTCCTAGAAACACAAGGTAAAGTCCTAGAAACACAAGGTAAAGTCCTAGAAACGCAAGGTGAAGTCCTAGAAACGCAAGGTGAAGTCCTAGAAACGCAAGGTGAAATCTAGAAAAGTAAGATAAAGTCCTAGAAATACAAGGTGAAATCTAGAAAAGTAAGATGAAGTCCTAGAAACACAAGGTGAAATCTAGAAAAGTAATAGCCTCATATAGTAGAAAGTCTATCATAGTTTCTAATTGGATATAAAATGTGATAAAATATAAGGGAGAATCCTGTATAACCTTAAAAAAAACGGAGTTAGAGAAGTTAGTAGATGGCAAAATTAAAAGATGTAAATCAAAAAAAGTATAGGGCTGTTGTTCAATATGATAGAGATTTTCCGAAATATTTTGATCTTGGAGATCTATCAAAGAATGAAGCGAATGTTGTATATGCTTTATTGGGTGAAATTCGCGATAAATATTCTCCTGATGGGATAACTGTCTCTTATTCTGACATTGCATATATGTCGGATAATGTTTTAAAAAATTCTGATGGAGTGTATTATGCCAATACAGGGAAACACTTCAATCGTTTTATTGAAGAGATTCAAACTAAATTAAAACTTGTATCATATAAAAAATTTATTAAGATGGATGAAAAAGGGAATAGTGTTTTTGAGGATTATCCTTTATTTACAGAAAAATTTAGAGTAGATCATATCAACCAGGAATTGACAGTTCATATTTCAGAAGCTGTTTATCAAAATGAGATTTTGGATGAAGCAGGGAACATTATTCAGAATAAAAAACGAGTTGTTGATTTATTTAATAATGATGATTGGTCTGAGACAAAGTATTTGAAATTTGGTCGAGAACTACATAATCAATTGAAAAAATATGGGCAAAATTTATATCGATGGATTGCTGAATACCGCTCTATAAACCGTCCAATAGCCATTGATGCAGAAGTATTTGAAAATATTATTATGAAATTCACAACACCATATGCTAAAAAAAATAAATTAACAATTCTAAATAGTGCTATTAAAGAATTACAGAGTCTTACTTACGATGATGGACGTCAGATTATTAGAGATTTAGAGTATACTATTGAGCGAAAAAATAGAAAGATAGTAAAATATATTTTTTCATTTAAACCATTTTCAATAGATCTGAATTATATTAAGAGCATTAATGGAAGCAATATTGTCTTTGAAGAATCATCCGCCAGTAAGGGTGATGATAACCATTTAGAGTATTTTAATGTTATTCAGCTCTTTCTTAAAACTTTTAGTAATAAACCAGAGTATGACAATAAGAATAACAGACAAAGACTAGTTAAATTTTGTCAAAGTATGTCTGAAGAAGTAGTAGTTGTAGCCTTAGATAAGGTAACGATGAATAAGAGGAGAGGCCCGGGCTGGCTGTTTAAGACGTTAGAAAATTGGGAAAAGGCAGGAGTGAAGAAGATGGAAGATATCGAGAGTGCTGAAAGAGAAATTTTTGGTGAATCTCAAAAGACCAATGTTCCATCTTGGTCAAATCCTAATTATAGGAACGAGATAACAGAAGAGCAGCGTCAAGAACTTGAAAGAAAAAAAGCAGAAATGTTAAAAAAATTAGATTCTTGATGAGAAATTTAAATTTATAGAAGATAATCAATTTATTTTTTACAGATGTTAATGGATAGTGAAAAAATAGATGGGTTAGATGACGTCACTTTTCCTGATTCAATTCAGGATTTCACTCTATCTTCTGAATTGAATAATGATAAAAAAGGAGGTTACTCAGTATGTCATTATGGGACGCGTGGTTTGGAACAGACACAGAAAAGAAAAGGGAACAATATAAAGCATTGTATAACGACTTGAACAGTCAATTAAAAAGCTTTAATTCTAAATTAAAAACAATGGAAGGAAAAGTCGATAGCTATAACAGTTCTCGAACTTCAATGAGTTTAAGTTTTATTCCAGAGGATGTTTTTAGTGATAGCGAAGGTCGAGTAAAAGGAAAAGTTGATACTGTACGAACCAATCAGTCTAGCGATGCAAAAAGTTTATCGAGTGCTGTTGATGCAGCCTATGAACGATATAAATACTATGATCGCTTAGCTGAGCAAGAACGCCGGGAGAGGGAGGCAGAGGCAAGACGTCAAGCTGAAGAACGTAGGCAAAGAAACCGTAGAAGGAGGTAAGCTCAATGGCAGATTTAAAAATAAAATATAAAGATCTAGAGACAGCTATTCAGCTTTCAAAAGAAATTAATCAGGAATTGACAAGTTCTTACCAAACGGTCACTCAATTAAAAAGCTATCTCCAGTCAGCCAAGTGGTCTGGGAAAACAAAGGTAGCTTTTGAGTCCTATCTAGACATCATCCATAAATACCACAAAGATTTGAGATCTATTATGGAAGAACATGAAAAAGCAGTAACAAGTTTGAAAAACTCCATTGATAGCTATAATAATTCATCGGAAGTTTCATCAATTAAGGGGTTGTAAATATGTCAAATAAAGAAACATTTTCTATTCATGAACTCCATTATCTGATTGGTGCTTTTGATGGGGAATTGATACCCGGGTTACCCACGCTAGATGATATTGTAACTGCTTCTGAACTAGTGTGGACGATAGCTAAGGAAGCTCTTGAGAAAAAAGGTCTAGTTAATGAGGATGGTTCTTTGACAAAATCAGGTTTTGTCATAGTTGAAACTCTACGAGAGTATTGCTTGGGAACAGCTTTGATTATTCTGAATAATTTCTATTTCATGCAATGCCGAGACAGCAATTTCTCTATTCTTATAATTGATACTGGTCAGGGATATCAGCTTGCCAAGATTAGTCCTATGAGTCGTTTATTATTGCTTCAAGATAAGCTCTCGCTTGTGACAAGGATTCCTCTGGAAGATGAGGTAGATTTTCTAACTGAAAGAAAACACCTCACTTCTGATATCGAAACAGCTTTAGCATCTGATCGAGTTCTAATGGTACAGTATTATCCTTTGGAACAAATGTGCGAGACCAGACACGTAGCATTATTACCAGCTTCTTATCTATTCGTTGAAGAAGAGGGCGAACTATTGGGATTTGATGTGAATCAAGAAAAGTTATACCGCTTTAGCCAATACTATTTCCTTGAGAGATTGTATAGCTGGCTTGCCATTCCGTTTAGGGAGGAGGATTTTGAAAATGGTAGTGACTGAAACAACTGTAATGGGAGCTGGTGGTGCTCAAGAAATCACTATGAATCCTGATGAAATGCATACAATCATGCGTTACATCACAAACATTGAGATTTTATTTCAAAATAACTTAGCTCCAAAATTAAAGAGCCTATCTGAAACGAAATATTATGAGGGTGGAGAAGCCTCGAAAGCAATGGACCACTATGCTGATATGCTCAATAAAGTGAATGAAGTCGGAGACCTATATCGACGTGCTAATAGTGAAATTTTAAGTATGATGGGACAGTGGCTCCAACAAGATGCTCAGTTGAGAGATGATTTTCTAAATGGTCTTTCTTCTAATCCTACTCTCGTACAAAACTTAGAAACTCTGGGAATGATTCCGCGAGGTGACCAATGACCAAAGATGTAGAACTTCATTCATCGACCTGGAAGACGATGA
>ERZ772972.544-NODE-544-length-13820-cov-7.533382_pt1 | contig 13820 bp, 10 predicted proteins | sample MGYA00580673_ERZ772972 | MGnify/ENA primary metagenome ERZ772972 (study PRJEB29015, sample SAMEA2738051) | human oral metagenome | biome: human oral; feature: human-associated habitat; material: saliva | place: China | collected 2229 ... | reverse complement strand
CCACGCAGACCAGCGTGGAAACCAAAGAGCGCGTGTCCAAGCAAAAAGGCACTTATGGCAGCGCACTGGACAGCCTGAAAACCGTCAAGCCTACCGAAATCGGTCTGAAGCTCGATACTTTCGATAAAGACAATTTGGCATTGGCTTTGATGGGCGAAGCTGCCGTCATCGCGGCTACGGCGGAGACCGTTACCGGCGAGACCGTGACCATCGGCAAAAAAGGCATGGCGTACAAACTGGCAAACGGCAACATCGACCCGGCTACCGTCAAAGTCAAAAACAAGTCAAACGCCAATGTTGATGCCAAGCATTTGGACATTAATGCCACCTTGGGCATGATTACCATCCTGCCGGTCGCAGATACCGTCAACGACGGCGAAAACATCACCGTCGAATACAAAACCCGAGATTCCGGCGGCTACAAAGTGTCCGCTGCGACCTTGTCACGCTTGGATTTGGAAATCTACGTCGACGGCCGCAACCGCGTTACCGGCGAGACCGGCATTCTGCACATTCCCCATGCCGTATTGGCTGCGGACGGCAGTATCGACTGGTTCGGCGACGACTTCAATGAAGCCGAATTCAAAGGCACGGCGGTATTGGCTTCGGGCGAAACCTCGACCTATTCCTTCACGTCGTACAACAACTAAAGATTCGGACGGCTTATGCGGATTGGCGGGTTCGCCGGTCGGGCTGTCCGATAAACGGCAAAAAGGTCGTCTGAAACGGGCTTCTGCGTGTAGGCGCAGCGGCGTGGAGTTTCAGACGACCTTTTTTTAAACGGGTTTTAAAACAGGGTTAATTATGGCAAACATCCAAGCAGGGATTGAGATTAAGGCGGGCGTGTCCGGTGCCGAAAACATCGACGCGCTGGCGCAGTCCATCGAGGCGGCGGGCATCGATACGGGCAAACTGACGGCAGAGGCGAAAGAGCTGGGCGCGACGCTGTCGAAAGCGCAAGCCCAACAGGCGGCGATTGCGGAATATAAGGCTTTGTCGTCGGAATTGGACAATACCGCCAAAGAAATGCGCGCGCTGGACGAGCTGACCGCGACGCTTGAAAAATCCATGCGCGGCGGCGGTACGCAGCAACAGCAAGCCGATTTGGCGAAGCTGCGCGCCGAATCCGAACGGCTGGCAAAAAGCGAAACCGAACTGACGGGCAAACTGTATGCCGCCCGCGATGCGATGGCAGTGTCGGGCGTGTCCGTCAAAAACCTTGCCGCCGAAGAGGCACGCCTGTCGTCCGAATCCGCCGCCGCAACGGCGCAGCTCGACCGCCTGACTGCCGAAGCGCAAACCCTAAAAGCCATCGCCGATGCCAAAATCCAGCTCGGTATCGATACTGACGACAAGGCACGTCAGGAAATCCAAAAGACCAAAGACGCTTACGAGCTGCTCAAAGACAGTGGCACGCTCTCGCATGAGGAGCTGGCGCGGGCGGCGCAGTTGCAAGAAGGCAAGGTGCGCGGACTCGAAGCCAGCCTGAAAGGCGTGAAGCCGTCTATTACCGAGGTTGCTTCGGAGATTCAGGGCTTGGTCGGCGGTGCGGGCGGCTTGGCGTTTGCCACCCGCGAAGCGATGAAGTTTGAAACTGCAATGGCGGGCGTGCGAAAAGTCGCCGACGGCACGGACGAACAATACGCCAAGCTTTCAGACGAGCTGAAAAAGATGGGCGCGGAGTTGGGCATTTCCGCCGCCGAAATGGCGGAACTTGCCGCATCAGGCGGGCAGCTTGGTATCCCGATTGAGAAGTTGTCAGAATTTACCGCCATTGCGTCCAAGATGTCGGTTGCCTTTGGTTTGAGCGCGGAAGAAGCGGGTAATGCCGCTGCAACGATTGCCAACGTCTTCCAAATCCCAATCGGCGAAGTGGAAAAACTCGGCGACGCCATCAACGTTTTGGGCAACAATACCGCCGCGCGTGAAAAAGACATTGTCGCCGCGATGGCGCGTATCGGCGGTACGGCGAAACAGTTCGGGCTTGCCGCCGATGAAGCCGCCGCGCTTGCCGACGCCTTTATCGCATTGGGCAAACCGCCCGAAGTGGCGGCTACCGCCATCAATGCGCTGTTGCAAAAGCTGCAAACCGCGCAAAATCAGGGCAAGGGTTTCCAAGACGCACTTGCGTCCATCGGTACGTCCGCCGACGAGATGGCGGCAAACATCGCCGCCAACCCGCAGCAGGCGTTGACCGAGTTCTTGCATAAGCTCGAAGGCTTGGACAAACAAAGCCGCGCCCTGACGCTCTCGCAACTCTTCGGTACCGAGTACAGCGACGACATTGCCCTCTTGGTCGGCTCGCTCGGCGAATACGAAAAGGCTTTGGGCTTGGTCGCCGACAAGGGACAAGTCGTCGGCGCGATGCAGAAAGAAGTGGCAAACGCCATGTCCACCAGCGAGGCGCAGATTGCCAAAGCCAAACAGGAAATCATCAACGTTGCCATCGAAGTCGGCGAAAAGCTGCTGCCTTTGGTGTCTTTGTTGGCGAGTACGGTAGGCGGTGTCGCCAGTGCGGTCGGCGCGATTACGGAAGAGTTCCCCGTTTTGACGCAGCTTGCGGCGTTGTTTGCGGCGGGTGCGGTTGCCGTTAAGGCTTATGAAGCGGCTGTCCGCCTGACGGGCGGCGCGGTATCGGCATCGTTTGCGACCCAGCGCGTCGGTATTGAAGCGACCAAGGCATCTATCCTGTCGACCACTGCCGCAGCGCGCGAACTGGGCATTGCGCTCAAATCTGCCGCCGCCGGTAACGGTTTTGGCAACGGAGCGGCTGCTGCGGGGGTGTTGGCGCAAAACCTTAAACTGGCTGCGACCAATGCGGGGTTGTTGTTTGTGGCATTTGAGACGGGTCAGGCGGTCGGCTCTTGGCTGCGTGAAAACACCGATTGGGCAAAACTTTTCGGCGACAACCTCGCCCGTATCCCCGCCATCATAGACAGCCTGTTTACTACGGGCGGGCTGGACAAATACCGCGAGCATTTCAAAACCGAAGTGCAAATCAAACGTGAGCTGGAAGAAGCGGATAAAAAGGCGCAAGAAGCCGCCGAAAAAGCCGCCGCAGCCAAGAAAAAGGCAGCCGAAGAGGAAGCCGCCGCTGTCAAAGCCCTGCAAGCCGAATATCGGGCGTCTGCCGCTGAACAGGCTGCGTTGGAGCGCAGTATGGCTGCCTTGCGTGCCGACGGGCGCGAAACTGGCGATTTTTACAGCGAGCTGGCAATCAAGCTGGAAAACGTGCGCACCAAAACCGCCGAACTGAAGGCGGAACTTGACAAGAAAAACATCAAAATCAGCGCGGATACGGGCGAACTTGCCGAAGCGCAGAAAGCCCTTGAATCTTTGGGGCTGACGGCGGAAGAAGTTACCACCGGTCTGAGTAAGAAAGCGTCTGAAGGGATTGCCAACTTTTCCACCGCCGCCGCAAAGTTCGGCAACGATACCGAACAGATGTCGCGTGTATTTCAGGCGGCGTTAAAGCAGATGGACAGCCCGGAAGCGGTCGAAAAACTGAAAGCCGCCTTGGAAGACGCAGGCAAACAGGCGGGCATGACCGCCGAGGAGATCAAAAAAATCGGCGGCGCCGCGCCTGTTGCGTCCGATAAGGTTGCCGACGCTTTCGCTAAAATCGGCGTGGACAGCAAAGCCGTGATGACCGGCATCAGCAGCGACGCCCGACAGGCGTTTGCCGACTTTAAGGACGCGTCCGAACAGGCAGCGGTTGCCGGTCAGAAAGATACCAAACTGATGCAGGCGGCGTTTGAGCAGATGATGGGCAAACTCAAAAGCAAGGAAGAATTTGCCGAGTTCCAACGCCAACTCAAAGCCAGCGGTGATGCGGCACTGTTGACGCAGGAGCAGCTTGCCCGCTTGGGCGACGCGGCTTCTGGCGGTGCGGAAAAAGCCAAAGCCGCCTATCAAGGACTGAACGATACCGCCGCGCAGGCGGGCGAGGCTGCCAAAAACGCCCACAACAAGGGCGCACAGGCGGCAGAAGGCCATGCCCAATCCGTCAGCAAGGTGGTCAAGGCAAACGACGAAGCGGCGGCGAGTGCGGAAAAGGCGGCGGCAGCGACCGAAAAAGCCGCCAAAGCCGTAACCGACTACGGCTACCGGCTCAGTCAGACGGGCGGCTACGTCAAGTTTAATGCCGAGCAGCTTGAGTTGATGAACCAAAAATTCAGGGGCGTCAAAATCGGCATGGAAGCAACGCTGCAAATCGGGCGCATGAAGGACTACACCCAGCAGATTTACCTTGCCAACTCCGCCATGCAGCGGTTGAGCGACGCAACGGCGCAGGGTGCGTTGACGCAGGGTGTGTTGAACGATGCAGCCAGTGCGGCTGCGGCGGCTGCCGACAAGCTGGGCAATACCGAGCTGACCAAGTTCCGCAATGCGATTGCCGACGCGCAACGTCGTCTGAATGCGCTGCGCCAAGAGGCAAGCGACGCAACCCGCGCCCTAGAAGCGGAGCTTGCCGAACTCAACGGCAATGCCGAAGCGGGCTACGCTTTGCAGCAGGAGAAAAAGCTGCGCGAGCTGAATCAGAAACTGGCAAACGCCAAGCAACTGGGACAAGGAGACATCGCCCGCGAATACCAGCGTCAAATCGAGTTGCAACAGCAGATTTACGACCGCCAGCGCAACAAACGCGCCGAATCTGCCGCCCAAGACCGCACCCGCAACCAAAATACGGCAAACGGCAGCAACAACGTGGCACGCCAGTTGCAGCAAATCGGCAATCCGCAGGTCAACGTCAATACAGACGAGCTTAACCGCCTTTTGGCGCAACGCGACGAAGCAGTTGCCAACAGAGCAGTCGGCAGCCTGATGACGCAACTGGAAAATTCGTTCAAGCGGACAAGTTAATTCAAGCGGCAGATACAAACCCGACTGCAACCATGCCAAGCCCCGATTTTCGGGGCTTTTGCTTTAATGGGGTTTTATATTTAGGGCAAAGGTCGTCTGAAATGGCCGATTGGATTTTAAAGCGCAAGGACACCGGCGCAACCGTCCGCCTGCCGCAGGATATGCGCTGGGAAGATGAATTTAGTTGGAACAAGGTGGCGCAGGCCACGCCGCAGCGCACTCTATCGGGCGGTTTGGTCATCCAGCAGGGAATTAAGGCAAACGGTCGCCCGATTACGTTGTCGGGCGATTGGGTGTGGCTGGACTTGGGGTCTTTGCGGACTTTACGAGATTGGACGGACATCCCCGAATTGGAAATGACGCTGACGCATTACGACGGCAGAGATTTTAATGTCGTTTGGCGCACGCACGACGCGGCTTTGGGCAGCGTCGAGCCGGTGCGGTACTCAACGCCGGAAGCAGACAGCGAACGATACACCGCCAAGCTCTGCCTGATGACGTTTTAAGGTCGTCTGAAAGCAGGTTTAAACAGGATTTAAAAAGGTTTCAAAAATGGAAAAAACAACGCGCCTGACGCAGCAGGATTTGCAGATTTACCCCAGCCAGCGCATGACCGATACGCCTGACGGCGGCGGTCTGATGGTCGGTCAACCGTTGACGGGCGAGGATAACGAGATTTTCCCGCCCGTTTCCGACGTTGACCGCACGATGGGTAGTTTGGACGCCCGTTTGCTCTACCCCGCCGTCCTGCGTAACGACTCCGAGCCGCTTTATGGCGGGCATTTTGTCATTACCGAACCACCAACCTCTGAAAACGTGTCTTTTTTGGCGTTTAAGGCGCGCAACTACGGCGAGAGCCGCGCAGACATTATGCCGCGAATTGAAGCGTATTCCGTGCCGACGGTGGAGAGCCGTATGACGTTGATGGGGCGGCATTTGGCTGGCGGGCGCCTTGTGCAGGCATATCAGCGCGAGGAAGCCCCGCTGCCTAAAGTGGGCGAGCGGTATTGCTTACAGCATGAAGACAAAACCAATGCCAAGACCGAACGGATTACCGAATATTTCCGCATTGCCAATCTGACGCACGAAATTCGGACGTTTGAAATTCCCCTGCCGAGCGGGCAGACCAAAGAAATCCGCCGCCGCGTCGTCAAAATGGAGACGACCAACCCGCTGACGCGCGATTTTGACGGGGTGGATTATCCGGTCGAAGGCTATGCAGGCAACAAGGTCAAGATTTTAGAGACGCAGGTCGCCGATTCGGCGAGCTATTACGGCGTCAAACCCGTTTTAGACGACCTTAAGGCGGGCGACGCATCGCTGACGGTTGCCAGTATCTACGAAAAGCTGGTTCCTACTTCGACGGTGGAGACGCCGTATGCCGACCAATATCCCGTCGCGGGCGATATGTGGGTGGCTGCCGCGCCTGAAAAGCGGGTTTTCCACGGGTATGTATCGGGCGGATCGTTGACGATGCCTCATTCGCTTTTGCCGGGCAGCATCAAAATCGGCAATTACAAAGACAATGCGCAGGGGCAGTTGGTCTCCGGCGACGACATCATCCAAGCGGACTATGAAAAAGGCCGTCTGAGTGGTATTCCGAACGGGACTTATACCATTTCCGCCATCCCTGCCGCCAAATCATCGGCAGCGCGGTTTGCTTTTGCGGTCGAAATAAAAGAGACCAATCAAGGCACGGCGTTTGCGCCGCTGCTAACACCTGCGCCCACGGCGGGCAGTCTGAAGGTGTCGTTTATGGCGTTGGGCGTTTGGTATCTGCTCGCCGATTCGGGCGACGGCGTGTTGCGCGATGAGGCAGGTAAAGCGGCAGGCACGGTGTCGTCTGCAACCGGCTCGGTCGTGCTCAATCTGCCCGTATTGCCCGATGTCGGCAGCCGCCTTGTGTTCCAATGGGGTGGGATTTCGGGATTTGCGTCATCCGACGGCGGTAAGACGGGGACGGTAGCGACGCCGAAACCCGCAGAGAGTAAATGCACCTATGGCTTGGGTCATCCCATCAAACCGGGTACGTTGGTGTTGACTTGGCAGGATGGCGGTACGAAAACCGCCCGCGACGACGGCAACGGCAGTCTGACAGGCGATATGCAGGGGTCGGTGGATTACCTCAACGGCGTGATTTCGACCGCCCGCTACATCAACAGCAACTCGGTCGAGTACACCTGCGAAGAGACGCGCCGAATCAGCGCAAGCGTAGTCGGCGGCGCAGGCTACGGCATGACGGCTGAGGATAAAGGGGCGCATTGGGAGCTGGTATTCAAGGACGCTACGCCTAATCAGTCGGTCTTCAGATTGGATGTCAAAGGGCAGGTGTCCGAAGAGACAGAGTACACAGTGCCGAATTGGTATGGCGCAGCGGTTAGATAGGAGATGAAAATGGCGATTTCTGCCGGAAAAGAAATTAAATCAGGTACGGCGCGCATCAGTTTGCTCGCAGTCAAAGGCGGCTGGAAAGTAGGTAAAAACGCCGTACAGGGTATCCGTTGGGACGGCGGCAAGTTGATTGTGTCAAAATCCGCATTAAGAGTGGAGGCGTTGGCTTGGGCGACCAAGTCTTATTCGACCTTGGGCGTTGCATGGCGCGCGCAAGATGCTACCGCCAAGAAAACCGTCGATATGTCCTTTAGCGATTGGAATGCGGAATTTTTGTCCGCCGACTCGTCCCATGCCAAGCCCCGAAGCGGGCGTCTGGCAGGCGGGCTGACATTTAATGTCTTGATTGACTTTGACCAAGGCAGCACCTGTATCTTTAATTCGTGGTCTTTTTCAGACGGTACGACCGAAATCGTCGAATACGGCGGCACGCTTTATAGAAACTGGGATGCAGCCAAAGGCAGCGGCGAAAATATCGGCACATTGTCCGCCTCGGGCGAGGTTTCCATCAACGACCCTGCCATCAAATTCCAAAGCCTCAAGGTTACGGGCGGGGTCGTCCGTCTGCCGCAGGTTAAGATTTTCTCCTATGCGGGGCGCACACCCGCCGCGCCGGTCAAGCCCGAAAGCTTTACCGTTTATGCCAACAACGGCGACATCGTCGGCCGCAGCAATGCCGAAGGCAATATCGAAGGCGGCATCACGGGGAAAATAGACTACGAAACAGGTTTCTACGAAATTACCCGCACCGCAGGTTTTTATCCCGAAGAGCTGCGATACAACGCCGTAACCCAAGACAATCTTCCCTTGGATTCTTCGATTATCGGCATTGATGCCGTGCGCCTGCCTGCCGACGGACGCGTCCCCGTGTTCCGCAAGGGCGATATGGTCGTAATTTCCAACCGCCTCAAGCAGGATTTGGGCAGCGCGTTTACCGCCGCCCAGAAAATCACGCTCAACCGTCAAAACCTAGACCGCCTCTGCTTGGTCGACAGTAAGGGCAAACACGTCCTTGCCGAAAAATACACGGCAGACCTCAAGGCGGGCAGTATTACTTTTGGCGAGCCGTTGGACTTGTCGCAATACACCCTGCCGCTGACCGCCGTGTGCGCGTGGGAAGAAGAAAACCGCATTACAGGCGTCGATATTTCGGGTCGTCTGAAACTGCAATTTGCCATTTCGCGCGCCTACCCCAAAGCAGGGACTTACGTTTCATCCGCCCTGATCGGCGGCGATTTGCTGGTACGCGCGACCGAGCCTTTCTCGCAACAGGCATGGGACAACGTTTGGGCGGATTCGCGCCGCGGCGATCCGATTTTGGCAAAGGCCAATGTCAAGGATTACCCGATCAAACTCGCCAGCAACGGCGCGATTACCGAGCGTTGGCTGATTAAATTTGCCACTGCCAACCAATTCGAGCTTTATGGCGAGCAGCTCGGCTTGGTGGCAAAAAGCGATACCCTGACCGACCTCGCACCCACCAATCCTGCTACGGGCAAACCGTACTTTACGATTAAATCGACAGCGTTCGGCGGCGGCTGGTCGACTCAAAACTGCATCCGTTTCAACACCTACGGCACGCCGCTTCCTGTGTGGATTCTCCGCAGCGTCCAGCCCTCGCCCGACAGGCAGGAAGGGCGCGACGGCTTTACCGCCTGTTTGCGGGGGAATACGGTCGCTGAGTAGCTGGCGGAACGGCAAAGGTCGTCTGAAGGAGTTTCAGACGACCTTTTATTACCGCTTGTTTATTTTTAATGCCGTTTAATTTAAAATGCAATCCTATTTGACATAAAGGGATAAAAAAATGAAACAAGCCGTATTGTTCGCAACCATGACCGCTCTTGCATTGTCGGGATGCGGAAAAAGCAAAGAAGAAATCGAGCTGGAACGCGAAAAGATCGCATTGCAACGCGAAAAGCTGCAACAAATCCGCGAATCGAAACAGGTTAAACCGGAGACAGCCCCGCAGCCTGAAAAAACGGAGGCGCAGGTAAGAAAAGACGTACCTCCTGCTTCCGCGCAGGAAAATGTAACCGTCAATGTAAATCAGGCTGCCGCAGAAGAAACCAAAATCGTCAGAAAGTCGGTAATGATTGCTAATGCCAAAACATACTTTTCCGACAGCATGTTAAGGAGTATGGAAGCCCACTATAAAGACGATGCAAGTATCTTGTGCGGCGAGGTGCTTTGGGACAAAGCCAGCTGGCGGCGTTTTGTGCAGGTCAATGCGTATAATCCCAAAGATGGAAAAGTAACGGCGCAGACTTATTTCGACAAAGATTATTCGCACGAGTTTTCCGACACCATCTGGCGGGAATATTGCCGCTGATAAAAGTACCCGACTGCAACCATGCCAAGCCCCGATTTTCGGGGCTTTTGCTTTAATGGTGCTTTATATTTGGGCAAAAGGTCGTCTGAAATGTCAAATACGGAAAGCGTGCCGGTAAAAGTTTATCGTTGGGATGACGAAGGTGCGCCGCAGGTACTGCCTGCGGAGGGAGATATTAAAACCATTTTAAAAGCCTGTTTGGTAACAGGCTATGGGGAAAACGAAAACCGCAAAGAGCCGCTGGGCTGGGAAATGCCGTTTGAAAATGGCAATGCCGCCTGCTTCCGGAGTACGCACGAAAAATCAACCAAATGGGCGTTAGGCGTATATGGGTCTGTCCAATATGGCGGGTGTGAGGTTGTCGGGTTGAAAAATCCGACATCTGCTAAGACCGGTGCGAAAGAGGCAGTCTTTGCACAAAACGGGCAACGCCGGAAATTCATGTATGCGTCTGCCCGGCGAAATGCCAAAGAGCCGCTCCAATGGGTTGTGGTTGGACATGCCCGCGCTTTTTGCCTGCTCGTCATTAATGCCAATTTTTCGTCAATGTGCGGGAGTCTTTATTTTGGAGATTTCCCCAGTTTTGCTCCTGCTGATGATGGCAACTGTGTAATATCGATGACAACATCTAATTCTTATGCATTGGATATAGGGACTAACTCCCAGCAATGTTTTTTGATGGAAGAATATTCGGGCAATATTTTGGGGCAAGCCGAAATATTGAGTCGGATGGGTGTAAATAACAATATGTCAATTAATTATCCAAATCCCGTAACAGGCGGATTTTCAGCGGAAAATGCCCTTATTTTTGAAAAAGATAAACAAAATAAAAGTATGTTGCGCGGGCAAATGTCAGGTCTCAAACTGATATTTGAGGCGATGCCTTCGCCGACTGTTGTCCCGTATGGTCAGGTTTACAACAATCTCGACGCGACCCGTGATGAGTGGATGTATTTTAAAACGGCTAATAATTGGGGGATGTTGGTAAACCTGACGGCTTGGGATTTGTGATGGCAAATATGATTTTAGATAGTGGCGTTGTACATTCGCCGCATTATAAATACGGCGGTCGCGGCTACATCGCCGGTGAAGCCGAGGGTATTGTTACCGTCAACGGTCAGCCCGCATCGCGGCGGATTTATCTTTTTGTCCGCCCGAAGATGGAGATTGTCGCCGATACTTGGAGTAAAGACGACGGCAGTTACCGATTCGACCGCCTGAAGGAGGACGAGGAGTATCTGATGGTGGCGACGGATTATAAAAAGCAATACGAGCCTGTCTCCTATGATTTTATCAAGCCCTTCGTCGATACTGACGGCGGATAAGGTCGTCTGAAATGTCTGACGATAAATCCAAAACCTATGCTGATTCCGCGCGGATTCCACTGCCTTTCGGGACATTGATTTCGGAGCGCAAGCCGTCAAACCGATTGCCGATACCGTTTACCCGACCGCTGCGCCATATTGCGGCAGGCGGGGCGGTTGCGCCGATTGAGCCGCCCAAGCCCAAGCCGCCCGAACCTTACACACCGCCGGCAGGCTATGCCGCCGTATCGGGGGAATGGGGGTTTGTTTTACACGCGGTTGGAACGGGAGCGGCTTGTTTGTCCGGTGGTTTTGTCGGCGGGAACGCGGCGGTCGGAATGTCGGGCGTGTCGGTTGAGGCTGTGGATGTTGCCCATTGTTTTCAGACGACCTTTGAGGGGATGACCGTGCTTGAGGGTCGTCTGAAAGCGCAGTCCGAGCCGTCGTTTGCGGTTTCTGCGTGTGCGGCAGGTGTTCAAAGCGCGATGGACGGGCTGGACGGCTGCTCCGGCGCGAACACGACAGGCAGCCTGTTTTTGACGGGCTGTGGAGGAGACACGCAGGCTGCTCAGGTGGGCGAACGCTTGGAAACCCACGCGGACAGTACGTTTTCAGACGACGCTTTATTGGTTGGCTGCCTGCAATCGGACATCCTCGCGGCGGCGGATTTGGCGCGTTGTTTCAGCCCTAAATCCCTGCCTGCCGTTACCGTACCTTGTGAATACTATGAGATTCCGGTCGAGCCGGAACCCGTCCCCGAAACCTACGTCTGCGGCATCCGCCCGCCGTCAAACCGCCTTGCTTTGCGGTTTTACCGCAGGAAAATTGCGCACGACCCGCGCTATATCCCGCTGCCGTTCGCCTGTTTCAACACGGCAAAAACCCCTGTTTTAAAAGGATACATTATGAAAAACACCGTCAAAGCCACGGCGGACGGGCAGCCGATTGAGTTGTTTGCCGCCTCGTTTACCGCCGATACGGGCGGCTACTGCTGGCAAGGCAGCCTGACCGTTTCGCCCGAGGATTTCGCGAAAATCAATCCCGACGCGCGCGCAAAGGGTGAGGAAGCGCAAATCAAGGTGCAAATTAATGCGGACACTTTTGTCATTCTCGCCGAGGATTACAGCGACAACCGCCGCTTCGGGCAAAAAATCTATACGGTAACGGGCAGGAGCGTCACCGCCCGCTTGGGCGCGGACTACGCACCGAAAGGCAGCGGCACATACCGTAACCCTATCTACGCGCAACAAATCGCCACGGAGGTCTTGAGACCGACGGGCGTGGGTTTGGACGGATGGACGATGGCGGATTGGTTGATTCCTGCCGATGTGTACGCATTGACGGACAAAACGCCGATGGCGGTATTGCAAGAGCTGGCGCAGGCGGCGGGCGGGTTTATTGAGAGCGACCGCGCCAAGCCTGCCCTGCGGTTTAAGCCGAAGTGGAAGACTTCGGCTTGGGAGGTGGCTCAGGCGGCGGCAGATGTTACCGTGCCTGCTAGTGTGATTTTTGGCATCAGCGGGCAGCGCAACGTGTCCGAGCAGGCGAACGGAATTTATGTGTGGCCGAGCCACAATAAGGGCAAGGGCGCGGACGTGTACCGCAACGGCACTAACCGCGAGCCGCGAGCCTCTGCGCTGACCCACGCGCTTTATACCGACCAACCTGTTTTGCTTGCCGCAGGCGTTGCCGCCTTGAGCGCGACGGGCATCCATAAGCGCGAGACCGTGTCTTTGCCTGTGTCAGACAAATACGCGATTCCGATGGCTAATTTGGGCGAGATTTGGCAAATCAGCGAGCCGTCGGGCAACTGGCAGGGCGTGGTTGTTGGCGTATCGGTCGAGATCAAAATCGAAAACGACGCGCCTATCGTTACTCAAAATGTCAGCATCGACCGCTATTTGGACGAGTGATTAAAGCCGTTTTAAGACTGCTTTAAGGGTCGTCTGAAAGCCATGTTCAGACGACCTTTTATCTATTTGTTGGGAGTAACAAAATGACCAATCTGTATCAAAACCTGACGGCACTGCTCAACCGCGAGCAGCGCGGCATCGCCAAAATAACGGGCGATTTGGGCGGCGGCTCATGGACGGCACAAACGCAAAGCGGCGGGAATATCGTTTTGAGCGGTCAGGCTGCCTTAAGTCAACGGGTCTTTTACGATGTGCGTACCAACCGCATCATCAGCCAAGCCCCCGATGCTGCCGTTTTGGAGTTGGGTGTGTAGTGTTGAGTGCAGGCACGCCGCCTTGGCGGTGGGCAATGGGCTGAGATAATTTGTTTTATTTTGAGAGTGTTATGAGTACGGATATTCTGCGTTTCAAACGGGCTTGGATCGTTGATAAATAAGCAGAAAAAAGGTCGTCTGATTTTCAGACGACCTTTAATAAGGAGATTGAAAAAATCAAGTGGGACGGCGACGTAGCAGTGCAGCAACACCACTACGCCAGCCAAGCAGAGGATGCCTGCATTGACTTCTAAGGCCGCCTTAGTCTCGCGAGACTTGGGCATTCTATCTGATACAGGAGTGGATGCAAATGCAAATTTATCGGGAGTTACGCTGCAAATTCTGCGGCAAATTGCTGGCAAAGGCAATGGCGGAGAGTAAGGGGAAGGTCATGTTATCCATCAATGACCACCCTGATATAAGGGTGTTGTTTAAAGATTTTCGTATTACTCAACTGGAGTTGGCTTATACCGTAGGCAGGGATAAGACGGGCAAAACCAGCGGGGAATTGGTTATTTGTAACTGGTAAAAACAAAGCGACGTTTCCGTCGCTTTGTTTTCATTCCGAATTGCAGTTTATTTGGCACAGTTGATATTTTAAAAAGTGTCAAAACTTCCGCAAAACTATGACAAAGCCGCCGCGACCTTACACTTGGATGCAGTGCCGCTTGATTTCGCGGCTGATGGTGCTTTTGTGGCGGTTGAG
>ERZ772972.538-NODE-538-length-13907-cov-6.509962_pt1 | contig 13907 bp, 17 predicted proteins | sample MGYA00580673_ERZ772972 | MGnify/ENA primary metagenome ERZ772972 (study PRJEB29015, sample SAMEA2738051) | human oral metagenome | biome: human oral; feature: human-associated habitat; material: saliva | place: China | collected 2229 ... | reverse complement strand
TGGACATGATGGACGACAGGACATTATCTATATATATAATATATAGTTGTCTGTCCGAGACACGACCACGTTTTTATAGTCTTGTCTGTCCTTTTTGAGACAAAGACACAACCATAAATTTATGGTGCTGTCTTATTCGGACACGACCACGTTTTTATAGTCTTGTCCTTTTTCTTTTATCGAATTTGAGTTCTTATCGAACCAATATTTTTTAGATGAATTCAATCTGCGAGTAACTGTTTTTACAGAAATTCCTAAAAACTCAGCTACGTCTTCTTTCGAGGGTGGCTCGCCGAAGTTCGCGTTTTCGATTGCTTCATCAAACTCTATGAGTTTTTGCTTTTTATCTTCCTTCGCGTTCTTTTTGCGAGTTTCTTTAGCTTTCATCCACCCTGGCTTATCATCGTCCAGCTTAATATCTGCCAACACGCCTGTTTCATCAAGCGCGTGTACTGGATAACTGAACCACATATTGACTGGCTTGAACTTGGCAAACTCTCGAAGCGTACCCTCGACACGCCATGCTGTCGCTATCTGGACCTTGTCACGGACTTCTTCGAGTTTATCCACGAATGGAGCACGATCCATCACATCAAGAATACCTTTCTCGAAGTGCGTCCGCATTTGCGCAGGACTCAATAGGTCATCTATGCCTACATTCTGCTGATAATAGGCATTATTTCGTTCTTGTAAAGCCTGTTTGTAAACCTCGCACGCTGCCTGATTCAGCCTCTGAGTAAGTAACTCCTCTGACACTTCCAGTTCGACTAAGTCGATGAGCGCGTCAGGATCCCGAGCAAATACACCCGAACCACTAGCGCGGTCCATTGACTTCTTACCACCTTGAGACCCTTTAGAGTGGTGATGGCAGTAGATAACGCTGGAACCCAGCTCTGTGGCCACTTTATCAAATTGATTTGTAAAATGGACCATCTGGTCTGCGCTATTCTCGTCACCCGTCAGAACCTTATAAATAGGGTCGATGATGACTGCGATGTAATTCTTCTTCAAAGCTCGACGAATAAGTTTAGGCGCTAGCTTGTCCATCGGTACGGTCTTTCCACGCAAATTCCAGATATCGATATTCTGGATATTCTGTGGTGGTAATCCCATGGCTTGATAGACATCTCGGAAGCGATGTAAGGCGGATGGTCGGTCTAATTCCAGATTGACGTATAACACACGTCCTTGGGTACAATCCCAGCCTAGCCACTTCTTGCCCTCTGCAATTGCAATCGACATTTCAATCAAGGCGAATGACTTACCAGCTTTTGACGGACCAGCAATCAGCATCTTGTGGCCTTGTCGAAGGACACCTTTTATCAACTCAGGAGCCAATTCTGGCAAGTTATCCCAGCTATCGGCCAATCCTTCAGGATCAGGCAAATCATCGTTCAAGTCTTCGATGTACTGGTACCATTCGTCCCAGTCAGCCTTACCGATATTGGTATCTACTAGAAATTGCTTCTGGCCATTTCGGATAAATCCCGGCATGCGTGATAATCTACTTGGATTTCGATTCTGTGTATCGACGATAATGCCGTTCTTCTGGCAAATCTTGTAAAGATAATCAACTCTATTACGGTATTCTTCGTAGTTCTTGGCATCTACTTTGACGATGGCATGTAGTGACTTGTTTCCGCTATGCACCAAAGCAACAATCGGTAATTCAAGTTCTTTGTATATGGCGTTTTGCTTATCGATTGGCATACTGTCGGATTCGACCAGGGCATATCTGAAATCTGTCACGTTTTCATTTTTTGCCCCTTTCCCGTCCATCGGATTGAATCGAACCCATGCGCCGGCTTCTTCGTGATAATCACCTAGAACCGCACCGATATCGCCATTACATCTACTAAGTTCTTCAATCAATTGCCCAGCAGTACGGTCATAAGCTCCCTTAGTTGGCAGCCATTTGACAATCTCGCCTGTTTCATCGTCAGTCTTTGGATAGCATTCAGTAACGTACCCAACATTTTCGCTAGCTTCAAAGAGCGTTTCAAGGTATTTGATAATTTCCTGAACCGGATTCCAAATAGTTGGCTCATGGATTTCCTTACCTTCAATCCAGTCTTTATCAATGACACGATAATCGCGGTCTATTATATCGGTCCAGCCGAACTCATGCGCGTTCTCGCTATCGTAGCTGTATTGCGACACCCAGCCATTTTCTTTAGCAAGTTGGGTAATGGTAGCACCAGTCACGATAGTTCCTGCTTGTTCGTTGAAAGTATCCCATTTCTTGAAGCATTCAAATTTCTTGTACCGGCTATCGTTTTGTGACCAGTTATCCCAGTCGGATGCTGTGTATCCTTCATGTTTAAGAGCCATACCGACATTGACCCACGTCTGATAATCTACCGTGGCAGGATTGATGTAATCCAGCAACGGCAACAAATTAAAATCATTCTCTGCCACTATCTCCTCCTTTTAACTTAGTACATATTCAGCTGGTCGCACACTTGTCGGAACTCTCCAACCATTAGCTGCTATGCGATTAATCATATTTTTAGCTTCTTCGAATGGCCACATTCCCACATCTTTGAAACCGTATCTTTCGAGCAATCTAATTTGCTTAGGAGTTGTCAAACCTTCTTGTTGTCTTTTATTAAGTCTATCTAGTAATAGATTTGCTTTTCCTGCATTTCCAATTTCATCAGTAAAGATACCGTATTTTTCAAGTGCTTGAATTTGCTTATCACTAGCAGGTGCCATCTCCCATCCGAAGTTAGGCACGTAATTCGACAAGTCTTCAGCATGGATAGACATTTCAAATTGCAACGGATCAACTAGCTTACGTTTACGCTTACGCATTTCTTCTAATTGTTTCGCCAAGGCTTCTTCGCGTTGAGCAACTACGTCTTCTGCTGCCTTGACTTCCATATCTTCAAGGTCAAGCATGACACCAGTTTGCTCTTCCATGTTCTCAACCATTTTTTGAGCTACTTCTGGAGTTTCACAGATTAAGTGAGCTGGCCGGCATAGCTCATGTCGTTCAGTATGCCAGAGAAAATCCAGTAAGAGTAATTCTTCTTTTCCTGGATGTAAACGAGTACCACGCCCTACCATCTGGCTATACAAAGCACGCACTTTGGTAGGCCTTAACACAACTACGCAGTCTACTGATGGGCAATCCCAACCTTCAGTCAAGAGCATCGAATTACAAAGCACGTTGTAACGGTCTTTCTCAAAGTCTTCTAAGATTTCTGCACGGTCCTTGGACTCTCCATTGACTTCAGCAGCACGAAATCCTTTTGCGTTTAGGATATCGCGAAACTTCTGCGAGGTCTTTACCAAGGGCAAGAATACGACTGTCTTGCGGTCTGCACATTGCTTAACCATTTCGTCCGCTATCTGTTCCAGGTATGGATCCAGTGCCGTTCCAACATCGCTCGCTTTGAAATCTCCAGCCGACATACTGACATTTGATAAATCCAAGTTGAGCGGAATTGTCAAAGCCTTGATTTTAGATAAATAGCCTTCTTTGATAGCTTGTACCAATGAATATTCATAAGCGAGACTATCGAAGTAAGAACCAAGGTTTTTCATATCTCCACGGTCAGGCGTAGCTGTGACACCCAGCACATCCGACTGCTCAAAATAACCAAGTACACGTTGGTAGCCATCTGAAATAGCATGGTGTGCTTCGTCGACCACAATCGTATCGAACCAGTCGGGCGGAAACTGTCGTAATCGTTTCTCTCTCTGCATGGTCTGAACTGAACCGACGATGACCCGATACCAAGAACCGATAGAAGTATTTTCTGCTTTCTCTAAAGCCGTACCAAGTCCTGTTGCAGTCTTGAGCTTGTCGCTAGCCTGCTCCAATAATTCAGACCTATGAGCAAGGACAAGTACACGCTTGCCCTCTCTCACTTGATCTTCGATAATTTTGGAAAAAACAATCGTCTTTCCACATCCTGTTGGCAATACTAGGAGCGTGCGTTTGCGACCTTTAGCCCATTCGGCTTGAACAGCTTCCCGCGCTTCCTGTTGATAAGGTCTTAATTGCATGCCTTACCTCCTAGAATTGCCCAGCTTGGTATCCAGCTTGTGGCTGTTGCGGTTGTTGCGGTTGCTGATAGCTTGCTTGTGTAGTTTGTCCTGGTTGCTGATTCAACACTTTTGTGTAATCAACATCTTCAGGATAGAGCATAGACTTAACTTCGTTATAATTATTTTCCTTGTACTGTCGAGTTCCGACTTTACATACACCAGTTGCACCGATGATGGTATTCCAGTTCATGCGAAGCGGTTCGCCTTTTTTCTTTTGGCCAATTGCAGCAAAGAAAGCAGACAGCATTCCTTCGGTTGAGCTGTGTAAGAATAGGTTGTGGCGCAATTCAGTTTCGCCTTCGTTAGCTACAATCTTAATGCTGACGATAGCCTTGTTACACGCTGGTAATTTCCCTGGATTTTGTGGATTTGGTGTGTGGCGTGTGCGTTCCATACCGATTACTGTAAAGTGGTACAATCCATCAGGTAGTAGGACGTATTCCGAGTCTTTTTCAATCGTATCTTCCCATCCAAATTCGCGATCAAAGTTGTTGTATTGTTGTTGTGTCATGTTGTTTTTCTCCTTATGCTAAAATTGTAATTTTATCGTTGTTTGCAAGTTCTGTTTTTAAATAATCTGAGATGTTTTTAACAGCATCTAATTTCCATTTGCCCCCGTCCGCTTCAAAGAGAGCTAAATTCGCTAATTTGTTAACTCTAAATACAAACTGACTTGCTGGTTGTTCTACTTCATTGAAGGTACGATATGGTCGTAAGGTTACTGGATTTGGAGTCTTAGCCTGTGCTAGACTTGCTACACCATCACGAACAGTCACCGTTTGTGTAACGCCGTTATCCTGAGCCTCTGCCCCTTTTTCGATTTTTAAGTGACTAGCAAAATCTAAAACTAGATTACGGTCTGCATCATTGATAAACATAGATTGCAACATAATATTAAACTCTTCCTGATTACACCAATTACTAAAGGGAATAACTGGAACAGATGCCTTTACAGATACAAGTTGAGGACGTTTGCCATATTCAACATCCACTTGATCATACACAGAAACTCTTTGACAACTTTCTACCACCACTACAAGTCTACGACCACCGATAAAATCGTTATCTGACTTGAGATAATCAACTAAACTTTTGAGTGTTTGAAGTTCAAGAATCGGCGCGTATTTGCGAGGTCTAAGCTCTCTTAAGTCATGCTTGTTGATGTCAAAATATTCCTTGCCATTTGATGAAGAAATAATTTTGTTTTCTTTATCTGCTAACTCAACTGCATAAGATAATGCTTCTTTAAGATTTTCTGTCATGGTTAGTTACCTGCTTTCTTTTTGTTGTAATCAATAATATTTGTATTTTGTTGTTCGACTTTTTCGATGAGTTCCCCAGTATCTGTTCTCATATCACCATTGTCATCAAAGTAAGTTTGCCCAGGGATACCACTTTTAAGTTCATTAGCGTGGATTATACCAGCGTCATCACGACCGACAATAACAGTTGTTGCAACACCTTTTTGCGGTGCCAATGTAGATTTGACTTCCATGCCTGTCTTAACAACTGTACGTTCATCATCTGTTGACATCGTCAGCGTAATAGTGACCTTACGAGTAGCCTTAGCTTCCGTATTTGGATCTAAAATGTTATCAAGGACTTTTTCAAGTTCTTTGTCAACCTTCTCTTGTAAGGCTGTATTTGCAATTTTCGATAAGTCGATTTTAATTGTTTTATCTTTCATAGATACCTCTTGTTATATCTTGCTATGATTTCTAATTCCCAAAATCTACACCGTGAAGGGTAATTCTGGTTCTTTTCTAACTTGGTTTTCAATGACTTCCACAGTTGCTTGCCAATGAGCGACAATCATATCCCAGTAGTCAGTCGGGAAACTTTCAATAGGAGTCCCTAGTGGAAAATGCCCGCGAATGTAAGCGACTTTTTGAAGTTCTTCTTCTGTCACGTTCCCTTGCGCCATGAGGTCTGTCAAACTCTTCGGCAAGTTCGTGTGATATTGCTCAGGTGGTGTCTGTGGTGTACTAGGAGCTTCGTTTTGAGCTTTTTCAGCTACCTGCGACATATCGAGAGGTAATTCCTCTTGAACTTGCTCAGAGGTTTGCTGTGCGGTCTGCTGAGGTGCTGGGGCTAATGGAGGTTGTGGAGGAATAGGTTGCGTTTGTTGACTCGCAAAGATATGAGCGATTCCAGCGTAATGAAATGGCATTTCGTCTGGCAATCCGTGACGATTTTTAGCATCCCAAGCTGGGCGATGGTTGGTATACATCACACGCTCACCGCCTTGCGCCTTCTTTTTGCCGTTATCAGTCGTCATGACCAAGGTCTTGTAATTGGCGAATAAAACCATGTCCGCCCATTCTTTTACAAGTGGTGCCGTTTTAGATCCTGTCTTTTGGCCAAGTTTCAATTCGTATCGGTCATAAGAACCCATCTCGTCCGGATGTTCAAACTTCTTGATTTGAGCGTGTGCAGTCAATACTACATTGATACCCATATCAACTAGGTCAGAAAGACTATTCAAGAAACGCCCTATTTCTTCCTGGACATAGGTATAACCCTTGCCCCAGCCAAAATCTTCAATCCCTTGCTTACCATGTTGCGAACAGATGTAATTAACTGCCAAAGCTTCTGCCCAGTCGATTGTGTCAATTACGAGTGTCCTGCACTCGGTCGGATTCGCCTTAATGAAAGCAATCTCGTTAATCAGCATGGTCCAGCTGGTCGGTTTGTCTAATCTAGCCACATCCATGTTATCTGTCGAACCTTCCGTGTCGATGAAGACAGCATTTGGAAATTCAGCAGCAAACGTGGACTTGCCAATTCCTTCAGGACCGTATATAACTACCTTTTGAGCTCGTGCCCGTTTTCCTCTTGTAATTTGCATGTTTAGTCATCCCCCAATCTATTTGCCAACATAGCAAGAAACTTTTTGAACGACTCAGATTCTGAATTCTCGGTTTTGTCTGTTAAATCTTCTGGTTCTTCACCATCAAGTGTTTTAAGCTCATACGTTGCAGTCACTTCGAGCAATTCACAATTTAATGCATTCGCTAGTTTTGTAAAATCTTCAATTTGTATTTTTGTCGCTTCAACTTCATTTTTAGCAGCACGTTTTAATCCTTCTGTATATTCTGCTGAATAAGCAAGAGTTTGTTCTTTGCTTTTATATTTCGATAAAAAGTCACCTGTTTTTTTGTTACGAAATACGATAAAAGTTTCTGTTTTTTTCATGATTGTTCTCCTTTAGTTTTTAAAATCCACCTTGCCATGTTGGTGCGACTGTTTCAGCGTGTCCTTGTTGAGCAGCGCTTGCAAATTCTACCGGCTTCACGCTATACCCGTCTTCAATCAGGATGCTACACTCATCTCCTGTTGATACACGAGTCGCGATTGCCTGCAATCCTTCTCGCTCGAGCCATGTGCCAAATTCTTGCAAAGTCAACTGATCCATTTGCTCTAACTTATCAATTAAGACAAACCCACACTCTGGCTTCAATTTACGCACGATTGCAGTCGCAACTTGCAGCTGCTGACTACCAGACATGTTATCCCAGCGCTGACCAAGATAGAGCAGTTCGCCATCATCCACGGACAAACCAGGCAACGGCAAGTCTGCATTGGTAAGCAAGTCTGTCTTCTGCTTGCGGATATCAGCAATCACATTATCAAGTTCCTTGTACTGTTCACGATAACCCTTGGCATCTTCTTCTGCTTTATCCTTGTCCAGATTAGCACGCACTTTACGATTGATTTCATCAATCTCTGCGATGTTGTTTTCAATCTCCTCAGTCGATTCATCGAGAAGGTCCATGGCATCGGTATTCGCGACAGCCAAGTCTTGTGCTAACTGACTTTCTTTTATTTTGGCATCAGCCAGCAATTGTTCCAGTCGTTCAACCTCCGCAGTTGCTGAAGTGTGTTGATTTTGGATAGATACCAAATTCTGACGCTTACGTGCATTCTCCCCATTCTTAGCAAGGATATCCTGTTGTTGTTGGATAAGTTCAGAGATAGAGACCAATTCTTTAGGTGCGTCAGGATAGTAAGGTTGTTCTTTAGCAAACTTCTCCTTTTGGTCAGCAATCACACCGATTGCATGGCGCTCGTCATACTTGGCTTTTTCTTTCATTTCCAGTTCAGCCAATTGCGGACCGACTCCGATGATTTGTAGTAAAGTTTTTGCTTTCTCTTTGCTGGTCTGCTCCATGAATTTTGGCAAGTTGATAGCTAGTTCCTCCACAAAGCTATCAAGCAAGTTTTGTCCTGCTTTATTACCACTTGGGTCGATGACCTTGAGAGTGCTGTTCTTACCACTTCGTTCCACAATCAAACCATTTGATAGCGTGATTTTTAGGCTAGGCGGGATTGTACTGCCTTCTCTCTGAGCTTGGCTAGGCTTGTACTTACTGCCACCCAACGCCCAAGCAATCGCATCCAGCACGCTTGTCTTCCCTTGGTTGTTATTTCCACCCACGATTGTCAATCCAGTCGCTGACGGCTCTAATTTGACCGCTTTAACACGTTTGACATTTTCGATTTCTAGTTTATTAATCGTCACCATCTTTTTCTCCTCCTACTCTTAAAGATTTGACAGGGATTTGAATCTCTTCAATTTCCGCATATTCAAGAGCGAAATCAAGCAGCTGGTTTAAAACGTCAATTAATTTCATATCGCACTCATCCGCGAGGTCTATAATACGCTCATAGTGTTCACGAGCTACTCTGATGCGTGGTGTTGGTTCTTGGGTTCCTTTGGTTTTATATTTTCTGTTCATGTTTCTTCTCCTATTTTGGTTCTGGTAACGCTAGAGGTTCTGGACGCAAGCCTTCCGGTCTTTCGTTATCAAACGTAAATCCTTTGAATTCTCGACGGATATTCTCACGTATTTCTTGCCATTTAGCTTCGCGACCTCTTGCGTAAGCATCTTGGGTTGCTCTGATAATTTCAGTATCACGGTTCAATTGTTCTTGTTTTTTTGCTTGCTCCTGCTTATCCATTTGAGCGGATAGGATACCTACAACTATAAATCCTAAAATTACTGCTCCAGTCCCTAAAATTTGACTAGTGATTGACGGTTCAAACATTTTCTTCCTCCTTATACATTTGTAAATTTTTTCTCAAATCTACATTTTCTTGTATTAATGCTTTCATTTGATTTCTTAATTCATCATTGTCTTGATTCAAATCCAAAGCTACAATTCTCCAGTCAGTATTTATTTCTTTTTTCAACCAGTTTTTTATTTTTTTTAAAAAGTTCATCCAACTGACCTCATTTTCTTGCTTTTTGCCATTTCTTTTTTCCAAGTTTGAGTTCCACGATATTGCAGATATTCGTCAAAGCCTTTGATTGTGACGAGCTGGCCATCATTCCTAAGATGCTTCTGTTGACTAGGTAGCTTCTTCATCTCACGTCTCATGTCTCCCGCTTGTCGCTTTGAGCATCCAAAGATGTGTTCTAATTCTTCATCATTAGCAGAGACTTTTTCGATGATTACATCTTTAATTCTTACAATTTCAACTGCTTCCATTTTCGCTCCTTTCGTGATATAATTCAGTTAGTTATTTTTGATTAGCGCCTGACTTTATTAGGTGCTTTTTTATCTATAAAACAAGCCGCCTCAAGATATCGCCTCACGTTATTGTGTCAACATCTAATAATTGCGGATCCATATTATTAGCATCTAGGTTTAATGTTTTTACTAATTCAGGGTTTACCTTTACAAAGGTGGACTCTTTTTTTCCACTATACGGATATCGACTTGGTCTCATTTTCCTACTCCTCAAATCTTTCTTACTCAATTCGATTTTTACCGAATTTTAAAATCTTCAATCACACGGGCGATAAACTGATTCGCTTGTGGATTTTTTAATTTACCATTCAAGATATTTGTTACATCCTGACGAGTCATGCTATACTGTACCGCTAACGTTGCCATCGTCAGATTATGTTCTTTCAGGTAATCTTTTACCTTTTGACGTCCACCATCCATGTTTGGCATATATCTTCCTCCTTTTCTTTGTAAGTTGAAAAAATGATTATTTTTCACGAAAATTGTTTGTCTGCTCAGACTTTTAGCAAATAAAACCTTTACAAACCTTCTTACATTTAGTATAATAATGTCACCTTTGTAACAGAAAGGAGCTGATGCAAATTGGAAGAGTTTTTGAAAGGTACTGTGTCTCAGTAAACTTCTGGATTCATTTGTAGGTTTACCTTTTGCCTACCGCACCTGGCTAGCAGGGTTCAATAGGGAGAGTTAGCTTTTTCAAGGCGTCTTAGCTAGACGACCAAAAAAGTTTAAACAAGCTGTCACTTCTAAAGTGGCGAAAAAGCTAGACTCTAAAATCGAGAATCAGAGTTTATTTCAACTACAGTGCTGGGGACGATACCAGCGAAGTGTTGTTGACTACTGCTATTAGTTTGAGCAGAACAATTTCCGTAACGTACTCTAGATAGCAGCTAGAGTACGTTTTTATTTTGTAAGAAAAAAAGTTAGAAATTTTATAAAATACTTGACAACTTTTACACCATAGTGTAAAATGAAAGCATAATAAAAAACCTTGATAAAACCTTATATCTATCAACCTATTCGCTCGCCAAAGCTATTTATTTTTTAGATAAGTTTTAACTTCGTTTTTTACTAACTCATTAACTTACAAAAACTATTTTACACTTTAGTATTATTTTTGTCAACAGAAAATAACACTTTTTTATAAAATATTTTTTGTCATGTCTTAGAAAAGGTGCTATGACAATGTTTTCTACACTTGAAAAAATTAAGGAGCTTGCTCAAAAACGAGGAATAAGTCTTCAAAAAGTTGCCGAAGATTTAGGTTATAGTATAAATTACCTCTATACTTTGAAAGAAAAAACTCCTAAATCTGACCGTCTCCAAGAAATCGCCGACTACTTCAACGTTTCCACTGACTACCTATTGGGACGCACTGATAATCCTTCTATTGCTACTGATTCAAAAGAGTATACCTGGCAAGGGAAGCCACTAAATGTTGAAGAAATGGCATCTAATGTCATGATGTTCGGTGGTCGAGAATTAACAGATGAAAAGAAGAAAATCATACAGTCCATTATTGAAGGTTATCTAAAAGAAGCTGGTGATTAGAGGTACTGCTTAGTGACCGAAAAAGAAATTATAAGCCATTATCAAGTTCGTATTATCGATTTTGATGGAGATTTAATGCCGGATGAACTCGGATTTTATGAACAAGAAACTAATACAGCTTTCCTATCGAGTAAACTCAACAAAAAAGAGAGAGTTAAGGTACTATTGCATGAACTAGGACACAAGGACCACACACGCTCAGAGTACCAGAACGCTCGCCTACGATGTGAGAATGAAGCTGATAGGAATATGATTCATCATCTTGTAAAAGATGCACTAGATAATCTAGAAGACCCTAGGGAGTTTGATTACATACAATTCATGTCTTACTATAATCTAAGAACTATAACAAATGAAATTATGGTTCAAGAGGAATACTTAGCATTGGTCGAATGAAAGGAGACTCAAATGTCTTACTCGTACGTTGCTTTAGATGTTGAAACTGCTAATGATTTCAGAGGAAGCATCTGTTCAATCGGTTTGGTAAAGTTTCAAGATGGAACTATCGTTGACACCTACTATACCTTAATCAATCCCGAAACAAGTTTTGACACCTTCAACATTTCTATTCACGGTATTAAACCTGAAGACGTTGCTGATGCTCCTACATTTCCGGAAGTAAGGCAGGATATTGTTGATTTTATTGGTTCTGATATTGTTGTATGTCATTTTGCCCAATTTGATATGGGAGCCTTGAATGATGTTTACAATAAATATCAGTTGGATTATGACGATATAAAATATATTTGTTCGTATAGGCTTGCAAAAGTTGCTATGCCAGGACAATTAAATTATAAGTTAAAAAATCTTTCGAAAGCATTGAATATTCAATTAGACCATCATAATGCTTTGTCTGATGCGAAAGCTAGTGGTTTAATTCTAGATCATCTATTATCAGCCAACTCATTTTCTGACCTCAATGACTTTTTAAAAGAGTATCGTTATGATAAGACCGGTTTGCTTGGCCAGCATGGTTTTAAGAGAAAAAAAGACGCTAAGTACAAAGATAACCTCATCTATACTCCTACAGATGAGGAGAAAGCAGCAATGGACCCAGACCACTATTTCTACGGATTGTACTTTTGTTTTACTGGAAAACTAGAGAGAATGACCAGAAAAGAAGCTAACAAAGCGGTAGCACTTGTTGGTGGAGTCCCAGAAAAAGGTGTAACTAATCATACAAATATTCTAGTTGTCGGTGAACAAGATTGGCGTGTGGTCGGTGTAGACGGTCTAAGTAGTAAAATGAAGAAAGCACAATCATTGCTTGAAAAAGGCCATGATATTGAAATCATGACAGAAAATGATTTCATAAGATTGCTTGATGATTAATTAACAAGAAAGAACAAAAATCCCCACAATCGCCTGCAAGCTAAAATGTGAGGATGTGCTGTATAGAAAGAATGGCATTAAAAAGCCCTCTTTACTATACCCATTTTAACAAGAAATGAGGTAAAAATCAATGATTAAAAAATATAAAAAAGGCGATGGTTTCGCCTACTATTTTAAAGCCTATCATGGAATTGATCCATTGACTGGCAAGAAGATTGTTACTCTTAGACGTGGCTTTAAAACCGAACGAGAAGCTAGACTGGCTGAAGCTAAGTGTTTATCTGATTATGAGAAGAAAACCTTTATAAGCAGAAATACCACTACTACTTTTAATCAGGTATATGAAACTTGGAAAGAGCATTATAGAAATACGGTAAAAGAATCTACCTATGTTAGCCAAATTGACAAAGCTGACAGACTTATTATCCCTCATTTTGGAGATAAGCCCATAAATAAAATTACTCTATCTATGTGCCAAGCTCAGGTAAATAAATGGGCAGATGAGTATAAGAGATTTTTTGGGATAATCAGCATTGCTAATCAGATATTTGATTATGCAATATCTATGGAATTGATTGATAGTAACCCTATGAGAAAGACTCTTAAGCCAAAAAGAAAAAAGAAAGATAAGGAAGAGCTTGAACAATTCTATAATAAAGAAGAGCTGAAAACTTTTTTCGAAATGGTCCAGGAACTTGATGATATAGAAATGCTCACTTTCTTCCGTCTGTTGGCTTTCACAGGAATGAGGAAAAATGAGGTTGGTGCATTAAGATGGAATGATATTGATTTAGAGAACGGACACCTAAAAGTTAATCAAACACTAGCCAAGGGAGAAAACAATAAAATCATATTTCAAACTCCAAAAACGAAAAAAAGCCAGCGAACAATATCGCTGGATCCAAAGACTATTAATATTTTGAAAGATTGGCACAAATACAGTACAAAAGGCTTATTATTTAAAAATGAATTAGGCAACCCTAAAAGTATTGTGCATGTCAATAACTTGCTGAATCGAGTTTGGAGAAGGTACCCTGATTTCAAGCGTATCACTCCTCACGGATTCAGACATACGCATTGCTCCCTACTGTTTGAAGCTGGAGCAACTATCAAAGAGGTCCAGGAACGACTAGGACATGAAAATATACAGACAACGATGGACATATATGCTCACGTCACCCAAAAAGCAAAAAATGAAGTTGCTGACAAATTTGCTTCCTACATTGGTTTTTAGAATATGGGTATCACCGTGGGTATCAAAACAAAAAAACAGGCTCTCCGAATATATCGGAAAGCCTTATTTTATGCTATTTAAAGCAATTATTTTGCGATTGGGTAAACAGAAACTTGTTTCTTATCGCGACCTTTGCGTTCGAAGCGTACTACGCCTTCAACTTTAGCGAACAAAGTATCGTCTCCACCACGTCCAACGT
>ERZ772972.536-NODE-536-length-13919-cov-9.477063_pt1 | contig 13919 bp, 13 predicted proteins | sample MGYA00580673_ERZ772972 | MGnify/ENA primary metagenome ERZ772972 (study PRJEB29015, sample SAMEA2738051) | human oral metagenome | biome: human oral; feature: human-associated habitat; material: saliva | place: China | collected 2229 ... | reverse complement strand
CACCAAAGACAACAATGATCAAAACGTTGATTGAGTTGATAAAGGTGTAATCTTTCGGTACAACCGAACCGATAAATCCTGCCTGAAGTGACCCTGCAATACTTGCAGTAATGGCACCAAAGACAAAGGCGATGATTTTAATTTTAGTTGTATTAACCCCAACTGACTCAGCAGCGATTTCATCCTCACGAACTGAGAGAGTTGAACGCCCAATTGGACTACGCAAGAAGTTCAGGGTTGCAATGGTTGTAATCACGACAAAGAAATAAACCATTTGCCAAGTTGTAAAGTTAGGAATTCCCAAGATACCTGCCGCACCGTTTGTAAGGCTTCCACCATTGATGATAAAGATACGAATAATTTCAGAAACACCTAGTGTAGCAACAGCTAAGTAGTCCCCCTTCAAGCGCAAGGTTGGAATTCCGACAAGTAAGGCAACCGCTCCTGAAAGCAAAGCACCTACAAGCATGGCTCCAAAGAAGGCAGCATAAGTTGGTGATTTAGATCCAATAATAGCAGCAGCATAGGCTCCAATCGCCATAAAACCTGCATGACCAAGTGAAAATTGTCCTGAAAAACCAACGATTAAGTTGAGACCAACAGCTAGAATAATATTAATTCCAATTTGTTGTAAAATCTGTACATAGAATAGATTGAGTACTCCGACTGAAACCAGAACGCTAATCAAACCATAAGTAGCTAACAAAAGGAGTAACCATAGAATATTAACTTTTAAATTTTCCTTCATCGTTTACACCTTCTCTTTCACATTCTTACCAAGGATACCAGCTGGACGGACGATCAAGATCAACAACAAGATTCCATAAACAATGGCATCACGGAAGTCTGACATTCCAAAGGCTGTCGCAAAGGTTTCCAATAGACCAATTACAAAGCCACCAAGGGCTGCACCCGGAATAATCCCGATACCACCAAGTACAGCGGCAACGAAAGATTTAAGCCCTGGAGTAACCCCCATCAAAGGCTCAAGAGAGTTATAATAAAGGGCAATCAGAACACCAGCCGCACCCGCAAGAGCAGAACCTAAAGCAAAGGTAAAGCTGATAGTACGGTTTACATTAATTCCCATCAATTGTGCTGCATCGCTATCCACTGATACTGCGCGCATAGCTTTCCCCATCTTGGTCTTTTGAACAATGACTTGTAATAAAATCATCAGAATCAAGGAAATGGCCAAAATCATTAACTGCACATTTGTTAAGCTAATTGGTCCCAAATCATAGCGAACTGTTTGAATCGCTTGAGGGAAGGCACGGGTATTGGCACCAACCAGATAGACCATACCATACTCCAGTAGGAAGGAAACCCCAATAGCTGTAATCAAAACAGCAATACGAGTAGAGTGGCGCAAAGGTCTGTAAGCAAGAAACTCAATCACGACACCAAGAATGGCCGTCGCTAGCATTGCTACAATAAGCGCTATAAAGAAATTCATTTGGAAAGAATTAATCAAGAAATAACCGATAAAGGCTCCCATCATATAAATATCACCGTGGGCGAAGTTGATGAGCTTGATAATCCCGTAAACCATGGTATATCCTAGGGCTAACAGTGCGTAAACACTACCTAGAATCAAACCATTTACTAGTTGTTGGAGCATAAGATTCACTCTTTCTAATTATAATGTTAGAGGGGTTCCCCTCATTTTTGATAGGTTCTTAAACATCGAAACAGGGAGTGAGTCAGAGGCTCATTCCCTATTTCAACATTTTCTATTATGGTTTTACAACCTCTGCTGCTTCAACCTTACCATTGTTCATGGTCATCATGTAAGCAGTTTTGACTGTGTTGTGGTCTGCATCGAAGCTTGTTTTACCAGTTACACCTTCAAAATCTTTTGTTTTAGCAAGATTATCCTTGATTTCACCTGAATTTTTAGCACCTTTTGCTGCGTTTGCTACAAGGTGAACTGAGTCATAAGCTAAGGCTGCAAATGTTGAAGGCTCTTCATTGTACTTAGCACGGTAAGCGTCAAGGAAGGCTTTTGCTTTAGCAGAAACTTCTACAGTAGTTGAGAAGCCTGAGATAAAGTAGATGTTTGATGCTTTTTCAGCAGTTGCTTGTTGCACAAACTCTTCCCCGTTGAATCCATCACCACCAACGATTGGTTTGTCAATTCCCATACCACGCGCTTGGTTTACAATTTTACCAGCTTCAGTATAGTAACCAGGAAGAACGATCGCATCAAAGTCTTTTCCTTTCATTTTTGTAAGGGCTGCTTGGAAGTCTGTGTCGCCTGCTACGAAAGTCTCATCTGCAACAATTTCACCCTTGTAAGCTTCACGGAAAGATTTAGCAATACCTTTAGCATAGTCACTGGCATTATCAGTGTAAAGAACAACTTTCTTAGCATTTAATTTCTCAGAAACATAGTTTGAGATAATTTTTCCTTGGAAGCTATCTTGGAAAGTTCCGATAAAGAGGTAATCTTGACCTTTAGTCAATCCATCTTGAGTCGCACTTGGCGAAATCAATGGGACACCTGCTTTTGTAGCATTCGCTACCGCAGCTGCAGTTGCACCAGATGTCGCAGGTCCTACGATTGCTGATACCTTAGATTGGGTTACAAGGTTAGTTGTTACTGAAGCAGCCTCTGCTGTTTCAGACTTGTTATCTTTATCGACTACTTCGATTTGTTTTCCATCGATACCACCTGCTGCATTGATTTCATCAACGGCAAGTTGGGCACCTTTTTGTTCAGATGTCCCGTAGGCTGCTACGGCACCAGTTTCTTCAAAGTTAAATCCGATTTTGATTGTCTTTTCATCTACTGAGTTACCAGCAGCGTTTGACGCTCCAGACTTGACTTCTCCACAGGCTGCAAGAAGTGCTACACTTGCAAGCGCCACAAACGATAGGGCAAATTTTTTCTTCATCTTTTTTGTCTCCTTATTTCTTAAATAAATAGCATGTTAAGAATATACCGAATTATCAGAAAATTGTCAACACTTTTCTTGAACTTTTTCGATGATAACGTTTTCCTCTCGATAAAGGTTGCCCACAAAGGGTGTTTCCAGCTCTTGGATATGACAAACTCTGACTTTTTTTATAAACTTTTCCTTGCTCAAGCGCCCGACCAATTCCTCCACTTCTTGAGTTGGAACATAAAGCTGCAAGTAACGATGTTTTTTAGAATGGTAGCAAATATCACCATATTCCTGTAGTTTTTTTGCATCTCGATTGTAATAAAGATAGACAATTAATCCAGAGCGATCTGCTTTTTCAAACATAATAAATCCTCTTCCTAAGAAATCTTCTTTTATTATATCAAAAAAAGCAAACCCCGTCTATTGAGTTTGCTTTGTAGAATTCTTAATTTAAGGCATTGTTAGCCATAATTTCATCAATAAAACCATATTCAAGTGTTTCTTGGGCACTCATCCAATTATCACGTTCTGCATCCGCATGAACTTTTTCAACTGGCTGACCAGAGTTCTCAGCCAAGATTTTTTCCAAGTTGTTACGAGTCTTAAGTAAGTGCTCTGCAGCGATAGCCATATCTGTTTGTTGAGTACCACCACCTGTACCACCCATTGGTTGGTGGATCATGTATTCAGCATTTGGAAGCATGAAACGTTTGCCTTTTGCTCCACTTGATGCGATGACTGTACCCATAGATGCAGCCATTCCCATAACGATGGTTTGGACATCTGCCTTGATAAAGTTCATGGTATCAACGATTGCCAAGCCAGCTGAAACGGAACCACCAGGTGTATTGACATAAAGGTAAATATCTTTTGTACTATCTTGGGCATCCAAGAAAAGCAACTGGGCAATAACTGAATTGGCCATATTGTCTTCAACTGGACCTGTTAGCATAATGATGCGATCTTTTAAAAGACGTGAATAAATATCATATGAGCGTTCTCCACGACTTGTTTGTTCAATAACTACAGGAATCATTTATTTCTCCTTTTGAGTGTTCATGTTATTCGTCAAATGACTGAAGAATAAGACTATTATAATACTTTAGTCAAAAAAGGTCAAATCTTTGCACTGTTCTTACTACAGAAACAAAAACTCAACCTCCTTTCACTACTTAAAATTTTTTTAAAGTTTACATTTAATTTTTACTTAGTACCAAATAAACGGTCTCCAGCATCTCCAAGTCCAGGTACAATGTAACCATGATCATTTAAATGATCATCCAAAGCTGCTGTGAAAATTTCAACATCTGGATGGACTTCTTGAAGAGCTTTAACACCTTCTGGTGCAGACACAAGACAGACAAACTTGATATTTGAAGCACCACGTTTCTTAAGAGAATCAACAGCCAAGATTGCTGAACCACCTGTTGCCAACATTGGGTCCACTACAAAAATTTGACGTTGGTCAATATCTTCAGGCAACTTAACCAAGTATTCAACCGGTTGAAGTGTTTCTTCATCACGGTACATACCGATGTGTCCAACTTTAGCAGCCGGAACCAAGCTCAAAAGACCATCTACCATACCGATTCCTGCACGCAAGATTGGAACGATAGCTAATTTCTTACCTGCCAATTGTTTTTGAACCGTTTTTGTGATTGGTGTTTCAATTTCTACATCTTCAAGTGGAAGATCACGAAGCACTTCATATCCCATCAACATGGCAATCTCATCTACTAGTTCACGAAAAGCTTTTGTAGAAGTATCTGTACGACGTAAGATTGACAATTTGTGTTGAATCAGTGGATGATTAATGACCTCAAGTTTTCCCATTTTTTGAGTTCCTTCTTTCAATTTATTCTTCTTATTATACCAAAAAATGGGGTGAAAATCTTCCTGAACCATTTATTTTTAATAATTTTAAATTAAATTGGCTTCCTTGATAGCACTTTGTACTGTTTCAAGTGGTAAATGGGTCAACTCAGTTCCCTTTTCTTGATAAAGATATTGGGCATAGTCATCCATCCGATATTGATTGATATAAACCACTCGCTCACAACCCACTTGAAGAAGCTGTTTAGTGCAGTTTAAACAAGGAAAATGAGTTACATAGGCCGTAAAGCCTTTAGGGACACCTCTTTCAGCCCCTTGCAAAATAGCATTGACTTCCGCATGAAGGGTTCTTACACAATGACCCTCAATGACGAGGCAGTCATGATCAATACAATGCTCGGTCCCTGAGACTGATCCATTATAACCAGTGGAGATTACCTTATTATCCTTTACAAGAATAGCACCTACTTTTGCACGTTTACAAGTGGAACGATTAGCGATTAGTAGGGCTTGAGCTGCAAAGTATTCATCCCAGGCTAGTCTTTTTTCTGACATCATTTTCTCCTTTTATTACTTCTTAAAAAATGGTAATCGTAAATCTGCAATTTTTTCAGCAGGAATCTTCATGCCGTCCTTTATCCACTTAAGGAGGACAGATACGATGGCTGAACTCCAAAAAGAATGGAGATAGCTACTGACTCCTTTTGATTTTCCATGGTATTTTTCTAGAAATTCCTGCATGGCCTGTACAAAAATTTTTTCTAGATGATAATCCAAAGCCAGTTGGATAACTCTAGCCTCTTTTTTAGCTTCTCGAAAAAGGTGAACCCAAACAAGATATAAATCTGTCTTGACATCATAATGATGAAGTTGCTCCATAATATTATGAACACTACGTTTAAAAACACTTTCTAAAATAGCCTCTTTAGAGTCATAGTTTCTATAAAAAGCTGCACGCGAAACCCCAGCTCGCTTGACCAATTCAGAAATACTAATCTTAGTCAAGTCCTTTTTTTCCAAGAGTTGTAAAAGAGCTGTTTCAATCGCTTCTCTAGTTAAAAGATTGGATTCTTGGTTTGATTTTCTGAGATTTTCAAGAGATTTTTCAGATATTTTACGTTCAGACATAACAATTTCTTTCTACTTGTCACAACAGACGGATTAGGCTTTTGTTTCAAGGAATTTCATGATATAATTGTAAAAAAAGACAGAACCTTTGTCAATGTATAAGTGGCAAAGATGGAGAATTTCTATGACTTGGAAAATTGTTGCTGATTCTGGTTGTGATTACCGTCAACTAGTGAGCCCTGCAATTGATACAACATTCGTAAGTGTTCCCCTAAAGATTCAAGTTGCTGATCAGCTTTTTGTTGATGATGCCAATCTTGATATTGACCAAATGATGGAAACCATGTATGCAACTTCAGAAGCTTCAAAATCAGCTTGTCCAAGCCCAGATGATTATTTACGTGCTTTTGAAGGTGGAGAAAACATTATTGTGGTGACTATCACTGGAACATTATCAGGAAGTCACAATAGTGCGCAACTAGCAAAAAATATTTATTTAGAAGACCATCCTAAAACCAATATCCATGTGATTGATAGCTTATCAGCAGGTGGGGAAGTTGACTTGTTGGTCGATAAGTTAAATGAATTGATTGAACAAGGTCTCTCTTTTGATGAAGTGGTTCAAGCCATCACTACCTACCAAGAAAAAACTAAGTTGCTCTTTGTTCTAGCCAAAGTCGATAACTTAGTGAAAAACGGTCGTTTGAGTAAGCTTATCGGAACTGTTGTTGGTCTCCTTAACATTCGCATGGTTGGTGAAGCAAGTGAAACTGGTACTCTAGAATTACTTCAAAAGGCTCGAGGTCCTAAGAAATCACTTCAGGCGGCCTATGAAGAACTAGTCAAAGCAGGCTATGCTGGTGGCCGTATCATCATGGCTCACCGTAGTAATGAAAAATTCTGTCAACAACTATCCGAACTTATTCTTGAAACCTTCCCTCAAGCAGACATCAAAATCTTAGGCACTTCTGGACTCTGTAGTTTTTATGCTGAAGATGGTGGTTTACTTATGGGTTATGAAATCAACTAATTATTTACATTCCAAGAGACGATCACCCGTCTCTTTTTTGTGGTACAATACTCTTATGAAACATTTTGATACTATTGTAATTGGCGGAGGCCCTGCTGGCATGATGGCTACTATTTCCAGTAGCTTTTATGGGCAAGCAACCCTTCTCGTCGAAAAAAATCGCAAACTTGGTAAAAAATTAGCTGGAACTGGTGGAGGTCGTTGCAATGTGACCAACAACGGTACTTTGGATGACCTATTGGCTGGTATTCCAGGTAATGGTCGCTTTCTTTACAGTATCTTCTCCCAGTTTGATAACCATGATATCATTAACTTTTTTACAGAAAATGGAGTTAAACTAAAGGTAGAAGATCACGGACGTGTCTTTCCTGCTAGTGATAAGTCTCGCACTATTATCGAGGCCTTGGAAAAGAAAATCACTGAACTCGGTGGTCAAGTTGCTACTCAAACAGAGATCGTTTCTGTAAAAAAGATAGACGGTCAGTTTGTCCTCAAGTCAGCGGATGAATCCTTTACTTGTGAGAAACTCATTGTTACAACTGGTGGAAAATCCTATCCTTCTACTGGATCTACTGGTTTTGGTCATGAGATTGCACGCCATTTCAAACATACTATTACAGACCTTGAGGCTGCTGAGAGTCCTTTATTGACAGATTTCCCTCACAAGGCCTTACAAGGGATTTCGCTAGACGATGTGACACTCAGTTATGGTAAACATGTGATCACGCATGACCTCCTCTTTACCCACTTTGGATTGTCTGGTCCTGCTGCTCTCCGTATGTCCAGCTTTGTCAAGGGTGGGGAGGTTCTCTCACTGGATGTCTTGCCTCAACTTTCTGAGAAGGACTTAGCTACATTTCTAGAAGAAAATCGGGAAAAATCTCTGAAAAATGCCTTAAAAAATTTGTTACCAGAACGTTTGGCAGAATTTTTTGTACAAGGCTATCCTGACAAAGTCAAACAATTGACTGAAAAAGAAAGGGAGCAACTGCTCCAATCTATCAAGACCCTTAAAATTCCTGTGACTGGCAAAATGTCCCTTGCCAAATCCTTTGTTACCAAAGGAGGTGTCAGTCTTAAGGAAATCAATCCTAAAACTCTGGAAAGTAAGCTGGTCCCTGGACTCCATTTCGCTGGCGAGGTACTGGATATCAATGCCCACACAGGTGGCTTTAACATCACTTCAGCTCTCTGTACTGGTTGGGTGGCAGGAAGTTTACATTATGATTAAACAATAAAATCGGAAAGCTAACCTTCCGATTTTATTTTGCTTGAGTTTGGACATAGTGAGCAATGACATCTGATGTGTACTGGGCTGTACCATCTCCAAATTTATCAATATTTTCCTTAAACTCTGGGTTATAGACGTAGCCTTTACCGATATATCCGAAGACCTCAACAGAACAATCAAATCCATAAGTACGGATGGCTTGCAAGAGTTTAGCTGCTTCTTCTTGATTTGCGTCTGCTGTTACAGGTAGACCAGCTTGAAGATTTTGTGCCAAGGTTTGAAAAACTTGGTTGAAGGCAGTAGTAGCCTCATCTTCGTGACCTTTCTGGCGCTCCAGCGCTTGATCCATGACTTCTTGTCCATATTTCTCTACCGCCTCTTGGTGGTATTTTTGATGGTCTTGGTAGTTAAATCCAGTGAATTTTTCCTCAATGGTCATTTTTATTTCTCCTTTTTGTTCTTGAATGGTTTTTTGCAAGGTGGAAATCAAGCTATCCAGATGTTGCCTTTCTCGAGTCAAATAGTCCAACTGTCTGGTCAAATGAGGCAATAAATCTGTCCTTTCTTCCTTTAATAGCTCTGCTATTTTTTCTAAAGAAAAGCCTAGATATTTGTAGTAAAGAATGACCTGAAGGCGTTCCAAATCCTCTTGACTGTAAGTTCGATAGCCATTTTCCAACTTTAAAGGAACCAAAAGTCCTATCTTATCGTAGTGGTGCAGGGTCTTAACAGAAACACCTGAAAGCTGGGCAGCTTCTTTTATATGGTACATGTTTTCCTCCTTATACTCAATGAAAATCAAAGAACAAACTAAGGAGCTAGCCGCAGGCTGCTCAAAACACCGTTTTGAGGTTGCAGATGGAATCTGACATAGTTTGAAGAGATTTTCGAAGAGTATTACATTGATAGTATAACCCCTCCCCTTAGGTCAGAGTCAAGGGTTTTTGTGAGATTTTTTAAACTTTTTGAGAAAGGTGTGAAAACTTGAAAATGGTTTTCTTGACAGACCTTAAAAAACATGATAGGATAGTCAAGTCTATCAATCAAAAGAAACGCTCACTTTGAGTACTGATGAGGCTATTTGCCAAGGGCAGTAGCTTTTTCTTTTGTAATACTATATTTAGGAGTTTAATTATGTCTGAAAAATCGCAATGGGGCTCAAAACTGGGCTTTATCCTGGCATCTGCTGGTTCAGCCATTGGTCTTGGTGCTGTTTGGAAATTCCCTTATATGACAGCTGCCAATGGTGGTGGAGGATTTCTACTTGTCTTTCTTATCTCCACTATTTTAATTGGTTTTCCACTTCTACTTGCTGAATTTGCTTTAGGAAGAAGCGCAGGCGTCTCTGGTATTAAAACCTTTGGAAAGCTTGGCAACAATAACAAGTACAACTTTATCGGTTGGATTGGGGCCTTCGCCCTCTTTATCCTCTTATCTTTTTACAGTGTCATCGGTGGTTGGATCTTAGTTTATCTTGCCATTGAGTTTGGAAGATTATTCCAGTTAGGAGGAAATGGTGATTACGCTCAATTATTCACCTCTATCATTTCAAATCCTCTAATCGCACTAGGAGCCCAAGCAGCTTTCATCTTACTTAATATCTTTATTGTATCGCGTGGAGTACAAAAAGGAATCGAAAGAGCATCGAAAGTCATGATGCCCCTACTCTTTATCATCTTTGTCGTGATTATTGGACGTTCTCTAAGCCTTCCAAATGCCATGGAAGGGGTTCTCTACTTCCTCAAACCTGACTTTTCAAAATTGACTAGCGCTGGTCTCCTCTATGCTTTGGGTCAATCTTTCTTTGCCCTTTCTCTAGGAGTAACTGCCATGCTAACCTATGCTTCTTATCTCGATAAGAAAACCAATCTGGTCCAATCCGGTATTTCTATCGTAGCTATGAACATCTCGGTCTCTATTATGGCAGGGCTAGCCATTTTTTCAGCTATGTCAGCCTTTAATCTCCAGTCTGAAGGTGGCCCAAGTCTTCTCTTCATCGTTTTACCACAACTTTTTGATAAGATGCCATTTGGTGTTATCTTCTACATTCTCTTCCTCCTACTGTTCATCTTTGCAACGGTCACTTCTTCAGTTGTTATGTTGGAAATCAATGTGGGCAATATCACTAATCAGGATAACAGCAAACGTGCCAAATGGAGTGTAATTTTGGGAATCTTGACCTTTGTCTTTGGCATTCCTTCAGCCCTTTCTTACGGTGTTATGGCGGATGTTCAAATCTTCGGTAAAACCTTCTTTGATGCTATGGACTTCTTGGTTTCTAATCTCCTCATGCCATTTGGAGCTCTCTGCCTTTCACTCTTTACAGGCTACATCTTCAAAAAAGCTCTTGCTATGGAGGAACTACACCTTGATGAAAGAGCATGGAAACAGGGACTTTTCCAAGTCTGGCTCTTCCTTCTTCGTTTCGTCATTCCCATCATCATCATCGTGGTCTTTATCGCCCAATTTATGTAGTCAAAAAGGACTTGAGTAATGAACTCAGGCCCTTTCTTTTTTATGGATGGCTAACAATTAATTCCAAACCTTGTCCTTCCAAGGTATAAGCTTCAACATCACTTGGTAGGATAAAGTGGCTACCTTTTTGGATTGGATAATTTTCCCCATCAACAGTCAGTTGACCTTGACCAGTTAAGACACTCAACAAGCTATAATCAGCTGTCTTTTCAAAATCAACTTTTCCAGTGATTTCCCACTTGTAAACGGCGAAGAAGTTATTGGAGACAAGAAGAGTTGAACGCAAGTCATCTGCCTTAACTGTAACAGGACGGCTATTTGCAGGTTCACCGATATTCAAAACATCAATAGATTTTTCAAGGTGAAGTTCACGCAAGTTGCCCTTGTCATCCTTACGGTCAAAGTCATAGACACGGTAGGTTGTATCGCTAGACTGTTGGGTTTCAAGAATCAAGATACCCGCACCAATAGCATGCATGGTGCCACTTGGCACATAGAAGAAATCTCCAGCCTTAACTGGTACTTTTGTCAACAAGGTATCCCAGTTTTTATCCTCGATTTGCTGGCGGAGTTCTTCTTTTGACTTGGCATTGTGGCCGTAGATAATTTCTGAACCTTCGTCTGCTGCAATGATGTACCAGCATTCTGTCTTTCCAAGTTCACCTTCGTTCTCTAGTCCATAAGCATCATCTGGGTGAACTTGAACGCTGAGCCAGTCATTGGCATCAAGAATTTTTGTCAAAAGTGGAAATACAGGCTCAGAACGGTTGCCGAACAATTCACGGTGTTCCGCATACAAAGTTGCAAGGTCTGTTCCCTCGTAGCGACCATTGGCAACTTTAGAGACACCATTTGGATGGGCTGAGATGGCCCAGTATTCCCCGATTTTTTCACTTGGAATGTCGTAACCAAACTCATCATGTAGCTTGGTACCACCCCAGATTTTTTCTTGCATAACTGATTGTAAAAATAATGGTTCTGACATGTCGATCTCCTGTCTGATTTTTCTCCCCTCATTATAGCAAAAAAAGAGTTCGAATTGAACTCTTTTTCAGATCTTATAAAGTAGGGAGAAGATTTTATAAAAATAGTAACGAAACAATCTTTTACTTGATGGAGGAAACCCTAAAGCAGCAGGCAGAAAGCTCGCTGTCAACGGCTGTTTTCCTCAACTCTCATTAGACTTCCTTTACTTGAGAATCTATTTTTATGTACAAAAAAAGACTGAAACCAGTCTTCTTTTTAAATCAAAGCTGTGATAGCCGTTACTAGACCAAAAACGATACCCGGTGCATTAGCAGCCGCAAGGGGGATATCTCTTTCTTTCTTGAAAAGACCGTAGTAAACCCAAAGACTACAGTTGATGGCTGCGACCAAGGGTTGGATGAAGTTTCCTTTTTGACCAGCCAGGTTGTTCATGATTTGTGGGAAGTAAGAGACATACATCATAACGGACATGAAGGTCGCTACCCAACCCAAAATTTTCATTTGTTTTTCAGACATTTTCAAATCCTCTTTCATTTTTACTGAATCTTATTTTAAAATATTCTTTCAAAACAATCAAGTCTTTAAAACTTTTGTTATAAAGATATAAACTATCACAATCTTGTTATAAGAAAGAGGGAACAGAAAAAAGACCGAATTGCTCCGTTCTGTTTACTCAATCAAATATTAGAAAATGAATACTCCTTTTCAATGAATCGATTGATTGATGGTAAATAAGCCGTTAGAAATTATTGACAGTATCGAAATTTTCTAGTAAAATGAATTTTGTTAATACCTAAATGGTGTGTAGTTTTCTATCAACATAGTCAGGAGAAAAGGAACTTATGCTAAAAAAATTTAATGAATTGTCACTGAAAGATAAGGCTTATCTAATTGGCGGTTTGAGCTTATTAGTCATTGTGATCTCATTTGGTCTACTCAATCGTCAAACAGTAACTGTCAGTCTTGTCTTTACACAACTATCTGCTCCCTTGATTTTGGTGATTTTTACTTGTCTAGTAATCGGGATCATTGCTGGTAGTGCTATTGGTATTAGCTATCACCATAACAAGACTCAAGATCTGAGAAGCCGCATTGCTGAAGCAGAAGCGACTATCAATATAAAAGACAGGGAGCTTGTCCAGTACGAGGAACAGGTGCAACAATTAAAACAGGAAGCCAAACAATAAGTGTAGAAATCATAACCACCCGTGAAAACGGGTGGTTTTTTGTCTCGCACCTAACGGAGCGAGACGGACTGAAAGTCGCATAAATACAAAAAAGATCGAATTGCTCCGATCTTTTTAAGTTTCACTCCAAGAATGTTTAGATAAAAAATTTGATAATAGAATTACCTACTTCATACGATAAAAATCAATCACTAGACCAGCAGGCCCTTTAACTAATAAGGACTCTGTTCCCCAATCGGTTACAGTTGGTCCGTTTAAAACCTGGATACCAAGTTCTTTCAACCGTTGGTAATTCTGGTCTACATCCTCAACCTCGATATGAAGAATGATTCCTGACTGAAAATCTTCCAAAGGAATCAAATGATTTTGGGATAACATGAGACAATGACTGCCAATCGTGAACTGAGCAAAACTATCATCAGCATAATCTGCCTTTTTATCCAAGATATGCTCCAAGTCAGCACAGACTTGGGGAACATTTGAAACGATGATATCTATTTGATTTAAATTCATTTACTATCTCCATAAAAAGACCGGATGAATCCGATCTTTTTTCTTAATAGGTTTTACTCTATGAAAATCAAAGCATAAAATCTACAATGTTTACTTTTGATTTTCGACGAGAGGAATTATTTAATTGCGCGTGATTGCAATCCTTCTTCTTCCAAGAAGAGGCGGAATGGTACAAGCTCTTCAGCTTCGTATTTTTCCTTGAAGGCTTTGATTGCTTCTTCTGAGTGTTGTTTTGGATCCAACTCAAGTACTTCTACTGGAAGTGGACGATGTGGAGTGATGTGAGCATCGATAACAACAGTTTTACCTTCTTTGTTCAATTTAACAGCTTCTGCAACAACTGCATCGATGTCTTCGATACGGTCAACTGTAAATCCTACAGCACCTTGCGCTTCAGCGATTTTCGCATAGTCAGCATTAGGGAAGTCACAACCAAACAAGTGTTTGTTTGTGTCTTCGTATTTGTCCTTGATGAAGGCATATTTACCATTTGAGAAGACAACGTTGATAACTGGAAGGTCGTATTGAACGTTTGTGATAACGTCTGGGTAGCACATGTTGAATGCACCGTCACCCATGATGTTCCATACTTGGCGATCTGGATTGTCTTTCTTAGCAGCGATACCACCAGGAAGGGCAATACCCATTGTCGCAAAGAGTGGAGATGTACGCCACATGTTCTTAGGTGTCATGTGAAGGTGACGAGT
>ERZ772972.533-NODE-533-length-13940-cov-3.036370_pt1 | contig 13940 bp, 8 predicted proteins | sample MGYA00580673_ERZ772972 | MGnify/ENA primary metagenome ERZ772972 (study PRJEB29015, sample SAMEA2738051) | human oral metagenome | biome: human oral; feature: human-associated habitat; material: saliva | place: China | collected 2229 ... | reverse complement strand
ACGCATGGCCCTTGCCCTTCCGGATGTCGTCAGCGTCCACCTTGCCGCGCAACACCGTGAAGACCCAGCTCGTGTAGGTCAGGATGATGGGCATGAAGATGGCCGTGGAAATGAGCATGATGAACAGCGTGAGGTGGCTCGAGGACGAGTCCCACACCGTCAGGCTTGCCGCAGGCATGCTGGACGACGGGAGGATGAACGGGAACATTGATGCCCCCACACTGCCGATGATGCCGGCAATGCTCAGGCCCCCGGTCAGCAGGGCTGCCAGCGGCCGGCGACCGGCCAGGCACAGCGCCGCCAGCAGCGGACCTGCCAGGCCCACAGCCGGAACCGCCCACAGCAGCGGGTGGGCCGCGTAGTTGGCAAACCAGGCGTCGGCCTGCGTGCTCACGGTCTTGAGCAGCGGGTTCGAGACCCCATCGGTGGGCAGGTTGCTGGTGATGACGTAGCCGTTCACCAGATGGGCCAGAACGACGCCCGCCACCGCGTACAGCACTACCGTCAGGATGGCAGCCACAATACCGAACCGTCGTGCGCGCTCGGCCACGATGCCCGAGGTCTTGAGCTGCAGCCAGGACGCACCGTGCATCACCAGCATGGCCAGCGACACCAGTCCGCACAGCAGGCCGAAGGGGTTGAGCAGACCAAGGAAGGTGCCTTCATAGAAGATCTGCATGTCTTCCCCGATGTGGAAGGGCACGCCCTGCAGCACGTTGCCCACGGCCACCCCGAAGATGATCGAGGGCAGGAGTCCGGCCATGAACAGGACGGCATCCCAGCGGCTGCGCCAGGCGGGGTCTTCACGCTTGCTGCGGAACTTGAAGGCCACCGGCCGCAGGATGAATGCGAACAGGATGGCGAACATGGCCAGGTAGAAGCCCGAGAACGACACCGCGTACAGCTGCGGCCAGGCGGCGAAGATGGCGCCGCCGCCCAGGATCAGCCAGACCTGGTTGCCTTCCCAGATGGGGCCGATGGTGTTGATGACGGTGCGGCGCTCGATATCGGTGCGCGCGACGAAGGGCAGCAGCGTGCCGATGCCCAGGTCGAAGCCGTCGGTCACCGCATAGCCGATCAGCAGCACGCCCATCAGTGCCCACCAGATCAGGCGCAGCACTTCGTAGGAGACGAGTTCGTGGAGAATCATGTTCCTTTTCCTTGCAGTATCACTGTGCGGAAGCCAGGGCGCTGGCTTCACCGGGCTGAGTTTCATGCGGGATCGGATGGTCTTCCGGCCCCTTGCGGATGGCCTTGAACATCAGCTTCATCTCGATGATCAGCAGGACGGTGTAGATCGCCACGAAGCCGGCGATCGTGAAGAGCACGGTGGAGGCGCCCAGGTTCGAGACGGCCACGGCCGTGGGCAGCACCCCTTCGATGACCCAGGGCTGGCGGCCCAGCTCGGCCACGAGCCAGCCGCTCTCGATGGCGATCCAGGGCAGCGGGATGGCGAACACGGCAATCCGCAGCAGCCACGGGTAGGCATCCAGCCGGCGGCGTGCCGACAGCCAGAAGAACGTGGCGGTCAGCAGGATCAGGAACAGGCCCACGCCGACCATGGCACGGAACGAGAAGAACAGCGGGGCCACCTGCGGCACCGTGTCCCAGGCCGCGCGGCTGATCTGCTCGGGCGTGGCCTGACGGGGATCGTCCACATAACGCTTGAGCAGCAGTGCATAGCCCAGCGCATGGCCGTGTTCCTCGAAGATGGTGCGCTCTGGCGCGTTGGCGTCGAGGTTGCCCTTGGCGGCACGGATCTTCTGCAGGGCGTCATAGGCCTTCAGGCCGTCACGGATGTGGTGCTCGGCGCGTTTCACCAGATCCTTGATGCCGGGGATTTCCGTGGTGAGCGAGCGCGTGCCGATCAGGCCCATGACCCAGGGCACGTGCACGGCATAGTGCGTCTCGCGGGCTTCCTGGTCAGGAAAACCGAAGGCCGTGAACGGGGCAGGGGCCGGCTCGGTATCCCAGATGGCCTCGATGGCCGCCAGTTTCATCTTCTGGTGTTCCGTCGTGAGGTAGCCGCTTTCGTCACCCAGTACCGCCACCGACAGCGAGGCGGCCAGACCGAACGATGCGGCCACCGTCATCGAGCGCTTGGCCAGCTGCAGGTGCCGGCCCTTGAGCACGTACCAGGCCGAGATGCCCAGCACGAAGATGGCGGCTGCGACATACCCCGCCGAAACCGTGTGCACGAACTTGGCCTGCGCCACGGGGTTGGTGATGACGGCAAAGAAGTCCTTCATCTCCATCCGCATGGTCTGCGGGTTGAACTCTGCGCCCACCGGGTTCTGCATCCAGCCGTTGGCGATCAGGATCCAGAGCGCCGAGAAGTTCGAGCCGAGGGCCACCGCCCAGGTGACCAGCAGGTGCTTGACCTTGGACAGCCGATCCCAGCCGAAGAAGAAGAGGCCGACCAGGGTCGCCTCCATGAAGAAGGCCATCAGCCCCTCCAGGGCCAGCGGCGCCCCGAAGATGTCGCCGACATAGTGGCTGTAGTAGCTCCAGTTCATGCCGAACTGGAACTCCATCACGATGCCGGTGGCCACGCCCATGGCGAAGTTGATGCCGAAGAGCGTGCCCCAGAAGCGGGTCATGTCACGCCAGATGGAACGCCCCGTCATCACGTAGACCGTTTCCATGATGGCGAGCAGGATGGACAGGCCCAGCGTGAGCGGGACGAACAGGAAGTGGTAGAGCGCTGTCAGCGCAAATTGCAGCCTTGATAGGCTGACGATGTCGACATCCATGTGGGGGTTTCCTCTTCTCGGTTTCGGGATAATGTATCAATCGGGTCTCAGCGCAGCCAGCGCGGCCTCGAAGCCCTCGCTGCCGCGCCGGAATTCACCTTCGAGCCTGCCGTTGCGCAGCACCAGCAGGCGATCGGCCAGCGCGGCTTCGCGGCGCAGATGGGCGGCCATCAGCCATGCACGCCCTTGGCCCAGCGTGTCCAGTCGGGCCAGCACATCGGCGGCCGTGGCGGCATCCAGCCCCTCGGTCGGCTCATCCAGCAGCCACAGGGGGCGCTTCTGAAGCAGCAGCCGGGCCAGTGCCAGGCGGCGGGCCTGGCCGGCCGACAGCCCCAGGCCGCCTTCGCCCAGTCGCGTGTCCAGCCCGGCCTGCAGACGCCGGATGGCCTCGGCCAGTCCGGCCGCTTCCAGGGCCTGCCACAGAGCGGCGTCATCAGCGTCCGGGTCGGCCAGGCGCAGGTTGTCGCGCAGGCTGTCCTGGAACAGGTCCGGACGCTGGTTCAGCCAGGCGCCGGGCTGCGTCAGGACGCGCCCGGTGTGCGGATGGCGCTCTCCGGCGATCAGCGCCATCAGTGTCGACTTGCCTGCGCCGCTGGGACCGACCACGGCGACCCGTTCGCCCGCGGCCAGCTTCAGCGACAGTGCGGTCAGTGCATCCACCGGGCTATCCGGATGACGGACCGATACGTCATCCACGATGATCGCACAGCCCGTGTCGGGGCGTGGGGCGGGGGGCTGAACGGTCGGCGTGCAGTGGGGAGAAAGCCGACGCGCCGCCAGCCAGGCGCGCCCCGATTCGAGAGCTCCCCGACGCAGCGCCGCAAAGGGTTCCATGGCCGTCAGCGCAATCAGTAGCGCCAGGGCTGCTTCCGGCGTGCCGATCTGCTCCTGTTCGGCCAGCAGGCCCACGCCCAGCAGGACCATGGCCAGCGTGAGGCTGCCGGCCATGCTGTGGATGGCAGCTGCTTTCGCGTCCAGTCGCTGCAGACGACGGTCGCTGTGCGCCAGACGTTCGTCCGTGCGGCGCAGGGTGTCACGCTGGGTGGCCAGCCGGCCGGCCATGAGCAGTTCCGTCTGGCCCGACACCAGGTCCACGGCCTGGGCGCGCAGCCTTTCCGTGAGCAGGGCTCGCCGTGTAGCGGGGCGCCGCGAGCGGCGGGCCAGCACGATGATCACGGCCAGGCCGATGATCAGCATCCAGCCGCCCAGCGCGAGGCCGAGCCAGGGCGACATCAAGCCGACCACCACCGTGGCCAGCAGCGTCGCACCCAGCGCCGCGGCGGCCGGCACCAGCAGGCGAAGATAGAAGGCGTCCAGTGCATCCAGGTCCGTGGTCAGCCGAAACAGGGCCCGTGCCGGACGGCGCAGCAGGTCCTGGATGCTGGGGCTTTCTGCCCAGCCGCGGAAGAGGCGTTCACGCAGCTGCGCCAGCGCCGCCAGGGTGGCGTCATGGGTGACAAGCCGCTCTCCATAGCGCGACACGGTGCGGCCCAGCGCCAGCAGCCGGATGCCGGCAGATGGCGCAAAGACATCGAAGGCCAGCGCGGTGGCGGGCTGCAGCCCGGCAATGGCGGTTGCCGTGATGAACCATCCCGACAGGCCCAGCAGGCCCATGCCGGCCAGCACCGTCACGGCGGCCAGCACCGCACCCCATTTCATGCGTGTCGACGCGCCGTCGCACATCGCCTTCAGGGCGGGCAGGGCGGAACGATGGGCCATGCCATCCTTCGCCGCGCTGTCCTTCTCGGTCACCGGGGCGTCTTTCCCTGTTAGCGGGTCGTCCTTTCCTGTCATGCCGCGGTCTCCGGAGCCGGGGAGGGCAACTGCACGATGCGGTCCATGCGTGCGGCCAGTCGGGGATCGTGGGTGGCCACGATCAGCGTGCGGCCCCGGGCCAGCGTCACCAGGGATTCGGCCACCTGATCGGCGGTTTCGCTGTCCAGGTGGGCCGTGGGCTCGTCGGCCAGAAGCAGGTCGGCAGCAGGCGCAGCCATCAGGCGCGCCAGTGCAAGGCGTGCAGCCTCTCCCCCCGACAGGCCCGTTCCGCCTTCGCCCAGCGAGATGCCCGGATGGGCCTGGGCCACCGTGTCGAGTCGGGCCGTGGTGATCGCCTGGCGCACCCGTTCATCATCGACGGTCGGGCGGCCGAGTGCGATGTTGTCGCGGACGGGGGCGGCAAACACGTGGGCGCGCTGCCCCATCCAGGCCATGCGTTCACGCAGCGCCCGGACCGTGTCCGGAGCCAGTGTCTGGCCGTCGATCTCGATGCGCCCCGCCGTGGGGACCAGCAGCCCGGCCAGCAGCGACATCAGGACGGTCTTGCCCGTGCCGCTGCCGCCCACCAGGGCCACATGCTCGCCGGGGCGCACCGCCAGCGAGAAACCCTGAAACACCGGTTGCTCGTCGGGAAAGGCGAAGCCCAGGTCCGTGAGCCGCACGCCGGGGGCCGGACACGGGGTTGATGCAGGATCCACCAATGCTGGTTTCACCGATGCCGCTTTTACCAGTGCAGCTTTTGCCGATGCCGGCTTCACCGCGTCCGGGGCAGGTCGATCATGGCGAGTGGACGGAAGGGGTTCCATTGCCGGCTCTTCGGTGTCAGGCCGAACGGCAGGGGCTTCATCCAGCAGCGGCAGGCCGTTCTCGTTCAGCCGCTCCAGGGCGTCCATGGCGGCAACGCCGGCGGCCCGGTCATGCCAGACCGCTGCCAGTTCCCGCAGCGGCTCGAAGAACGAGGGCGCCAGCAGCAGGATGAAAAGCCCTTCGCCCAGCGTGAGCCGGCCGCCCCAGGCGCCGAATTCCAGATAGCCCAGCAGATGAAAGCCCACGTAGGCTGCCACCATGGCCACACCCAGCGCCGAGAACAGCTCCAGCACCGCCGAAGACAGGAAGGCGATGCGCAGCACCTTCATCGTGCGCTGGCGCAGGTCTTCGGCACTGGCACGCAACCGACGGGCCGTGGCCTGCACGCTGCCCAGTGCACGCAGCGTGGGCAGCCCCCGCAGCCGATCCAGCAGGAAGGCGTTCATGCTGCTCATCTGCAGCCATTGTGCCTCGCTGGCTGCCCGGGCGCGCCAGCCCACCAGCACCATGAACAGCGGAATGAGCGGGGCTGCCGTGATCAGCACGGCAGCGGCGGCCCAGCTGTACCACGCCACGGGCAGCAGGATCAGCAGGGGCATGAGGCGCACGCGCCACATGGCGCCGTGGTAGCGCGTCAGCCACGGCAGGATGGCTTCGGCCTGTTCGGCCAGCACGCTGGCTGCCGTGCCGGCATGCAGGCGGGAACGATCCAGCGGTGAACGCGCAGACAGAGAGGTGATGGCCCTTTCCCGCCAGAGACTCAGGTGGGAACGCGCCGACTCGAACATCCGGGTGCTGCTCCAGGCATCCAGCCAGGCGCGCAGCAGGCCGGCCACGACGATGCCGGCTACAGGCCACACCACACCGGACAGGCCAGCACCTGACTGCAGACGGGCGACGCCCAGCGCCAGCAGCGCGGCCTGGGGAATCCACAGCAGCGGACTCAGCGCATGGATCAGGCAGGCCGCATCAAGCCGCATGCCCGGGATGGAACGGGAGGATGCAGGGCGCTGTCGAACGGGGGCGGACTCGGTGTGCCCGGCTGGAGTCTCGCCTTCGCGGTTCCCACGGTCTGGAGAACTCGGGGTCATCATCACGCGATCTTATATGATGGCCGCCGGCGTCGTTCATCATGAAAACTTCTTTATCGTATCCACAACGACGCCACCGTCGAAAAGGAGACGGCCGCCCCCAAGGCCCTGTCCTGCCCGGGAGCAGGTCGTCCGGGATTGCTGGCGCTGACCGGAGACGGCTTCGGTAACATAGACCGCACTGTACAGAACAGAAATCAGGGAGGTGCCTCCAATGTCCGAACCCATCCATCTCGTCGTCACGCTGCAGGTCAAGCCCGGACACCTGGACCGCCTGAAGCAGGCCACGGCCGAACTGGTGGCGGCCAGCCGCCAGGAAGCCGGCTGCGTTTCCTATGGCGCTGCTTATGCCGAGGACGGGGTTACCGCCTACATCGTCGAGCACTGGAAGGATCAGGCGGCGCTTGATGCCCACAACAAGACCGCCCATTTCATCGAGGGCGTGAAGAAACTGCAGGATGCATGCAGCACGCTGCAGATCCATCGCGTGCACTGGCAGGGTTGATCCGGGTGTCCTGAACGCCGACAAGCCCCGACAATGAGCGGGTCATGAAGAACCCGCACGTCAGCGCACTCGCGGCCGCCCATGGGGTGGCCGTGCTTTTCGGGCTCACCGGCATCCTCGGCGCCCTCATCCGTTTCGATGCCGTGGCCATCACGGCCGGCAGGGCAGGGTTCGCCGCAACCGCACTGCTGGTGCTGGCCCTGGCGCAGCGCAGGCCGCTGCTGCAGGGGCTGGGCCCGCGCCGCGCCGGCATTGTGCTGGCCAGCGGCTTTCTGCTGGCCGTGCACTGGATCACCTTCTTCATGGCCGTCAAGGTGGGCGGCGTTGCGGTGGCCACGCTGGGCTTTGCCAGCTTCCCGGCCTTCATCGCCCTGCTGGACGTCGTGCTGTTCCGCGAGCGCATCGGGCGGGCCGAGGGCACGATGCTGGCGCTCGTCACCCTGGGGCTGGTGCTGGTCACGCCTTCGTTCGACGTCGGTGATCAGGGCACCGTGGGGCTCCTGTGGGGGCTGGCCTCGGGGCTGAGCTTTGCCGGCCTGGCCATCTGCAACCGCCGCGGCAATCGGGGCATGGACGCCATCCAGGTGGCTTTCTGGCAGAACCTCGTCGTTGCGCTGCTGGTGTTGCCCCTGCTGGGCCTCGGTCTGGCCCCTCCTCAGATCGCTCACTCGCAGGCGCCTTCCTCCTGGGTGACCGGGGCTGCCGCCATCGATCTGGTCAGCTGGTTCTGGCTGGCCGTGCTGGGCGTCCTGTGCACGGGCCTGGCGCACACCCTGTTCGTCAAAAGCCTTGAGGCGCTCGATGCCCGCAGTGCCGGCATGATCATTGCCCTCGAACCCGTCTACGCCATCGCCTGCGCCTGGTGGCTGTTTGACGAAGAGCCCTCGGGGCGCATGCTGGTGGGAGCGTCGCTCATCATCCTTGCCACCGTACTGTTGGCCATGGGCCACACGCCCTCGGTCGCCCGGAAGGGTGCTTCCGACGGCGTGAAGGCCTGACCCTTTCAGCGGACCGCCTGTCGGTATCTCGTGCCACCGTACGCCCGGCCTCCAGCCCTGTCCCGCGCCGTGTCTCGCTGCTGCGTCGCATCGTGGCGCGCTGCCCGACAGGAGGTCGCGTCCCACGCCACAGCCCGACGTTTTTCTCTTTGAAACACCCACGGCGGATCGCTCCGGGCTTACAATCGACCCCGCTCCAACCCCTTGTCTAGCGTGATGGTAGGCATGGGGACACTGTATGTGTTATTTTTACGGAACGGCAAGTCGCTGCGGCCCATGGCTCGCCAGCACCTGTCATCCCGTGGAAAACGGCTCGTGCAGCGGGTTCCCGGCGTTTGCACACCCTCGTGGCGCGCCAGGGTTTTCCTTCGGTTCAGCTTTCCTGCGGTCGGGATCCTCCTCCCGTCCAGCCCGGTCGACCGCCGTCCAGCCTGACGGTGGCGCCTTCGTCTTCATGCGGCCTTCGGCCGTTTTCGTTTTTCTGGCAAACCGGGCCGGATGGCCCGTTGCGCCCTGTCGTTCTGGAATGTACGCCCTATGAAACGTGATGTCCTGCCTGCCGCCCACACCTCGTCGGCGCTGCCCGTCCAGCCCATCAGCCAGGATGTGCTGGCCGAGAAGTACCTGAAGGACGGTGAGAAGACCGAAGCCGAGCTGTTTGCCCGGGTGGCGCGCGCGCTGGCCTCGGTCGAGAAGCCCGAGATCCGCGACGAGTGGGAAGCGAAGTTCCTGGGCAACCTGCATGCCGGTGCCATCGGTGCGGGCCGCATCATGAGCGCAGCCGGTACCGACATCCAGGCCACCCTCATCAACTGTTTCGTGCAGCCCGTGGGCGACTGCATCCAGGGCTACGACGACCAGGGCTACCCCGGCATCTACGAGGCCCTGCGCGAGGCGGCCGAGACCATGCGTCGCGGCGGTGGCGTCGGCTACGACTTCTCCCGCATCCGCCCCAACGGCGCCGAGGTCAAGGGCACGCACTCCATCGCCTCCGGCCCGTGCAGCTACATCAACGTCTTCGACCAGAGCTGCGCCACCGTCGAGAGCGCGGGCAGCCGCCGTGGCGCCCAGATGGGCGTGCTGCGCATCGACCATCCGGACGTGCTGGACTTCATCACCGCCAAGCGCACCCCGGGCCGCTGGAACAACTTCAACGTCTCGGTCGGCGTCACCGACGCCTTCATGAAGGCGCTGCAGGACAACGCCGACTGGGAGCTGGTGCACCGCGCCCGCCCCGGCCGCAAGGTCATGGCCGCCGGCGCCTACCAGCGTGACGACGGCAAGTGGGTCTACCGCCGCGTGCCGGCCCGGCAGCTGTGGGACACCATCATGAAGTCCACCTACGACTTCGCCGAGCCCGGCATCCTTTTCCTCGACGCCATCGGTCGCGACAACAACCTCAACTACTGCGAGACCATCGAGGCCACCAACCCCTGTGGTGAGCAGCCGCTGCCGCCCTATGGCTGCTGCGACCTGGGCCCCATCATCCTCACCCGCTTCGTGCGCAACGCCTTCGGTCAGGGCGGCGAGCCGACCTTCGACTTCGCCGCGTTCGAGGACGTGGTGGCCATCCAGGTGCGCGCGCTGGACAACGTGCTGGACGTGACCTTCTGGCCGCTGGACAAGCAGCGCGCCGAAGCCGCCGCCAAGCGCCGCATCGGCGTGGGCTTCACCGGCCTGGGCAACACGCTGGCCATGCTGAAGCTGCGCTACGACCGCGCCGAGGGCCGCGCCATGGCCGCCCGCATTGCCGAGACCATGCGCAACGCCGCCTACCGTGCCTCGGTCGAGCTGGCCAAGGAAAAGGGCGCCTTCCCGCAGTTCGATGCTGACCGCTACCTGGGCAAGGGCAGCAAGAAGGGTGAGGGCAGCTTCGCCTCTCGCCTGCCTGACGACATCAAGGCCGACATCCGCAAGTACGGCATCCGCAACAGCCACCTGCTGTCCATCGCGCCTACCGGCACGGTCAGCCTGGCCTTTGCCGACAACGCCAGCAACGGCATCGAGCCGCCGTTCTCCTGGACCTACACGCGTCGCAAGCGCGAGGCCGACGGCAGCCGTAGCGAATACGTGGTCGAGGATCACGCCTGGCGGCTGTTCAAGTCGCAGGGCGGCGACGTGGACAACCTGCCCGACTACTTCGTCAACGCCCTGGCCATGACGGCCCAGGAGCACGTGGCGATGATGGAAGCCGTGCAGCCCTACGTTGACACCTCCATTTCCAAGACCGTCAACGTCCCGGCAGACTACCCGTACGAAGACTTCAAGGACCTGTACCAGCAGGCCTGGAAGGCCCGCCTGAAGGGTCTGGCCACCTACCGGCCCAATCCCATCCTGGGCGCCGTGCTGGAAGCCGAGCCCGCCAAGAAGGAAGAGAAGCCTGCCGACAAGGCCGAGGCCGCCGCGCAGCAGCACGAGCAGGACCCGATGCGCAAGGTGATCGAGCGCCGGCCGCAGGGCGCGCTCAACGCCGTGGCCGAGAAGATCGAGTACTGGACGCACGAAGGCCAGCAGCGCCTCTACCTCATCGTCTCCTTCCTGCCGGTCGAGGGCACCGATGGTCGTACCGTCGAGCGCGCCATCGAGTTCTTCATGCCCGTGGGCCAGAGCGGCGAATCGCAACAGTGGATCACCGCCACCATGCGGATGCTCAGCCTGGCGGCCCGTGGCGGCTTCCTTGATCGTGCGCTGTCCGACATGCGCAAGGTCACCTGGGACCGTGGCCCGGTGCGTCTGGGCACTTATGAGAAGGCCGACGGCACCCACGTGCCGCGCTGGCACGACAGTGAAGTCGCCGCCATCGCGTACGCCATCCAGAACCTCATCGCCAAGCGCCAGGAGGCCGTGCAGGCCTCGCTGTTCGAGCCGGGCGAGCTGCCGTCGGTCGAGCCGGCCGTGCAGGCAGCCCCCGAATCCTCGGGCATCATGGCCGGGAAAAAATGCAGCGAGTGCGGTGCCTATGCGATGATCCGGAAAGACGGCTGCGACTACTGCACCCAGTGCGGCATGCTCGGCAGCTGCGGTTGATCGGCCACCCCGGTTGATCGGCCGCCCCGGCTGATCCACTTCCCCACAGGAGGCGCCCTTGGCCATCCGGCTGTACATCGTGCTGTTTGCCCTGGTCGCGGCCCTGATGCCGGCTGCGACCCGAGCCGCTGCGGATGCGCCAGCACCGGCGCATTCCGACTGTGCTGCCCAGGACCCCATCCGCCTGGGCGGGCTGGACTGGGAAAGCGGCCAGATCACCACGGCGCTGCTGGACCTGCTGCTGCGCGAGGGCCTGGGCTGCCGCACCGAGGTGGTGCCCGGCTCGGTGCCCAGCCTGGAGTCGGCCCTCATCCAGGACGACATCCAGATCATTGCCGAACAATGGGTCGGTCGCTCGCCCGGCATCGAGAAGGCCGTGGCCGACAAGAAGGTCGCCATCCTGGGCGACACGCTCACCGGTGGCGCCGTGCAGGGCTGGTACGTGCCCCGTTACGTGCAGGAACAGAACCCCGACCTGAAGTCGGTGGATGATCTGGCCAGCCATGCCCATCTGTTCCCCAATCCCGAACAGCCCGGCCAGGCACGCTTCCTGAACTGCCCGGCCGGCTGGGCCTGCGAGACCTTCAACACCCGGCTGCTGGCCAACACCGGGCTTTCCAAACGCTACGCCAACGTCCATCCTGGCACCGGTGCGGCGCTGGATGCCGAGATCGCCTCGGCCATTGCCCGCCGCGAGCCCTTGCTCTTCTACTATTGGCACCCGGCCGGCCTCATGGCCAAGTACGACCTGGTGCCCATCGCGTTCCCCGACTACGACGCCCGCTGCTGGCCCGAGCTGATGAACCCGGCTTCCCGTGATCGCTGCGTCTCGGGATTTCCGGTGTCCCGGCTGGCCATGGCTGTCTCGGCCTCGCTGCAGAAGCAGTATCCGCAGGTGGTGGCGCTCATCCGCAAACTCCAGCTGTCGCCCGAGGTGCTCGACCGGCTCATTCTCGACATGACCGAGAACCGCCGTGACGGCCCCGCTCAGGCGCGCCTCTTCCTGCAGCAGCGCCCCGAGCTGTGGGCCCCCTGGCTGCCGGCCGAGGCCGCCCAGCGTGTGGCTCGTCGGCTGGGCATCGACGTGACACGCCTGCCGGGGCAGAAGGGCGCCACGGAGGCGCCTGCTGCTTCGGACAGAGCGGAAGCCTCTGGTCCGGAAGCCTTCTTCCCCGCCTGGTCAGTGGCCGACTGGCTCAACGACAGCCTGGCCCGGCTCGTCTCCCGTCATGGCGAGAGCTTCCGCGCATTCAGCCAGTCGCTGCTGCATGGGCTGCTGCTGCCGCTGGAGCGTGCGCTGGGGGCGGTGCCGCCCTGGCTGCTGCTGGCGCTGCTGGCTGGCCTGGCCTGGCACGCCACAGGCAGCCTCGGGTCGGCGGCCTTCAGTGCGGCCGGCTTCTACCTCATCGGGGCGCTGGGCCTGTGGACGCCGCTCTTGCAGACCCTGGCGCTGCTGGTTGCCGCCTTCCTTTTCATCCTGGTGATCGGCTTCCCGCTGGGCATCCTGATGGCGCGCAGCCAGCGTCTGCACCGCTGGCTCTCGCCCGTGCTGGACATCATCCAGACCATGCCCAGCTTCGTCTATCTCATTCCGGTGCTGATGCTCTTCGGTATCGGCCGCATCCCGGCGCTGTTTGCCACCGTGGTCTACGCCACCGCTCCGCTGGTGCGCCTCACCGCTCTGGGCATCCGCGAGGTTGACGCCCGGATGATCGAGTCGGCTGAATCCTTCGGCTGCACCCGCACCCAGCTCCTGTTCTGGGTGCTGCTGCCGCAGGCGCGGCCTGCCATCCTGGCCGGCATCAATCAGGCCGTCATGATGTCGCTGGGCATGGTCGTGGTGGCCTCGATGATCGGCGCGCGCGGTCTGGGCGAGAACGTGCTGCAGGCCATCCAGACGCTGGACATCGGCCGGGGCGTGCAGGCCGGTGCCGCCATCGTCATCCTGGCCATCGTCATCGACCGCATCACCCAGGCCTACGGACGGAGGGGGAACAGATGACCCGCATCGTGTTCGAGGATGTCAGCAAGATCTACGGCGACCGCCCCCGCCAGGTGCAGGAGGCCATGGCCCTGTTGCGCCAGAACGTGTCCAGCGACGAGATCTTTGCGCGCACCGGCTGCCGTGTCGGATTGCGTCACATCAGCCTGGTCATTCCCTCAGGCGGCATCTTCTGCGTCATCGGCCTGTCCGGCTCGGGCAAGTCCACGGTCGCCAACATCATCTTGAACCTCATCGACCCCACCTCCGGCAAGGTGTTCCACGACGGGGTGGACCTGTCCACCCTGGGGCCCAAGGAGCTCTTCGCCCTGCGGCGCATCATGCAGCCGGTCTTCCAGAACCCCTACGGCTCCCTGGACCCGATGTACTCGATCTTCCGCGTCGTCGAGGAGCCGCTGCGGGTCCACGGGATCGGCACCGCCAAGGAGCGCGAGGCGCGCGTCGCCGAGCTGCTCGACATGGTCTCCCTGCCGCGCTCGGTCATGCGCCGCTACCCCCACGAGCTCTCCGGCGGTCAGCGCCAGCGCGTCGCCATCGCCCGCGCCCTGGCCCTCAAGCCGCAGATCGTCGTCCTCGACGAGGCGGTCTCCGCCCTGGACGTGCTGGTCCAGGCCCAGATCCTGCGCCTGCTGTCCGACCTGCAGGCCGAGCTGGAGCTGACCTACCTGTTCATCACCCACGACCTGGCCGTCGTGCGCCAGATCGCCGACGACGTCGTCGTCATGGAGCACGGGCGCATCGTGGAGTCCGGGGCGGCCGACGAGCTCTTCGCCAACCCGCGCCAGGACTACACCCGCGAGCTCATCCGGGCGGTCCCCGGGGCGGGTATCGACCTCTACGGCGACGAGAAGCATGAAGAGCGAGCGAAGTCCGACGACTGAGGGCGGATTCCTGGTGACGCGGCGGTGGGCTCGAGGCCACCGCCGCGTTCCATTCTCCTTATTAACCAGGTTAGCGGTTTTTGAATGCTGGAAATGTATC
>ERZ772972.529-NODE-529-length-13977-cov-2.361945_pt1 | contig 13977 bp, 12 predicted proteins | sample MGYA00580673_ERZ772972 | MGnify/ENA primary metagenome ERZ772972 (study PRJEB29015, sample SAMEA2738051) | human oral metagenome | biome: human oral; feature: human-associated habitat; material: saliva | place: China | collected 2229 ... | reverse complement strand
TGAATGCTGTCGGTTGCCCTGGGTTCGTAGCGATCGGCACGGGCAATGACCGCCCGGGGATTGTCGGGCACGATCAGGGCGGGGACACCACCCATGTAGTGCAGTGCCCCCACCATGCCATTGATCCAGTCAGCAGTCTTCTGGCCGGGCGTGGCCTGTGCGTAGGTGTAATGGGAGGCGCCCAGCGCCGCGACGAACAGGTGTGCCCTGCTGCCGTCACGCAGCGCCAGCGTCGGTCCGGCAAAGTCCACGAACAGCTTCTCGCCGGCGACATGGATCTGGCGCATCGAGCGCTTGAGCGTCCTGACGTATTGCCGGTAGCGTTCGCAGAACTGACTGTACTGCAGCGTACGCTGGCCCACGTATTCGGCCTGGTACTCCTGCCACAGCAGCATCAGGGTCATGCCCTTGCGGCTGAGTTCCCGGTGCATCAGGGCAAAGTCCGGCAGCACGCAGGGGCAGCGTTCGTCCTGTCCGGCAAGCAGGCGGGAATGCAGCTCTGCGTCGCTCATCGAATCGATGAGCGACCAGTCCTCCAGTCCCTGCGCACGGGCCAGGGTCACGTACTTGGATACGACGCCCTTGGAAACGCCAAGGGCCTGGGCACAACGCGCCAGCGATTCACCTCTGACGAGGCGGTGTTCGAGAATGGCTTTGATCATCTGTGTGTCGAGTGATGGCGCTGGCATTGGCGGCTTCCAAAGCCGCCAACGGTAGCGCAGGTTGAGAACAGCAGGGCTGTCTCGACACACTCGAACACCATCGGTCACGATCACCGGAATCGGCGGTCACGATGCCGGAATCGCTGGTCACGATACCGGAATCATCAAATCCACGGCCCCGGAACCGCCCGGTCACGATCGCCGGAATCAGCGGTCACGATCATCGGAATACCCACAGCGGCCATTCGTTCAACTCGGGTCCGGATCCAGGAACGCCAAAAACGGACCTCTGGAACTCACCCCCCGCTACCCCAACTGCAGCAACTGGTTCAACACCATCAGCACTTCCGCAAACGGCGCATCATCCAGCTTCCGCAAGGGATGGGGTGACGCCTCGCGTTGGCGCCAGTCAAACGACTTGGGCTGATGGCAGAGGACATAACTGGTCTGTCCGGACTTGCGCCCGGATGCCACGCCCGCAATGACGGCAAACGGGTTATCCGCGTTATACGGCGCTGTCGTCATGGGTAGGCCGATGACCAGAGAGGTGCGATCGTTGAACGTGCGTGGGGACAGAACCAGGAAGGGATGAACGTCCCGCATCTCCCGCCCCTTCTGTGGGTTGCAGTCGATCCAGATGATGTCCTGCCGATCCGGAACCCAGGCAGCGTCACGCTTCGTCGCCATGTCAGAAACGCTCGTTTCCCAGAGGCTCCGAAACAGACATGGCTTCCCCTCCATGCCGGTCAGGGTCGAAGCGCGCCAGGCGCTCTTCCAGTGTCAACGTCCGGTTCCGAACAGGCGTCAACACGATCCTATCGCCTTCAACGGCCACCTCGACCTGCTGATCGACCGACAGACCTGCCGCCCGTGCAATGCTGGCAGGCAGACGCACACCCAGGCTGTTTCCCCAGTGCCGGATATTCAAGGTCGTGCTCATGGAACAGCCCCCAAACAGATGTATATACATAGTATATACATCGGGCCCGATCAGCAACAAGGGCTCGATGTCATCGGCAGCCGGACGGCTGAAACCTGCAGATGCCGGATTTCCCGGACGACACGCTCTTGAAAGACAACGGCCGCCACCCGAGATACGGGCTGCGGCCATTCGTTCAACTCAGGGCCGAATCATGTTCGTTCATGACCCGGCCTGGGAAGGGTCAGAGCGGAAACTTGCAGATCGTTCTCTCATCTGACGTAAGCACGTCACCATAGGTGTACGTGATCTCGAACTCATCCGGCGGGGTCGACCCATCGTCCTTGGCATTCACGTTCATCCCGAAGCCGTGCACCTTCTTGGCTGCATCATCAGCACTGTAGCCAGAAATATGGGTCTTGAACAAGTACGGCCCAACTTCCTCGTCAAGTTTGAAGAACACAGACCGGAAAAGCTGCGTCATCTTGTAGACATGCACCTTGTCGCCCACGGTGAAGGTCACTTCCCCATCCTTCGCCAGCTTCACCGTACAGTCCGTGGTACCGTCCGACAGATCCTTGCCCACGTAGACACCGGCAGCGCATGCGGCGCCAGTCGCAGGGTCGAACGAGCGGGATGGCGTCTGGCACTCCCGACGCAGCTGCTCATACATGGCCCGGTTGACCAGGGCTGCCCCCTGGGTATTGCTGGCCGGAGTCGGCGCTGTCGCAGCCGGTGCAGTCGCAACAGGCGAGTTCGTGGCCGGTGTCGTTGCTGTCGGTGTGGTGGCCGGCGTCGATGGCGCAGTCGCGGCGGGCGTCGTTGCAGCCGGCGTGCTGTTGGTCGCAGTCGTCGTGCCGCCAGCCGTGCTGGTCGTGGTCGAGCCACTGCCATTCGTCGCAACCGGCGTGGCCGGCGTGCTGCTGTCGCCACCGCCACCACCGCCACAGGCGCCAAGAACGGCCGAGATGGCCAGAGCCAGGGCAAGCTTGCTGCCGGATACAAGTTGAGTGTTCATGGTCATTCCAGAGAACAGAAACAAGCGGGAATGTCGATCAGACTCGAAAATGGCCACTGCCTGAAGAGCGGGCAGTGGCCATTTATTAAGTTCACCGCCGAATCATGCCCTTCCATGATTCGGCTCCACATCTCAGAGCGGAACGCGGCAGGTCGATTGAAGATCCGGAGAATATGACGAGCCAAAGCTATGCTTGATATCGAGATGATCAGGCTTCTTACCGACTTCGGCTCGGGGATCCAGACGCAGCTCGAAGCCATGAACTTTCCCGTTGGCATCCTCCGCACTATCAGCGCTGATGGCCATACCCCAGATATGCTGATACTCTGCTCCCGCCAGCGGATCGGTCTTCGAGTACAGGAAGTGCTGTGCCAGCTTGAAGGCATACACATCATTGCCCATGGTGTACGTCACATCACCATCCCGCGTCAGCCGGACCGTGCAGACCGTCTGGCCGTCCCTCAGATTCTTGCCGACGTAGGTACCAGCAGCGCACGCATAGAAGCCTTCTTCACTCGTGTGCGACACGACCTGGCACTGCGTGCGCAGCTGCTCATACATCGCCTGGTTGGACGAAGGCGTCGTCTGGGTGTTGTTGGCTGCAGGCGTGGTCGCAGCCGGCGTGTTGGTCGTGGCAGCAGGTGTGGTTGCTGCCGGCGTGTTCGGTGCCACCGGCGTCGTCGGCGTGCTGCTGCCACCGCCACCACCGCCACAAGCGGTAAGAACAGCCGAGACGGCCACGGCCAGGCTCAGAGACAGTTTGCTGCCGAATGCGTGTTGCTTGCCCATGATGGTTCCCCAGAAAATAGGGTGGAAGTTGCAATGGCGAGCAAACTAACATGCCGCGTTTTGACGACATATGGCATTTTTCCGCACGCAAGATCGGCGGACGAAAGCAGCCGACAAGTGCATGAGCGCTTCAGAAGCCCCCCCGGTAAAGCCCCTTCCCTCACGCACAAAACAGAAAGGCCCTGCATCCGCATGCGCGGTGCAGGGCCTGTTCGTGGTGACGTCCCGGATCCGGATGAGTGCCGGACCCGGTCAGGTCATCAGCCGGCAGCTGCTTCCAGGGCAGCCACGGCCGGCAGGGTGCGGCCTTCCAGGAACTCCAGGAAGGCGCCACCACCGGTGGAGATGTAGCTGATCTGGTCGGTGATGCCGAACTTGGCAATGGCGGCCAGGGTGTCACCACCGCCCGCGATCGAGAAGCCCTTGGAGGCTGCGATGGCGCGGGCCAGGGTCTCGGTGCCCTTGGCAAAGGCGTCAAACTCGAACACGCCGACGGGACCGTTCCAGACGATGGTGCCAGCAGACTTCAGCTGCTCGGCCAGCTTGGCAGCCGTCTTGGGGCCAATGTCCAGAATCATGTCGTCTTCGGCCACGTCCTTGGCGGCCTTGACGGTGGCCGGTGCATCAGCGGCGAAGGTCTTGGCCACCACCACGTCCTCGGGGATGGGCACTTCGGCGCCGCGGGCCTTCATCTTCTCGATGATCTTCTTGGCGTCGCCCACCAGGTCGGGCTCGGCCAGGGACTTGCCGATGGGCAGGCCGGCAGCCAGCATGAAGGTGTTGGCAATGCCGCCGCCCACGATCAGCTGATCAACCTTGTCGGCCAGGGAGTCGAGGATGGTGAGCTTGGTGGAGACCTTGGAGCCGGCCACGATGGCAACCATCGGGTGAGCCGGGTTGTGCAGGGCCTTGCCCAGGGCGTCCAGCTCGGCGGCCAGCAGCGGGCCGGCAGCGGCTTCCTTGGCGAAGCGGGCGATGCCGTGGGTGGAGGCCTCGGCGCGGTGAGCGGTGCCGAAGGCATCGTTCACGTAGACATCGCACAGGGCGGCGTACTTCTTGGCCAGAGCTTCGTCGTCCTTCTTCTCGCCCTTGTTGCAGCGGGTGTTTTCCAGCACCACCACATCACCCGGGGCCAGCGGGAAGCCGCCATCCAGGTAGTCGGCCTGCAGGCGCACGGGGCGGCCCAGCAGTTCCTCCAGGCGCTTGGCCACAGGAGCCAGCGAGTCCTCGGGCTTGAATTCGCCCTCTTTCGGACGGCCCAGGTGGGAGGTGACCATGACGGCGGCGCCCTTGTCCAGCGCGGCCTTGATGGCAGGCACCGAAGCCCGGATGCGGGTGTCGTCGGTGATGTTGCGGTTCTCATCCAGCGGGACGTTGAAGTCGCTGCGGATGAAGACTTTCTTGCCTTTCAGGTCGAGGTCTGCCAGTCGCTTGAATTTCATCGTGTTCTCCATGACAGGCCAGTCAATGGGAGGATGCGGCATTCACTGACCCGGGAATTCGGTCGGCAGGGCCATCAGGGCCGCTGCACAAATGTCTGGGTGGCGGCCGGCCAACAGGTTTCCGTGGACACGGAAGGATCCGAGGCCGGCTGGGCCACAAGGCTGCCGAGGCGCACCGCCCGGGCGGCGCCGGCGTGTCCTGCACGCGGCAAGGACACCGACGCCGTCAGGCCGACACGGGACGGCAGCCAGGCACCCTGCCCTTTCGGGCGGGGTGCCGTGATGCACCGATCACTTGGCGTTCATCAGCGCCACGGTGGTGTCGAGCATCCGGTTGGAGAAGCCCCACTCGTTGTCGTACCAGCTGGTGACCTTCACCAGACGGCCGCTGACCTTGGTCAGCGTGGAGTCGAAGGTGGAGGACGCCGGGCAATGGTTGAAGTCGACCGAGACCAGCGGCTTGTCGTTGTAGTTCAGGATGCCTTTCAGTTCCTTGCTTTCGGAAGCTTCCTTCAGGATCTTGTTGACTTCCTCGACCGTGGTGTCACGGGCGGCGATGAACGACAGGTCGACCAGCGAGACGTTGATGGTCGGCACGCGCACGGCGAAGCCGTCCAGCTTGCCGTTCAGCTCGGGCAGCACCAGGCCGACGGCCGCGGCAGCACCGGTCTTGGTCGGGATCATCGACTGGGTGGCCGAACGGGCACGACGCAGATCGGAGTGATACACGTCGGTCAGCACCTGGTCGTTGGTGAAGGCGTGGACGGTGGTCATCAGGCCATTGACGACGCCGATCTTGTCCTGCAGCGGCTTGACCAGCGGGGCCAGGCAGTTGGTGGTGCAAGAGGCGTTGGAGATGACGGTGTCCGAAGCCTTCAGCACGCCCTGGTTCACGCCGTAGACGATGGTGGCGTCCACGTCCTTGCCGCCAGGCGCAGAGATGATGACTTTCTTGGCGCCGCCGGCCAGGTGGGCGCTGGCTTTTTCCTTGGAGGTGAACAGGCCGGTGCACTCCAGCACCACGTCGACGTTCAGATCCTTCCAGGGCAGCTTGCTGGGATCACGCTCGGCCAGCACCTTGATCTTGTCGCCATTGACGACCAGGTAGTCGCCTTCGACCTTGACTTCACCGTTGAACTTGCCGTGGGCGGTGTCGTACTGGGTCAGGTGCGCATTGGTTTCGGGCTTGCCGAGATCATTGATGGCGACGATCTCGATGTCGTGCTTCTTGCCGCTTTCATAGTGGGCACGCAGCACATTGCGGCCAATCCGGCCATAACCATTGATTGCAACGCGAATCGTCATTTCTTTCTTCCTCTTGTATTGAAGGATCAGAGCCCCAGCACCTGCCGCACGGTGGCGGCAACGTTGTCGGCAGTCATGCCGAAATGCTGGTTGAGTACCGATGCGGGAGCGGATTCGCCGAAGCGATCGATCCCGACCACCGCCTCGGGGCGGTATTTCCACCAGAAATCGGTGACACCGGCTTCCACGGCAATCCGTGGAAGGTCGTCTGGCAACAGACGGCGTTTGTAAGCCACGTCCTGGCTGTCGAACGTGGTGGTGGATGGCATGGAAACCACCCGGACACGAATGCCTTCATCGGCCAGCTGGCGCGCGGCAGCCAGTGCCAGCGACACCTCGGAGCCGGTGGCGATCAGCACGGCCTTGGCGGCACGCGGGGCGTGCACCAGGTAGGCACCGCGACGGATCTCGTCGACGTCGACCACTTCGCGCTCGATGAAGGGCAGCCCCTGCCGCGACAGCAGCAGGCAGGTGGGGCCTTCCTCGTTCTCGATGGCGGCCTGCCAGGCGATGGCGGTCTCGACCGTGTCCGCCGGGCGCCAGACCGACATGTTGGGGATGAGGCGCAGGCAGGCCGCGGTCTCGACGGGCTGGTGGGTGGGACCATCCTCACCCAGGCCGATGGAGTCGTGCGTGAAGACGTGGATGACCCGCTGCTTGCTGAGCGCGGCCACGCGCAGGGCGTTGCGGGCGTAGTCGGAGAACACCAGGAAGGTGCCGCCGTAGGGAATGAAGCCGCCGTGCAGGGCCAGGCCGTTCATGACGGCGGCCATGCCGAACTCGCGCACGCCGTAGTTGATATGGCGTCCGCCGTTGAGATCGGAATCATTGTCCGCCGACGGACGCAGCATCTCGACGCCCTTCCAGGCGGTGAGGTTGCTGCCGGTGAGGTCGGCCGAACCACCCAGCAGTTCCGGCAGGGCCGGCCCCAGGTAGTTGAGCGCGCGCTGCGAGGCGGCACGGGTGGCGATGTTGTCGGCTTCCATCACCGTGTCCATCACCAGGTTGTCCATGATGTCTTCCCAGTCGGCCGGCAGCACGCCGCGCATGCGGCGCTCCAGCTCGGCAGCCTCTTCGGGGAACTGGGCGGCATAGGCGTCGAAGGCGTCCTGCCAGCGGGCATGGCGCTCGGCGCCGACCTGGGTGGCGTCCCAGGCCGCGTACAGGTCGGCCGGAATCTCGAAGGGCGGTTCGGACCAGCCCAGGGCCTTGCGGGTGGCGGCGATTTCCTCAGCGCCCAGCGATTCGCCGTGGGCCTTGGCCGTGCCGGCCCGGTTGGGCGAACCCTTGCCGATGACGGTCTTGCAGATGATGATGGTGGGCGCAAAGCGCAGCTCGCCCACGCCTTCGCCGTCGACGACCGGCCGACCAGTCTCGCCCCAGTCGCGCGCCTGCGCGATGGCCTGGGCCACGGCCCAGGCGTCGTGGCCATCGACCGCGTCGATGACGTTCCAGCCATAGGCGGCAAAGCGCTCGGCCACGTTCTCGCGGTACCAGCCCTTGACGTCGCCGTCGATGGAGATGCCGTTGTCGTCATAGAGCATGACGAGCTTGGACAGGCGCCAGATGGCGGCCAGGGCGCAGGCCTCGTGCGAGACGCCTTCCATCAGGCAGCCGTCGCCGGCAAAGACCCAGGTGAAGTGGTCGACGATGTCGTGGCCGGGACGGTTGAACTCGGCAGCCAGCAGCTTCTCGGCCAGGGCCATGCCCACGGCGTTGGCCAGCCCCTGCCCCAGCGGACCGGTGGTGGTCTCCACGCCCGGCGTGACACCCACCTCGGGGTGGCCCGGGGTCTTGGAGTGCAGCTGGCGGAAGTCCTTGATGTCGTCGATGGAAAGATCGTAGCCGGTCAGATGCAGCAGCGAGTACAGCAGCATCGAGCCGTGCCCGTTGGAGAGCACGAAGCGGTCACGGTCGAACCAGCCCGGCTGGGCAGGATCATGCTTGAAGTGCGCGCCCCACAGGGCCACCGCGATGTCGGCCATGCCCATGGGCATGCCGGGGTGGCCGGAACGGGCCTTCTCGATGGCGTCCATGGACAGCACGCGGATGGCGTTGGCCATGCGGCGGGCGGTGTCAGGCGACGGGAAGGCAGGCCAGCCAGTGGCCACGAAGGCCTCGGCGGGCTTCTGGGCATCAGGCAGGGTCACGTCGTCCACCTCGGTGACGCCATCGGACCATCCTACCTGTTCGGTGGCGGGAAGCGTCTCGCCCCCGGCTTCATCGGGGGAAAAATCCAGCTCGGCAGTAGCAGGAGCTTCGGTGGGAAACGAGTGGTCGGTCATGGCAGAAAGGGACGAATTGAGCTGAAAATGCGATGAAAAACGGACTTTCAATCAGGCGGCCCGCCCGGAATCTGCCGTTGGCGCCCTGGCCTGCTTGCCATGCCATGTCCGGGTCTCTCCTCCCGACGCTGGGCGCCTTCGGACCGGGCATGCCGGCAGGGCCGCCAGGAACCTCTGCACAGTATACTGGACGCCAATGTAACAGCTATTTGCATTGTCTGCAGGGGAAGGCCCTGTTGCGCGCCGGGGAGATTCGCCAGCCTTCTTGGTGACATTCAGGCAACGAATCATTCGGTCGCCTGCCGCTGCCTTCCCCGACGGTTGCTTCCCTGATCTGATGACACCCCGAATCCACCTGCCTGCCCTGGCCGACCAGCCCGCGCCCCCTGTCCCGTCCGATCCCCTGCCGCTGGACGAGCCGGCCGCACACCACCTGTTGCGGGTGTTGCGCCGCGGCATCGGTGACGAGATCGAGGTCTTCGACGGACAGGGGCGGTGCTGGCGTGCGCAGGTCGCCTCCACGAAGCCGGCAACCGTGACGCTGCAGGCCACCCTGCCCCCCGAGCCGCCGCCCCGTCTGCGACTGGGCCTGGCGCAGTGCCTCAGCACGGCCGAGAAGATGGACTGGACCATCGAGAAGGCCGTGGAGCTGGGCGTGAGCCACATCGTGCCGCTGCTGTCGGCCCGCAGCGTGGTGAAGCTGGACGGCGCCCGCGCCGAGAAGCGCGTGCAGCACTGGCAGCGGCTGGTGGTGGCGGCAGCCATGCAGTGCGGGCGCAGCCGCCTGCCCGAGATCGCGCCCATCCAGCCCGTGGGCACCTGGCTGACCAGCCTGCCCGCCCCGCAGGCCCACGAGCGACGCTGGGTGCTGAGCCCGCTGGCCGAGTCATCGCTGATGGCACAGGCCAGCGCACTGGCGGCCCAGGCTGGCGCGTGGCTTCCGGAGGATCAGGATCGGCCAGACGATGCAACGGCCAGCGAAGCCCGCACCCCCACGGCCTGGCTGCTGTGCGGACCGGAATCAGGGCTGGCCGAGACGGAAGTGGAGCAGGCGCTGGCCCAGGGCTGGCAGCCGGCACTGCTGGGTCCGCGGGTGCTGCGCACCGAAACCGCCGGGCTGGTGGGACTGACGGTGCTGCAGGCCGCGCTGGGTGATCTGGGCTAGGCCTGACCTGGGTTAGGTCTGGCCGGGGTCAGGCCCGACCTGAGCTGGGCCAGACCAGGGCAACGCCTCGCCTGAGCCCGAGCTGACTACGTCTTGCGCACCGAGTAGAAGACCCGGAACGCGGTCTCGTGGTCATAGAAGAAGTCGGCCGCGTCCCGAAACACGTCCAGCAGCGTGCTGCGGTCATCCGCCGACAGCTGCGTCGCATCGGGCAGGTTCTCGATGAGCAGCATGAAGCCGGGACGGTCGGCCTCGTCCGAAGGTTTCAGGTCAGTCAGGCAATCGTAGAGTGCGTCCAGATTGCGGCCGTAATGGGCCGGCAGTTTCAGTCCCTCCCCCAGAACGGCCAGCACGGACGCCTTGTCATGGGCTGCCGCGCAGTCGCACTGCAGCAGGGTCTGGTCGGTCTGCAGCGCGGCACGCACCAGACCATTCTTGTCATAGGCACCCAGCGGCAGAACCGCGTGCCGGGGGATGTTGGACAGTGCACTCATGGGAACTCGATCCTGCGGAAGGTCTGGTAGTGGTCGTCCGTGTAATAGAACTCGGTGGGTCGGCCATCCCGACCACCGGCAATGATGCGGCGCGCCCCGCGTGAGCGGACCTGCGGTGTCCTGACCGTGTATTCGGTGTAGTAGCCCCGACGCTGGCGCGGCAGCTTGCGCTCGTAGTTGCCAAAGACGGTGCCGTCCTTCTCGTAGGGGTACGGGCCACCTTCACGGATCAGCGCCAGCGTTTGGCGCGCCTCGGCAGGAAGATCACCCACCGCCACGGTACCGAGGCCGTCGGTCCCCTGTCGGGAAGCCCTGTCGGAGGACCGATCGGAAGCACGATCGGACGCCTTGCCAGATGCCCTGTCCTGGTTACGGTCATTTGTCCGCTCGGACGCCCGGTCGCGGGTCCAGTCAGCTACCCCGCCGGACGCCCTGTCGGAAGCGCGCTCTGACGCCCGGTCCTGCGCCCGTTCTGATGTTCGGCTGGCTGCCCGGTCTGCTGCCTGTCCTGCTGCCTGTCCGGACGCCCGCACTTCCGGCTGCGCGGCAGGCTGCGGCTGGCTGTTGCAGGCCTGCAGGACCGACAGTCCCGTGCCCAGCAGCAGGGCGACCAGCAGCGTCAACAACGCCCGCACCAGGCCCTGCCGCCGTACCGGCGACGAGAAGCGCGGTTGCGACGCGCGCCCACCCGCCAATGTGGCCTGCGAATTGAACAGAGTGCGAATGAACGTGACAAAGGCTTTCATCCTGTCATCCTACGACAGGCCTCGGTCGGCGGGAAGCCCCGACACGCATGACGCTGGCACGGTGCCATCGTCCTGTCATCGTGGAATGGGCGACGGCATCCTCCCATAGCCGGTATTCTTTCCGGTTCACCCATTGAAAATGGGCACGGATCACCGGGGCCCCATCGACCACCAGGAACGTCACCCCATGCCAGACGCTGCCGCTCACCCCTCTCCCCGCATCCTGCTGTGGCTGGTAGCGGTGGGGTTCTTCATGCAGACGCTGGACGGCACCATCGTCAACACGGCGCTGCCGGCCATGGCCGCCAGCCTGGGCGAGAGTCCGCTGCGCCTGCAGGCCGTGGTGGTGGCCTACATGCTGACCATGGCGGCGCTGATCCCGGCCAGCGGCTGGCTGGCTGACCGCTTCGGGTCACAGCGGGTGTTCCTGAGCGCCATCGTGCTGTTCTCGGCCGGCTCGGCGGCCTGCGCGCTCTCCAACGACCTGTCGCAGCTGATCGCGGCCCGGGTGCTGCAGGGCCTGGGGGCCGCCGTGCTGCTGCCGGTGGGCCGGCTGGTGATCCTGCAGCACTTCCCGCGCGAGGAACTGCTGTCGGCCATGAGCTTCGTGGCCATCCCGGGACTCATCGGCCCGCTGATCGGACCGACGCTGGGCGGCTGGCTGGTGGAGACCGCCTCGTGGCACTGGATCTTCCTCATCAACCTGCCCGTGGGCCTGGTGGGTGCACTGGCCACGATGCGCTACATGCCCAACCTCAAGCGCACGGACGCCGGCCGCTTCGACCTGGCCGGCTACGCCATGCTGGTGCTGGCCATGATCGCCATCTCGCTGGCGCTGGACGGACTGGGCGGTCTGGGCTGGGCCAGCGCGCTGATGGTGCTGCTGATGGTGGCCGGACTGGCAGCGCTGACGGCCTACTGGCTGCACGCCATGCGCCACCCCGCCCCGCTGTTTCCGCCGGCGCTCTTTACCGTGCCCAGCTACCGCGTGGGCATCCTGGGCAACCTGTTCGCACGCATCGGCTCGGGCGCCATGCCCTACCTGCTGCCGCTGCTGCTGCAGCTGGCCATGGGATTCTCGCCGGCCGAGGCCGGCATGATGCTGCTGCCAGTGACGCTGGCCAGCATCGGCGCCAAGCGCGCCGTCTCCGACATCGTGAGCCGCTACGGCTACCGGCGTGTGCTGCTGGTCAACACCGTGCTGCTGGGCGTGCTGATTGCCGCCTTCGCCCTGATGACACCCGACCAGCCCCTGTGGCTGCGCACCACCCAGCTGGCCTTCTTTGGCGCCGTCAGCTCCACCCAGTTCTCGGCCATGAACACCGTGACACTGAAGGACCTGGACGCCGCCCACGCCGCCAGCGGCAACAGCCTGTTCTCGATGGTGCAGATGCTGGGCCTGAGCCTGGGCATCACCTGCGCCTCGGCGCTGCTGCACGCCTTCAGCGGCTGGCTGGACACAGGCACCGGCGCCAGCGAACTGCCGGCCTTCCGCGCCGCCTTCGTGGCGGTCGGCGTTCTGACGATCGGGTCAGCAGGGATCTTCTGGCAGTTGCGGGCGGATGCGCCCGGGCAGGTCCGGAACCCCGGAGCATGAAAACGGAACGGCCGCGATTCAGCACTTTCTTTCCCGATTCCCCCGGCACCCTGGGGCATGAAGCCAGAACAGCAGGACCGCAAGATCAGGTGGTAGAACCGGGACGATGAAGCCGAAGCGACGAGCCTGCCCACTGAAGTGGTCAGCCACCGATGGTTCCTGCCGCCCGTGTTCTCGGACGCCTCAGATGTAGCGCTCAAGCCCCTTCAGAAACGCCCTGCGCTTCTCGTCCGTGATCAGGTTGGCCTTGCCGCAGTTCACCCAGCGGCGACGACGGGCGCCCACGCCCTTCATCGTGTGGCCCAGCATCGTCTTGGTGATGAAATTGCCGCAGACGAACTTCAGGTAGAAAGTGGGCGCCGTGGAGGTACTGATGACCAGCGCCTCGTCAATGTCGAGCCGGCCCTCCAGCAGCCCGACCCGGTTCTCCATGTAGGCGAAGGTTCTCAGCAGCACCTTGTCCAGGAACCCCTTGACGATGGCCGGCATATCGGCCCACCAGATGGGAAAGATGAAGATCAGGCGCTTGCTGTCCTTGAGCGCCTCCTGGTATTGCAGCACCAACGGATCCAGCGCCTTGCCCTCGCGGAACAGGGCCAGCTCCTCTTTCGTGTAGACGGGGTTGAAGCCATCGGCGTACAGGTCGATGAGCCGGTATTCCTGCCCCTTGGCGTCCAGCAACGCCTGCACCCGCTCCAGAATGGCATGGTTGAAGCTTTTCTCGTACGGGTGGGCGTAGATGATGGTGGTCTTGCTCATGGTGCTCTCCCTGGGGACCGGGTGGCGTGCGGCCCGCTGGCCTGCCCCACCCTGGCACCTTGATGATCCGGAAAGATGCAGGCTCCCGGCAGCACCTGCGCAATCAAGGGATCATTGTGCCCACCACGCCATCAGCACGGATTCATTTTCCTTGCGAACGACGTGCCATCCAGGATGGACCATCGCTGGTGACGGCATGTCATCGGCAGCCTGCCGACGCACTCCCCAACCCACGACCCCGGCCCAAGCCGGCCAGGTAGCTCAGCGCCCGCCCAGCAGGATCCCCGTCGGGTCAAACTGCCTGCGCACCTCGGCAAAGGCCTGCTGAAGCGCCGGGGTCCAGCGCGGCGGCAAGGTAGCCGCCAGAACCTGGCGGGCCAACGGCCCTGCCCCTTCCGGCACCACCAGCTGCAGCTCGCCAGCGGTCACCTGGCCACGCCATGACGGCTGCACGCCCTGCGAGGCCAGGCGTTCATCGAGGACTGTGACCAACCCGGCCAGGGTGGCAGGATCCTGCGGCGGCAATGGGATGGCAAGGGCCGAAGGCGGAACCATCGGAGAAACCCGCTCACCCAGCAGCGCCTGCCAGACGGGCAAGCCTTCCCCTCTAGCCACGCGGCCATGCGATTGCAGCCCGCCCCCGGCCTGCAGCGACAGGCCCGTGGCGCCTTCCTGCCGTCGGGGTTCAAGCAGCGTCGTCAGACGCCGGTGGGCGGCCTGGACATCGGCATCTGCCTCGCCCGAGAAACGCACCAGCCAGGCGGCCGGCCCGGCCTCTCCCCGCTGCGTTCCATCC
>ERZ772972.528-NODE-528-length-13998-cov-2.584810_pt1 | contig 13998 bp, 9 predicted proteins | sample MGYA00580673_ERZ772972 | MGnify/ENA primary metagenome ERZ772972 (study PRJEB29015, sample SAMEA2738051) | human oral metagenome | biome: human oral; feature: human-associated habitat; material: saliva | place: China | collected 2229 ... | reverse complement strand
CGGACCGGTGACGCCGTCGGCGGTGGCGACGCCGTCTGAAGCTCGGATGACGCGGCGGGCACTGGCGAGAGCGAGGACTCGACGAGGTGAGGCTGCACGAGCGGCTGACTCACGGGTGGGGGCGAGACTGAGGTGCGCGGACGGCGTGCCCTCGCCCCCACCCTCCTTCCCGGGGCGGTGCGCAGGCGGAGCTCTTCTCCGCTGGCGCGCCGCCCGGTGTGTTGTCGTCGCCTGTGCCGCCGCCGAGGACGTACTTTCCGATCGAGGACTGCGTTGTCCTCCAGGCCACTGCGCTCTCCCCGCAGTCATCTGGGGGAGAACGCAGTCCTGGTGCCAAAAGTAAGTCCTCGATGGGGCGGTGGCTCCCGCAGCGTGGGTGGCTGGGCCGCGATGGACTCGCCCGCGGCCTGAATGTCCTGCCCCACCCCCACCGTCCCTTCCGGAGCCATCCAGGAGCGCATGCTTGCCGAGGATGAGGAGCGCCGCGACGTCGTCGGCCAGAACTGCCCCGGGCCGGTGTGGCCGGTGAGGCTGGGCTTCATCCCACACGAACGCGAAAAATGAACCTCTTTGGTAGTGAGATTGTCTAAGGCTAGGCTTACCTTGACCGTCGTGACCTGAGATTGATTCGTGACTTGGAGGTCGAGTGTTTCTCGCCAACCTGCTCATCGCCCTGAGGGAGGGCCTGGAGGCGGCGCTCGTTGTCAGCATCATCGTCGCCTACCTGGTCAAGTCCGACCGCCGGGACGCCTTGCCCAAGCTGTGGCTGGGGGTCGGGCTGGCGGCACTGGTCCCACTGGTCGCCGGCGCCATCATGACCTGGGGCCCCAAGACCCTCACCTTCCAGGGCCAGGAGATCCTCGGCGGCGCCCTGTCATTCGTCGCCGTCGGCCTGGTGACCTGGATGATCTTCTGGATGGGGAAGAACGCCCGTGAGCTCAAGGGCGAGCTGGAGGGTTCGCTGTCCAAGTCCCTGTCCGCAGGCAGCTCCGGCTGGGGCGTCGTCTGGATCGCCGTCGTTGCCGTCGGGCGCGAGGGAGTGGAGACCGCCCTGTTCGTGTGGGCCACCGTGCGCTCCAGCATCGAGACCTCCGCCATGCAGGCGACGGTGGGTGTCGTTCTCGGCCTCGTCCTGGCCATCGTGCTGGGTGTCCTCATCTACCAGGGCGCGGTGCGCATCAACCTGCGCGTCTTCTTCGCCGTGACCGGCTACTTCCTCGTCGTCGTTGCCGCCGGCATCGTCGCCTACGGCGTCGGTGACCTGCAGGAGGCGAATGTTCTTCCCGGCTTCACGAACCACGCCTGGGACCTGTCCCGCTACCTGCCCGACGGCGCCTCGCCCTTCCACTGGCTCTACGTGCTGCTCCAGGCCATGTTCCAGTTCAACCTCCAGCCCACCGTCCTGCAGGTCGTGGGCTGGTGGGTCTACATCGTCCCGACCCTGGTTCTCCTCACCCTTCAGATCACGGGCCGATGGTCCTCGCCCGCGCGCGCAGTCGGGGCCACCCCGGCGGCCGCGAGCGCCGATGAGTCCGACGCCGAGGAGCCCGCCGACGCCGTCGCGACCCCCTGACCTCCCTCCCCGCCCCTGTCCACGCCACTCCTCACAAAGGAAAGACCATGCCCACCATCAAGCGACGCAACGTCCTCACCCTGCTCCCCCTGACCGCCATGGGCCTGGGCCTGGCCGCCTGCGCCGACAACCCCAAGAACGCCAAGGGCAGCGCCTCCGGCTCCGGGTCGCCCCAGGAGATCACGGTGACCCTCACCGACGACGCCTGCAAGCTCTCCGCGACCTCCTTCCCCTCGGGCGTGGTCACCTTCACCATCACCAACTCCGGCTCGGCCCCCAACGAGCTGGAGATCCTCACCGAGGACAAGCTCCAGATCGTCTCCGAGCAGGAGAACATCGGCCCCGGCACCACCACGAAGCTCACCACCTCCCTCAAGGAGGGCACCTACTACGCCGCCTGCAAGCCCAACATGGTCGGCGAGCTCAAGGGCGTCACCGAGCTGAAGATCACCAAGGGCGCCGCCGTCGACATCAGTGCCGACGAGGCCAAGGCGCGCGAGGCCGCCGTCACCAACTACACCGCCTACGTGCGCGACCAGACCGGCCAGCTGCTCACCGCCACCCAGGGCTTCGTCACCGCTTACACCTCCGGCGACACTGACACCGCCAAGAGCCTCTACCCGCTGGCGCGCCAGTACTACGAGCGCATCGAGCCCACCGCCGAGTCCTTCGGCCTCAAGGAGGCCGGCGACCTCGACGCCGCCTTGGACACCCGCGTCCAGGACCTCGCCGCCGGCGCCGGCAAGGCCGTCACCGACAAGGACGTCCTCGCCGGATGGACCGGCTGGCACCGTATCGAGGCCGACCTGTGGGCCCAGGACTCCTCCAGCCCCTTCAAATTCGCCGACGACGCCTCCCGCAAGAAGGTCGCCGACCAGCTCAACGCCGACACCAAGTCGCTCTACGACCTCGTCTACGGGAACATCACCGGCGCCAGCGGCAAGAAGTTCGAGCTCGGGCTCGAGGATGTCGCCAAGGGCGCCTCCGGCCTCCTTGAGGAGGTCGCCAGCTCCAAGATCGTCGGCGAGGAGGAGACCTTCTCCCACACCGACCTCTACGACTTCCAGGCCAACGTCGAGGGTGCCAAGGTCGCCTACGGCAACGTCGAGGACCTCATGAAGAAGAAGGACTCCAAGCTCGCCGAGAAGATCACCGGCCAGTTCACGGCGGTTGAGAAGCTCATCGCGAACCACGTCTCCGGGAAGGCCTCCAACGGCCAGCCCACCTACGTGGACTACTCCACCATCGCCTCGGTCCAGAAGGACGCCGGCGAGACCCCGGACAAGAACGCCTACACCGACACCCAGCGCAAGTTCTCCGACGCCGTCAACGCCCTGAGCGAGTCGCTGTCCAAGGTCGCCGGAACCGTCCTCTGAGGCGGCGGCGCCAGAGCAACCCGGACACCCCGGAAGGAGACAGCAGTGAGTGGCAAGCCGGCCCACGAGTCGGGCACCTCCCCGGTCGCCGACGACGCGGCCCAGGACGAGACCGCGCAGGCGCAGCAGGAGCCGCAGCCCCCGACGTCGGAAGGACCGGGTGACGGCTCTCCGGCCTCCGACTCGGCGGAACAGTCTGAGGACGCCAGCACGTCCGACACGGCTGACGAGCCGCAGAAGCCGGATAAGGCGGATGAGCCCGCGAAGCCTGGACAGGCCGGGAAGTCCGCCACCAAGGGCACCAGCCGCCGCGCCATGTTCACCGGTGCGGGACTGGGCGCCGCGCTCGCGGGCCTGGCCGGTGTGGCCGGGGGCCGCGCCTGGGAGGCCTCCCGCCGTCCCGAGGAGGCCATCCTCACGACCTACCCCTTCCGGGGTGACCACCAGGCGGGGATCACCACCCCCGCCCAGGACAACATGTTCACCGCGGCCTTCGACGTCTCCACCACCGACGTCGAGGAGCTCAAGACCCTCCTGTCCGACTGGGCCGTGGCCGCCGAGCAGATGACCGCCGGCGAGCTCATCGGCGGCCAGCCCAGCTCCAACAAGCAGCTGCCGCCCAAGGACACCGGTGAGGCCTGGGGCTACAAGCCCAACGGCCTGACCATCACCTTCGGCGTGGGCAAGGGCCTGTTCGTCGACGCCGACGGCAAGGACCGCTTCGGCCTGGCCGCCAAGATGCCCGCCGTCCTCAAGGAGGGCATGCCCTCCTTCGCCGGCGACCAGCTCCACGCCGCCCAGTCCGACGGCGACCTGCTCATCCAGGCCTGCTCCAACGACGCCCAGGTGTGTGTCCACGCGATCCGCAACCTCACCCGCATCGCCTTCGGGACCGCCACACTGCGGTGGAGCCAGGTCGGCTACGGGCGCACGTCGTCGACCTCCGTGGACCAGGAGACGCCGCGCAACCTTTTCGGCTTCAAGGACGGCACCAACAACATCAAGGCCGAGGACTCCTCCGACCAGCTCAACAAGCACCTGTGGGTCCAGAAGGGCGACGACGCCGCAGCCGAGTGGATGACGGGCGGCACCTACTACGTGGCCCGGCGCATCCGCATGCTCGCCGAGATCTGGGACCGGCTGCGGCTCATCGAGCAGGAGCAGACCATGGGGCGCGACAAGCGCTACGGGGCGCCGCTGAGCATCGCCAACCCCACGAAGTCCTCCGAGGAGTTCACGGCCGTGGACTACAAGGCCAAGGACGACAAGGGCGAGACGCTCGTACCGGCCGACGCGCATATCGCCGTCGTCTCACCGGAGCAGAACCAGGGGCGCCGGATGCTGCGCCGCGGCTACAACTACACCGACGGCTCCGACTCCCTGGGGCAGCTGCAGACCGGCCTGTTCTTCATCGCCTTCGTACGCGACCCGCGCACGAACTTCTACCCGATCCTGGACCGCATGACCAAGAGCGACGCCCTCCAGGAGTACCTCAAGCACGAGGCCTCGGCGCTGTTCGCGATCCCCCCGGGCATCAAGGAGGGCGACACCATGGTGGCCGCCTCGCTCTTCAGCTGAGGACGGGGAGGGGCGGCCCGGGCGGGCCGCAGTGGTGGCTGCGGTCCGCCCGGAACGTACTTTCCGATCGAGGACTGCGCTTTCCTCCAGGCCACTGGGATCTCCCCGTCGCCATCTGGGGGAGAACGCAGTCCTCGTTGCAAAAGTACGTCCTCGATGGGGACGGCCGCTCCCTTAGCCGTGTCGGCTGGGCCAAGATAGGGCCATGCGCGACCTGAACGACCTGACCCGCCCCACCGTCCCCTCCGGCGCCATCCAGGAGCGCATGATCGCCGAGACCGAGGAGCGCCGTGGCGTCGTCGGCCCGGCACCGGCCCTGCCCGACGACGCCGGAGCCTCCACCGCCCTGCGCGCCGCCCTGGGGCAGGCCGTCGCCGAGCTGGCCCCGCAGATCGTCGAGCTCTCCCACGACATCCACGACCACCCCGAGACCGGCTACGAGGAGCACCACGCCGTGGCCACGGTCGCCGAGCTCCTGCGCCGCCACGGCATCGAGCCCGAGGTCGGCGTCTACGGCATGGACACCGCCCTGCGCGCCGAGATCTCCGGGGCCGGAAGCACCGACGCCGCCGCAGACTCCGGTGAATCAGCCGGCACCATCGCGATCCTCGCCGAGTACGACGCCCTGCCCGGCATCGGCCACGGCTGCGGACACAACGTCATGTGCGCCAACTCCGTGGGTGCCTTCCTCGCCCTGGCCGCCCTGGCCCGCACCCGCCCAGGCGCCCTGCCCGGCCGCGTCGTCCTGCAGACCACGCCCGCCGAGGAGAACTCGACCGCCAAGGAGATCCTGGCCGTGCGCGGCATGCTCGACGGCGTCGACGCCGCCATCCAGACCCACTCCTACGCCCACGACGTCACCCACCAGACCTGGCTGGGCGTGCGCCGCCTGCGCGTCATCTTCCACGGCGTGCCAGCCCACGCCGCCTCCCAGCCCTTCATGGGCCGCAACGCCCTGGATGCCGCCACCCTGGCCCTGACCGGCATCGGCCTGCTGCGCCAGCAGATGCTCCCCATGGACCGCCTCCACGCCATCATCACCGACGGCGGCCAGGTCCCCAACATCATCCCCGAGCGCACCGAGCTGTCCATCATGGTGCGCTCGAAGTACCTCGAGACCCTCAAGGAGATCGCCGAGCGGGTCGAGGAGGTCCTCCACGGCGCCGCCCTCATGACCGGCACGGGCATTGAGATCCTCACCTCCGAGTACTGCAACGAGGTCCCCGTCCGCGACAACGGCCCCCTGCTGACCTCCTGGGTGCGCTCCCAGCGCGAGCGCGGCCGCGACCCCCTGGCCGCCGGGGTCCTGCCCGAGACGATCGCCGCCGGCACCGACTTCGGCAACGTCTCCCAGCGCGTTCCCGGCATCCACCCGCTCATCAAGGTCACCGACCGGCCCGACGTCGCCCTCCACACCCCCGCCATGACCGAGGCCGCCGGCGCCCCCACCGGGGACGCGGCCGCGCTCGACGGCGCCTACGGGCTGGCCGCCGTCGCCCTGGACTGGCTGCACGACGCCGAGCTGCGCCGGGCCGTGCGCGCCGACTTCGAGGCCAGTGGCGGGGCGATCGACGTCGCCGGCTTCTGGGAGGAATGAGCCGGGGTCAGGCCGCCGGGCGGCGGATGAGCAGCGCCCCGGGGTCGATGCGCACCCGCATGCCCTGCGTGGGCGCCAGCAGGTCGCCGTCGACCTCCACCAGGGCCGGTGCCGAGAGCTGGACGGCCACCTCCCCGCCACGGCGCAGCACCACCCGCCCCAGCGAGCGGCCGGACTCGGAGTAGCGCGCCGCGTAAGGCGGCAGCACCTGGCGCGCCAGCGAGCTCCAGCCCGCCAGGCCCGCCACCGTGTCGATGGCGGCGACGTCGAGCAGGCCGTCATCGGTGCGGGCCTGCGGCAGCAGGGTGATCCCGGCCGGGAGCCGGCCGCCGTTGGCCACCAGCAGGTTGCGGGCCCGCAGGCGCTCCACGCGCCGCGCGCCGGCCTCGTCCAGGAGGCTGAGCACCAGGTCCATGCGCGGCGAGCCCAGGTTCTCCATGGCCGCCAGCGCGTAGGCGCCCCAGCCGACCCGCGCCTTGAGGGCCGGGCGCGTGGAGGCCACCAGCCCGGCGTCGAAACCGATCCCGGCCACCACCATGCAGGCGTGCTCGTCGCCGAGTGTGGGCCGGGTCCACTGATGCGGCCGGCGGGTCGCCCTCTGGATCGTGCGCACGGCCCGGACCGCCTCAGCCGACAGCTGCCGGGAGTCGGCTGGGTTGGCTGGGTTGGCCGGGTTGGTCGGGTCGGCCGGAGTGGGCGGGGAGTCCGGCGGTGCTGCTGCGGCTGGGCCCGTCAGGGGTGTGGAGGGTGTGGAGCCGGTCCGTCCGCGGGGGGCGCCCGATGACGCCGGGTCGGAGAGGATGTTGGGATCGGTCCAGGGCTCGGTGCGCACCCAGGCCAGATCGGCGGCAAGATCGACGCCGTGGGCCACCACCCGGGCCGCGGCCCGGGCGTCCCCGACCGGCACCCCGAGGTTGCGGGCCGCCAGGTTCGCCGTGCCCAGCGGGACGATGCCCATCTGGGCGCCGGTGCCGGCCAGGCCGGCCGCCACCGAGCGCACCGTTCCGTCACCGCCGGCTGCCACCACCAGCCTCGCCCCGGCCGCCAGGGCCAGGCGCGCCTGCATCATGCCGGGTTCGGAGACGCTCGTCTCCAGCCACACGGGCCCGGCGTAGCCGGCCTCGCGCAGCTCGCCCTCCAGCAGGGAGCGCACCGCGGCGGTGGCGCGCGGCTTGGAGGGGTTGACGACGACGCAGGCCAGTGGCCGCCCGGTGCGCGTCGTCGCCCGGGTGCCGCCGTCGGTGCCGCCCGTCATAGGGGCAGGCTAGTCGCCCCGGCGGCCCCAGGTCACGGCCCGGCGGGGACCGGCAGGCAGGAGCGGACCCGTAGAGCTCAGGCCGCCAGCGAGTGAGGCCCCGGAGGAGTGGTCAGGCCACAGCCAGAGCCGTGACGGGGGCCACGGGCAGATCGGCCTCTCGCACCAGGTGCGAGATGAGCTCGGCCAGCTGGGCGAAGTCGGCGCCGCGGGAGGAGGAGACCCGGTGCACCAGGCCCATGCGGCGCATCGGTGCCTCGTCGCCGAAGCGGGCGACGCCGTACTCCGAGGAGGGGGTCAGCAGCTGGAGCGCCCCCTCGGGGATGATCGTCACGCCCGAGCCGTGGGCGACCATGCGGGTCACCGTCGACAGGGTGGTGGCCACCGCGACCGGGGGCTGGGAGCCGTAGCGCTGGCACAGGGCCAGGGTCTGGTCGCGCAGGCAGTTGCCCTCGTCGAGCAGGAGGAGGGGCTGGTCGTCGAGCTCGGCGGGGCTCACGTCCGTGCGGCCGGCCCAGGGGTGGTCGGCGGCGGTGAGGACGACGAGCCGCTCGTCGAACATCGGGATCGCGGTGGTGCGCTGGAGGTCGTCCTCCAGGGCGATGATGGCGGCGTCGAGGCGCCCCTGGGCGAGCTGGTCGAGGTTGTCCCCGGTGACCATCTCGCGCAGGTCCAGGTCCATCTGGGGCAGGGCCTCGCGCAGACCGTCGATGAGAACGGGGGCCAGGTAGGGCGCGATGGTGGGGATGACGCCCAGGCGCATCGTGCCGCTCAGGGCGGCGCCCTGGCTGGAGGCGGCCTCGTTGAAGGCCTCGGCGGCCAGGACGGCGTCCCGGGCGTAGGGCAGCAGGGCCTCGCCCAGGGAGGTGACCAGGACGCGGCGGGTGGTGCGCTCCACCAGCTCGCCGCCGACGCGCTTCTCCAGGGCGGTGATGGCCTGGGACAGGCTGGGCTGGCTGACTCCGAGCGCGGTGGCGGCCTCGCCGAAGTGCTGGTGGTCGCACAGCGCTACGAAGGCCCTCAGCTGGGAGAAGGACGGAGATGATGTGGTCGGCATGAGTTGTGGTCCTGTGGTCGGGGCCCGCATGCGTGGCGGTCGGCGAGCCTGATATGACGGAGTGACAGAAAATCGGGGACAGACGACTAGCCGGGAGGAGTGGGGAGGACGATGCGGTGGGGTGTGGGCGAGCCTCCAACGTGGCGGCTCGGAAACACCGTCGGGAACGATAGGGTGCACCGATTGAAATGGATTCTATTCACAGGTGGATTGCGTTGGTAAGAGGGGTGTGGGTCACGTTCGTCGTCGGGCGGTAGTGCGGGTGAGGGTGAGCGTGTACGTGTCGCAGCCTCGCCGTCCCCACGCCGCGACCCCCCAATCTCCCGGATCATTCCTGGGTTTCAGGGCTCCCGGGTGGCCCCGACGGCGGACCGGTCGCCCAGGGATCGACGTCGGATCCCGCCCGTTGCGCCCTCGAGTGTCGGCTCGGCCACGTACCCGTGACTTTGGTCGTCCCCGACTCGCTCCGCCTCCGCAGCCCGCCGCGCTCGCGGCCCGGATCGGACCGGGGCGCTGCCCGAATGCTGTCCGGGGCGCGGTCCTGACTACACTCGGGACCATGATCGACCTGCGTGCGCTTCGTGAGAACCCCGAGCCCTTCCGCGCCAGCCAGCGAGCCCGTGGTGCCGACGTCGATCTCGTCGACCGCGTCATCGCCGCCGACGAGACCCGCCGTCAGGCGCTGGCCGCCTTCGAGAACCTCCGCGCCGAGCAGAAGCAGGTCTCCCGGTCCGTGGGGAAGGCCTCCCCGGAGGAGCGCCCCGCGATCCTGGCCAACGCCAAGGAGCTGGCCGAGCAGGTCAAGGCCGCCGAGGCCGCCTCCTCGGCCGCCGCCGCCGAGCTCGACGACCTGGCCCGCCAGTTCGCCAACCTCATCGAGGGGGCGCCCTCGGGCGGCGAGGAGGACTACGTCGTCCTGCGCCACGAGGGCGGCGAGCCCCGCGACTTCGCCGCCGAGGGCTTCGAGCCCGCCGACCACCTGGCGATCGGCGAGGGCCTGGACATCATTGACACCCGCCGCGGCGCCAAGGTCTCCGGCGCCCGCTTCTACTACCTCAAGGGCTGGGGCATGCGCCTGGAGCTGGCGCTCATGACGGCCGCCCTGGACGCCGCCGTCGCCCACGGCTTCACCCCGATGACCACCCCCACCCTCGTCACCCCGCAGGTCATGGGTGGCACCGGCTTCCTGGGCGCCCACAGCGACGAGATCTACTACCTGCCCGCCGACGACCTCTACCTCACCGGCACCTCCGAGGTGGCCCTGGCCGGCTACCACGCCGACGAGATCCTCGACCTGTCCGCCGGGCCCAAGCGCTACATGGGATGGTCCACCTGCTACCGGCGCGAGGCCGGGGCCGCCGGCAAGGACACCCGCGGCATCATCCGCGTCCACCAGTTCAACAAGGCGGAGATGTTCTCCTACTGCCGCCCCGAGGACGCCGAGGCCGAGCACGCCCGGCTCCTGGCCATGGAGGAGGAGATGCTGGCCCTGGTCGAGCTGCCCTACCGGGTCATCGACACCGCCGCCGGGGACCTGGGCTCCTCCGCCGCCCGCAAGTTCGACTGCGAGGCCTGGCTGCCCACCCAGCAGCGCTGGATGGAGGTCACCTCCACCTCCAACTGCACCACCTACCAGGCCCGCCGCCTGGCCGTGCGCGAGCGCCGCGAGGGCGGCACGAGCCCCGTGGCCACCCTCAACGGGACCCTGGCCACCACCCGCTGGATGGTCGCCATCCTGGAGAACCACCAGCAGGCTGACGGCTCGGTGCGCGTGCCCGCGGGCCTGCGCCCCTACCTGGGCGGCCTGGAGGTCATCGAGCCCGCCGGGGCCACCGCCTGAGGGCCGCCCCGTGAACCCCGCGCCCACCTCCAGCCCGGGTGCCGGCCGCGAGACCGACGCCGTCGGCGAGCCCGCCGGCTCCGCGCCCACCGGCAACGGCCCGGCCGTCAACCCCGCCACCGGGATCGCCCCGGCCGGCCAGCCCCTGACCCAGTTGGGCGGCTCGACGGAGTACCTCGAGCACCTCGAGGACGGCGCCGGCCACACCGCAGGCACCGGCGAACGCGCCCTGCGCCGTCGGCCCCTGGACCACGAGGAGTACCACGCCCTCGTCCAGGACCGGATGCGGGACCTCGACGCCCTGGAGGCCGCCGGCGGCGCCCGGCTCGCGCCCGGCCACGGGCTCCTCGTCGCCCTCGACGTCGACGGCACCATCCTCGACATGGACGGGCACGTCTCGGAGCGGGTCATGGCCTCCGTCGCCCGCCTGCGCGCCCACGAGGTCCCCGTGGTCATCTCCACCGGCCGCGGGATCGCCGCCGCCATGCCGGTGGTGCGCCACCTGGGGCTGTCCGCCGGCTGGATGGTGTGCGCCAATGGCGCCATGACCCTGCGGCTCGACCCTGACGCCCCCGGCGGCTACGAGGTCGTCGACTCGCGCACCTTCGACCCGCGCGCCGCCATCGAGACCCTCCACGCCGCCGTGCCCGACGGGATCCTCGCCGTGGAGGACCCCGGCGTCGGCTTCAAGGTCTCCCGGCTCTTCCCCGACGGCGAGCTCATCGAGGACCAGCGGGTCGTCACCTTCGACGAGCTCGTCTCCCAGCCGGTCACCCGCGTGGTCCTGCGGGCCCCGGGCATGCCGGTGGAGCGCTTCTCCCAGATCGTGGCCGACTCCGGGCTGCACTCGGTGGAGTACGCCATCGGCTGGACGGCCTGGCTCGACGTCGCCCCCGAGGGCGTCACCAAGGCCTCCGCCCTCGAGGCGCTCATCGCCCGCCTGGGCAACGACTCCGCCCACGTCCTGGCGGTCGGGGACGGCTCCAACGACGTCGAGATGATCGAGTGGGCCGGAGCCGGCGTCGTCATGGGCAGCGCACCGCAGTGGGTGCGCGACCGCGGCGATATCCTGACCGAGCCCGTGTGGCGGGACGGCTGCGCGGCCGTCCTGGACGCCCTCATCGAACGAGTAAGGCACCCCTGATGCGACAGTCCCCCCTCCCTGTCTCCCACAACAACTCCATCCACCAGGAGCTCGCCGTTCGCGCAGCCGGTCCGTCCGGTGGGGCGAACGCTCCTGGCCGAGGACGCGCGGGCCGTCGGCTGCGTCGGGGCGGCCGCCTCCTGGCCGCCGCCAGCACCCTGACCCTGGCGGCCGCCGCCACCGCCGCCTGCTCAGCCGGTGGGACGGGCTCGGCGTCGGCCACCGGCTGCGCCGCCTACCAGGCCTATCAGGGCCACAAGGGCGCCACCGTCACCATCTCCAGCAGCCTGACCGGCACCGAGGCCGAGCGTTTTGAGGCCTCCGTGGCCGAGTTCGAGAGCTGCACGGGCATCAACGTCGAGCACACCGGCACCGCCGAGCTGCGCTCCCAGCTGCTCAACGGCTCGGGAGCGAACCTGTCCACCAGCACGGGGGCCTCGCCCTCGAGCCAGGACAACCCCGAGAACCTGCCCGACCTGGCCATCGTGCCTCAACCCGCCATGGTGGCCGAGCTCGTCGACACCGGCGTCGTCCACCCGCTGCCCAACAAGGTCAACAGCAACGTGGAGGCCGGCTGGGACCGGCACTGGATCCAGGTCGGCATCCACGCCTCCGTGCCCTACGGCGCCCCGCTCATGGTCTCGCTGAAGTCCCTCGTGTGGTACTCGCCGGATGCCTTCAAGAAGGCCGGCTACGAGGTGCCCGGCACCTGGGCCGAGCTGGAGGCCCTCACCAGCAAGATCCGCTCCGACCACCCCGACGGCTCCGTGACGCCCTGGTGCGTGGGCGCCGCCGACGGGGAGTCGACCGGCTGGGTGCTCACCGACTGGCTCGAGGACGCCCTGCTCTCCACCCAGGGGCCCGGCGTCTACGAGACCTGGGCCTCGCACCGGTCGCCCGTCGACTCCCCGAACGCGGTGGAGGCCCTCGGCGCCGTCAACTCCCTGGTCCTGGACAACGGGCGCGTCGCCGGCGGGCGCGGCTCGGTCATCTCCCGCACCCCCGCGCAGGCCGGGGCCGAGCTGGTCAAGGGCAGCTGCCTCATGCTGCACGCCTCCTCCTCCTTCGAGAGCCGCTTCCCCGAGGGCACCGTCATCACCGACGCCGACGGCGCCAACCCGGTGACGGTCCAGGCCCCCCGCCCGACCGCGAGCGCCACCGCCAGCGGGGCGGCCGGGGCGACCGGGGCGACGGCGTCGGCCAAGGGCACGGCGGGTGCGACGACTCAGGCGGGTTCGGCTGGAACGAAGGTCTCGGCCTTCGTCACTCCGGCGGCGGACCGCGGCTCGGACTCGGTGCTGGTGGGGACCGACTACCTCGTGGCCTTCACCCGCTCGGACGCGGTCAGCGCGGTCATGGAGTACCTGACCTCCCAGGAGTGGGCCCGCACACGCATGGCACTGGGTGGGGTGGCGACCGCCAACCAGGGTGTTGACCCGGACCTGGCGCCCAGCGACGTCGGCCGACGCGCCACCAGGATGCTCCAGTCGCGTCAGACGACCGTGGAGATGGACGCCTCGGACTCCATGCCGGTGGGCGTGGGCAGCAGCGCCCTGTGGGTCGGGCTGAGCCGGTGGGCGACCGGGACGGTGACCCCCAAGGAGGCGCTCAAGCAGGCCGAGGCCGCCTGGCCCAAGCAGAAGTAGCCCCTGGGCGGGACCCGCAGGCCATGGGTACGACGTCGGCTCTGAGGCTTCCGCCCTGAGCCGACCTCCTCCACGAAGGTCGGGATCTACTGGTCGAGGGTTGTGCGTACTGCACGAAGGCCCCACCTACCTGCAGTACACCCAACCCTCCTCCAGTATCACCCCACCCTCGTGCATTGCGTGCCGGCGAGAATGGGCGCTACTCGGGTAGCCGGGAGCAGCCTGGAGCATTGATCCGCATCAGGTGGGTGGATAGCCTTGGATCCCCAGCGATTCAAGGAGGACTCATGGGTCTGGGATGGTTCGGCGCCCCCGAGCACAAGCGTTGGCTGGCCTACGAGACGCACGCGCTGCTGCACTACGCGCGCGCCGCGCAGGTGCCCACCGGATTCGGGTGGATCGGTCAGGACGGCGAGGTGGACCCCGCCCATCCCGTCGAGCTGTGGATCACTGGCCGCATGACCTTCGCCTTCTCCCTGGGGGCGGTCATGGGGATCCCCGGCTGCCGCCGCTACGCCGACCACGGAGTGCGCGCCCTCAACGGACCCTTGCGCGACCCGGTCAACGGCGGCTGGTACTCGGCGATCGGCCCCGAGCCCGACGCCGCGGGGCGGGGGGTTCCGGTCGATCGGGACGCCTGTAAGGAGTGCTACCAGCACGCCTTCGTGCTCCTGGCCGCCGCCACCGCGACGGCCGCCGACCGGCCCGGCGCCCACGAGCTGCTGCGCGACGCCATCGAGGTCCAGGACCGCTACTGGTGGGACGAGGGCCAGCAGATGCCGGTGGAGTCCTATGCCGCCGACTTCACCGACCCCGAGGACTACCGGGGCATCAACGCCGCCATGCACACGGTGGAGGCCTACTTGGCCACCGCCGATGTCACCGGTGAGGTGCGTTGGCTGGAGCGGGCCCTGAAGATCACCGACTTCGCC
>ERZ772972.527-NODE-527-length-14013-cov-4.858003_pt1 | contig 14013 bp, 13 predicted proteins | sample MGYA00580673_ERZ772972 | MGnify/ENA primary metagenome ERZ772972 (study PRJEB29015, sample SAMEA2738051) | human oral metagenome | biome: human oral; feature: human-associated habitat; material: saliva | place: China | collected 2229 ... | reverse complement strand
AAACAGAAACAGAAACAGAAACAGAAACAGAAAACGAAAACTAATTTATATATAACGGATAGTTGGTTAATCTCCTCATATTGAGGACGATGTATCATCTATCCGTTATTTTTATGTAAAATCACTTAGTTACTTTATGGAACAACATCCATCATCTTGAGATTACCTTATGCATTTTGAGATATCCTTATGCATTTTGAGATACCCTTATGCATTTTGAGATACCCTTATCTATTTTGAGATTTCCTTATGTGTTTATAGAAATTTTAGTAATTGCTTTCAAAAGTATAGCCATGGATACAGATTTAATAATCGATATCGTTTATCATAGAGTCATAGGTTATAAATATAGACCTTTAAATGATATTAGAAGAGCCCTATATACACATCGTATAGGCATATGAATTAGTTTATGATAGAAATTTTTGACACGAGGGGATCAAAATGGAAAAGAAATTAGATTTATCCAAATCCGTATATGATTTGGTAACAGAATATCCTGAAGTAACTGAGATTATGAAAAGCTTAGGGTTCAGTGAAATCACTAACAAAGTGATGCTAAACTCTGTTGGTAAAATCATGACTATCCCGAAAGGGGCTAAGATGAAAGGCGTATCTATGGTAGATATCGTAGGCGCTTTCATGAAAGCTGGTTTTACCTTGGAAGGTGAAATGCCAAACTTATCTGGCGATGATGCTAAAGGTGGGACCGTATCTTCTAACGGAGCAGCTGCTGTAACTTCTGCATCTACTGCACCGACTGCACCTGCTACTGCTGTGAAGCCTAGTTCTGTAGAAACATCTGCTAATGCTGTAGAATCTAAGGCTAAGGACAACTCCGAAACTAAAGCTGACGATTCAGTTCAAGATACAGTGCAAGATAGTGAGCGCGTAGAGCAATTAAAAGGCTTCTTGAAACGTTTAGGCACAGGTGAAGAGCTTGGTGCGGTTCGCGAAGATTTTGTTAGTCAATTTGCTCATGTAGAGGCTAGTGAAATCATGAAAGCTGAGCAAGGTCTCATGCGTGAAGGTACGCCGTTGGCTGAGGTTCAACAATTATGTGATCTTCACTCTGCCTTGTTCCACGGCTCCACTATCCATGAACAAATGGATGCAGAACACGCTAAGGTTGAGGCTGTACTAGAAGCACAAGAAAAAAGCCAAAGCGTAGTAACGTTAGTCGAAACAGTAGGTCATCCGCTTAACCGATTAACAGAAGAGAATAAGGCGCTTGATGCTTTGATCGAAGCTTTTAAGGTTAAAGTTGCTAATAAGACTGCCACTGTAGATGATGTAAACGAAATACGCCAAGTATCTATTCACTATGCTAAGAAGGGTGACCTTTTATATCCTCATTTGAAAATAGCTTACGATATTTCTGGTCCATCTATGGTTATGTGGACTGTTGATGGGGATATTCGCGATGGCTTTGGTCGTCTAGCTCGAGCTAAGTCTATTGATGATGCTTGGTACGAAGAGTTTGACGGTCTTCTCACACGTGCTCAAGAGATGATCTACAAAGAGCAAAATATCTTGTTCCCAATCTGTGCAGAGAACTTTAGTGCTGAAGAGTGGTACCAAATTTATAAAGATACTGAACAATACGAAGAAATCTTTGGGGTAGAACGCGTTGCTTGGGCAGAAGCTGAATCTGCATTAGCGGCTAAAGCAGCACCGACAAGTGGTGATAGCAATACCATCGCTTTAATCGGTGGTAGCTTAACGCTAGAGCAATTAAACGCTATGCTTAATACAATGCCAATGGAAATCACTTTCGTTGACCATGTAGATATTAACCGTTATTTCAATGATGGTGAAAAGGTATTCAAACGCCCTACAACAGCTATCGGTAGAGATGTGTTCTCTTGCCATCCTCCAAAGGTAGAGCCAATTGTACGAGGCATCATCGAGTCCTTCCGCAATGGTGAACGTGATAACGTGGCAGTTTGGCTTGAAAAGGTAGGCCGTCCGTTCTATGTAAACTACATGGCAGTACGCGATCAAAACAATAATTACCTTGGTACATTAGAATTAGTACAAGATATGCAATTTGCTAAGGAACACTTTGAAAGAATTCAATAAAATCCTATGCAATGCCAATCGTGCAATACGGTGGACTTAGAATACAAACATGTGTGAACTGTACTATCCACATGTAGTATAAACTCATAACACAAAGAGGCTGCTCTAACATTGAATGATGCTAGAACAGCCTCTTTTTTGATACATGTATCCTATGGATGCATATGTTGAATCATATTAATATGTTGAATCATACTATTTGTGGCTCGGATGTACGTGTTGAATTATACTATTTGTGGCAATTTTAATATTCTCTAGGCTCGTTGCTAAATTGAGCCGCACAAAGGTAGCGTAACTTTCACCACCGAACCACTCACCAAAGCTAGGGGCGATACGGCATTGGTTTTCAAATACATCATGCATGTCTTCGGCTTTCACATAGGCGCCAAAATCAATCCACGCTAAGTAGGTACCGTCCATAGGGCTGATGCGGAGTTCAGGTAGCGCTTGAAGGAGATGACTACATATGTACTCATAGTTTTCTTTCACTACGACCAGAAAATCCGTTAGCCACATTTCTGCTTCTGCATGTGTGTAGGCCGCTGTGATAGCTGCTTCGGCAATAACGTCCGAATCTGTATGGTATACAAGGCTTTTACATGCGTTGTACTGGCGTCGTAGTTCCTCGTTAGGGATGATGACCTCGGCATGGTGCAAACTGGCCATATTAAACGATTTCGACAGAGACGACATGGCGATGATGTTGTTTGCGTAGGCTCCGTTAGATACGGTTAAGGCCGAGGTGAAAGGAAGAGGGCCCGCAACGAGGTCTTGATGAATTTCATCGCTAATGATGAGGACCCCATGATGCTTACAAATGATAAATAGCTGATCCATCTCGTCTTCGGTCCATACATGGCCCACCGGATTATGCGGATTGCAGTGAATAAATAGTTTAACACCGTGTTTGACAATAGCCGCTTCAAAGGCCGCGTAATCAACAGAATAGCGGTTATCTTCGTTGCGATTCATAGGGACTGCAATAATAGGGCGCTTAGCATCGCTGGCACTGGCATCAAATGCTCCGTATACGGGCGTGAGGACCGCGATGGCATCATTTGTTTTTGTGAAAGCTGCGATACACCACATAATGCCTGTAATGACATTTGGAGCGCTAGTGAGCCAGTCTTTTTGAAGCTTACAATGATGACGGCGTTTATGCCAACTCATGACAGCTTCTATATAATTTGGATTTGTCATGGTATAGCCTAAAGGGTTAGCTTTCACATAGTTACAAATGGCATCTTGGATGCACTGAGGCGGCATGAAATCCATATCTGCTACCCATAGAGGTAATAGGTCGGTACGATTAAATTTTAAATGCTGGCCGTCCCATTTACGGGAATGGGAACCGCTGCGATCGATATAATAAGTTGATGTAAATTCGGCTGGATTCATAGGTGGCCTCGCATCATGAGTGTTCAATTCATTAAAATATTACTTGTTGAGCAGTTCTTTTGATAGCTGTTTTTTTCTGCAAGCTAGATAGGAATGCTTTCATTATTTATATATCTCTTATTAGTATACATGTTAACGAGAATGTATAAAAGTTGCTAAAGAATATCTCTTTTTCTATGCAATCCTTGCATGAATAGGGCCTATATCCGTATACAAAAGGTGTTGTATTTACTTGACTGTTGAGACTTTCACAATTTAGAATATACTATAGAATAGTGTGTGTCTGACCAGTGACCACACGTCTATCGAATGGTTACAAAAGATAAATATTAGCAGCATGCGGCGGCATACCTATGTGAGAGGGCTCATCGGAATGCTTAGGTGCATGCAACGCTGTATAAGTATAGTACTGGATCCTTGCTAGGAGGCATGTGCCATGAGTAATGAATTAAAACCACTACATTTTGATGCGGATTATACGATGGAGGAAGCGCTCGCCGAGGCGAAACGTTGTCTCAACTGTCCAAGACCATTGTGCCAAATGGGTTGTCCTATTGAAAACGAAATTCCTCGTTTCATCCAAGCCATCGCACACGGTAACTTTGGTTTAGCCAACGATATTTTGGCGGAACGTACAAACTTGCCAGCCATTTGTGGCCGCGTATGTCCACGCGAAAATCAATGTGAAGGCAATTGTATTATGAACAAGGCGAAAAAACCGCCTATCAATATCGGTAAATTGGAACGCTTTGCTGCTGACTTTGAAAGTATCAATGAACTTCGCAAACCTAAGAAAATCCAACAAAATCTTGGTAATGTAGCTGTAGTAGGTTCTGGTCCTGCAGGCTTGTCCGTAGCAGGCGACATGGCTAAGCTTGGTTATAAAGTAACTGTATTTGAAGGCCAATCTGAACCAGGTGGCGTACTCTTATTCGGTATTCCAGAATTCCGTTTGTCTAAATCTGTTGTACGTCGTGAAATCGCTCGTCTTGAAGGTTTAGGGGTTAAATTCGTATGTAATATCTTTATCGGTCAAGATAAAACATTGGATGATCTTTTTGCGGAAGGCTTTGATTCCATCTTTATCGGTACTGGTACTCATATTCCTCAAGAAGTACGCATGGAAAACGATGAAGTACACGGCGTATTCCAAGCGATGTACTTGTTGACTAATGTACAATTAGTAGAAAATGGCGATCTTGATGAATCTCTCATTCCTGTGAGAAAAGGTGATCGTGTCGTTATCATCGGTGGTGGTAACGTAGCGATGGATGCGGCTCGTACATGCGTACGTTTAGGCTGCGAATCCGTAACTGTAGCATATCGTCGTAGCCAAGAACAAATGCCAGCATTATTGTCTGAATACGAAGAAGCGCGTGCTGAAGGCGTTCAATTCCAATGGTTTGCTTCTCCAGTAGCTGTAGAAGGCAAAGATAAAGTAGAAGGCTTCAAATACGAAGTCATGGCTCTCAACGAAGATGGCGCAGGCATTCACGGCACAGGTAACTACCAAGTTATGCCTGTAGATAAAATCATCATCGCTGCAGGTCATAAACCAAATGCTCGTCTCATCGGCGAAGGTAATAATCTACAAGTAGACGAAAAAGGTTATATTATCACTGCAGAAGATCCATACGGTATGACTAACCGTAAAGGCGTATTCGCTGGCGGTGACGTAGTACATAAACCTGCTACTGTAGTACTCGCTATGCGGGAAGCTAAAAAAGCTGTTGACGGCATGGTTAAATACATGGAAATCAAAAAAGCACAAGATAGCATTAATCAATAATCTTATAGAGATGATTAAAGGGGATTATACTAAGTATAGTCCTCTTTTTACTATAAGCATTTGATTATTATATTGTTTTAGTATTGTTTTACTAGTCCTTTAGTAGTGTTTTAGTATTGGTTTCAGTGTAAGGTCAAGGTGGATGGGAAATTTATATGTATCTATTACGATGTACGCTAAGAGAGGATGATATTAGAATTCAAATTTATGTTTCTTATATGGAGAATGTATAGAGATGACGATAAACACTTATAAAACTTGAGTTTGTTGAGCATAATGCTTGTATTTTTAATCTTTATTTTTTCTATATATGCTAATATTCCACGAATTGATGAAATCGGACATAACTTAATAGACGTAGAAAAAAGCCTTAATAGAACTAATGTGGATGTTAGTTTTTATTAAGGCTTTTACGTTATCGCTTTTCAACTGCTACTAGGCAGGGATGGCGCCGAGCCGTATAGTAAAGGCATAAGCATGTGTTGAGTGTGAAAGTAGATAGAGGTTGCTATGAATCCTATCGTTTGTTGTCGAGATTTACAAATTCGACAAGAAGTTCACAAACTCGGTGTGTTGATTTTGCTTTGGCGCAGACAATTGGGCATGACACAGTATCAATTAGCAGATAAATCTGGTCTAGCTCAATCTTATATAAGTGATCTTGAAAGTGGTGCCATCGACCCTAGATGGTCTACGATTTATAGAGTCGTCAATGGACTAGGGCAGTTGAGTGTTCAAGACTTTCTCAATGGCCCGCAAGCTATTAGAAGCCTAAAGATTCATTGATGATAATAATCTCCATAGTTTGCATATTGCGCATCTTTTTATAAGATTAGAGTTCAATGAAAACTATATATCTTCCTTGGTATAAGAACGGATAGAGGTGAGATATTCGAATTTGTTAGATAAATTATAGGAATGAAATCCAAATTATATATCTATAAAATAAAACTTTGGAATGAAATCCAACTTTATGGTAATATTAATATAAAGTTGGAATGGAATCCAAGTTTTGAAGGTGGTCAATGTGATGACTGATAATAACCGTAATTGGGTTCCATCTATGAGCACGTACATAGATGAGGAGGCCCTTATGAAGTTGATTCAGCGCCATGGGTATATAGAGTTTTTGCGACGGAATCGTGAACGGTCTATTATTAAAGTCGTTTCTGGCATACGTCGTTGTGGTAAATCGACATTGTTTCGTCTGTTTAAGGATGAGCTACTAGCAGAGGGAGTAAAACCAGAACAGATTATTTCTATAAATTTTGAGGAGTTAGAATACGAACCTTTACGAGAATATCATAGGCTATATCAATATATATTAAATCAAATGCAGCCAAATCAAATGAACTATATTTTTCTTGATGAGATTCAACATGTAGATCAATTTCATCGTGTTGTAGATAGCTTATTTGTAAAAGAGAATACGGATATTTATATTACCGGTTCAAATGCATATTTTATGTCTTCTGATATTGCTACACTATTGACTGGTCGATATGTAGAAATTCAGATGTTACCATTGTCCTTTGCTGAATTTTACTATAGCAAATATGAAGAACAGCAGTATTCCTTGATTCCGGCCTACGAGGCGTATCTTCGTGAAAGTTCCTTCCCTTATACTCAGCAATTAGGGGGAGAAGATTTTGATATTCAAGAATATCTTCGCGGTTTATATAACACCTTGTTATTACATGATGTTGTGGCTCGATTAAAGATTAATGATGTTACAATGTTACAAGATATTGTACGGTATATTATGGCTAATGTAGGTAGCTTACTTTCACCAAATAAAATAGCTAAATCTCTTGTTAGTGCTGGTCGAAAGATTGATAATAAAACGGTAGAACGATATTTACAAGGGTTACAAGATAGTTTGTTACTATACAAGGTGAATCGCTATGATGTACGAGGCAAAGAATTACTACGCATTAATGCGAAATATTATAGTGTTGATGCCACATTGAGGAATTTGATTGTGGGCAATACAAGCCGCGATACAGGTCATATTTTAGAAAATATTGTTTTTCTAGAACTCATACGTCGTGGATATACTGTATATGTAGGTCAGCTAGCTAAGGGTGAAATTGATTTTGTCGCAGAAAAAGCTGGTATTATTGAATACTATCAGGTTAGTGAAACTGTGCTCGATCCAAATACGTTAAACCGTGAACTGGCGCCTTTAGAGGCTATCAATGACCAATATCCTAAGTTTTTGCTTACCTTAGATGAATTAAATAAAAATGCTAACTACGATGGAATTCAACAACGAAATGTTCTAGAATGGTTGTTAGAGACCCGTTAACTTGCTATAATATTAATATTGATATGGCATAAGCCAATGTTAAGGAGGCAAAAATCGTGGATTTAATTCAAAATTTGAAAAACCAAGTAAAACCATTAGGTAAAAAAGTCGTATTGCCAGAGTACCAAGACGAACGCGTTTTGGTTGCTACTGAAACTATTTTAAAAGAAGGTTTCTGCACACCTGTATTAGTAGGTAACCCTGCTGAAATCGCTGAAGCTGCTAAAGCTGCTGGCGTATCCATTGAAGGTGCTGAAATCATCGATCCAGCTAACTACCCTCGTTACCAAGAAATGGTTGATACATTCGTAGAATTGCGCGCTAAAAAAGGTATGACTCCTGAAAAAGCTGACGCAACTATGAAAGGCGACTGCTTATTCTTCGGCGCTATGCTTGTTCGTCTTGGCGAAGTAGACGGCATGGTTGCTGGTTCCGCTTGCCCAACTGCAAACGTATTGCGCGCTGCATTACAAGTTGTAGGTACTAAACCAGGCCTTAAAACTGTATCTTCCACAATGGTTATGTTCACAAATAAAAAAGAATATGGTGATGATGGCGTACTCATCTTCTCCGACTGTGGCGTATTGCCTAACCCAACTAGCGAACAATTAGCTGATATCGCAGAATCCACTGTAGAAAAAGCTCGCAAAGTTGTTGGCATGGCTGATCCTCGCGTATCCATGTTGTCCTTCTCCACTAAAGGTTCCGCTTCCACTCCAGAAGTAGACAAAGTAGTAGAAGCTGTTAACATTTTGAAAGAACGTAATGTAGACTTCAAATTCGACGGCGAATTACAATTGGACGCTTCCATCGTTCCTTCCGTAGCAGAAAGAAAAGCTCCTGGCTCTCATGTAGCTGGTAAAGCTAACATCTTGATCTTCCCTGATCTTCAATCTGCTAACATTGGTTACAAATTGGTTCAACGCTTCGCTGACGCTGAAGCTATTGGTCCATTGATTCAAGGTTTGGCTGCTCCTATCCATGACCTTTCCCGCGGTTGCTCCGCTCAAGACATTGTAGAAGTTGCTGCAATCACTGCTGTTGAAAGCATCTAATAGTTACTCACACAATTATATATATAAACATATGTAATATATATTTTGATATGCTGAAAGCTGGCTCTATGGGCCAGCTTTTTGTATGTTCAATATATATCCATATATTTTTATATTCATTACTTTATGTTATTTTCTACAGCCTTACTATTGTTGTCATGTTACTTTCAAATTCGTAGCCATTGCGACAGACAGAATCCATGGTTGATCGTATAGTATAACTATAAGAATATAGATCGGCGTAAACCATTGGAGGTGTATCTTATGAGTTTTGGAACTATTGATAAATCCATGACCGTAGCTGATGCGGTTAAAGTAAATCCAGAGTTAATGGATGTATTAGCAAAAGATGGAATAGATTTTTGCTGTGGTGGTGGACATCCTTTAGCAGAGGCTATTGCAGAAACAGGTAAAGATGTGGATGCATACATTGCTATGTTAAATGATGTACAAGTTGCTCAGAAATCTTCTCGTGCAGAGGTGCTTAGTTATTCTAAAGACCAATTGATTGACTACATCGTTCATACCTATCATCGAGAACAATTGAATATGATTGATGAAATTGACCAAGGATTGGCAAAACTACTAAATGTACATTATGACCATCATGGTGAGGAATTGACAAAGATTTATCAAACCTTTTTGCAACTCAAATCCGCTCTTGTACCTCATTTCCGGCATGAAGAACATGTAGACTTTCCTGAGTTTAAAGCGGGTAAACCAATAGACTTTGATGAACTTCGGGCTGAACACGAAGCTGCAGGTGTACTTTTGGAATCCTTAAGTGCATTGACCAACCAGTACACAGCACCAACAGATGGCTGTGCTACTTATGTCTATGTATTTAAGACCATGAAAGCCTTAGAAGAAGGTCTTCATGAACATATTTTCTTAGAAAATTCTGTTTTGTTTGACATGAAATAGATTATAATATCATCTGTATAACGACAAGGCTCTATTGCAAAATGGACCCTTGTATGTAGTAAAGACACCAATCGAATGGTTGGTGTCTTTTGTTTTCTTAAAAATTATGAGTTTGTAGCTATATTATGGTGAAATATGCGGTTTGCGTAAATACATATAGAAGGTGTATGATTGAATTAATTATATTTGATTAATATACTTAATCAATGTTTGAGTAAATGCACTTGATATGTATAAGTGTAGTTGTGTTTAGAGTCGTGAAAAGGAGAGGGCTATGATTTCTGTATTCGACACACATCCCGTTGTTTTTGAAGGTTCTGATCGTACTTTAACAATTAGTTACAATGGTGTACTTTGCAAAGATGCAAATGGACAGGTTATAACTGACATTGATTTTGAAGATGTAAATGAGCTATATCTTACAAGATATCTAAATTCAAATAGTAACTATACGATTATGTTTAGAGACCATAATTGGAAAAATATAGAAGGCCAAGATTTAGATACGGACCGTACAGAATCTAATACTGGTCATAATATCCGTGAAACAAAAGCTATTCTTACAGCCTTTGCTCGAAATAAGTTGACTGCTGATTTTCCTGCGAACTTAGATACTCTTCAATTGCCATTAGACTCTTCCTTTATGGGTAAACGAGAAATTACCATTAAGAACGGTGTTATCTCAAATGGTAAGGTGGATATTCCTATTAATGAAATCCGTCGCGTAGTATGTGCATCTAATGGTACAATCAGTAAATTGCTAGTATACAAGGAAGAAAAACCTAGCTCTTTCCTTAAAAAGATGTTTGATTCTCCTGATATGAAAATCACGTTGAATGCAATTACGTTGCCATTATTGGAAGCCATTGTAACGCGCAATACAGGTCATGGTATTGATTTCAGTCGCGGTAACGGCTTTGATCAAAAGGATTCCAACTATATTATTATCCGCTATCTTGACTCTGGTTACTTCCTTGAGAAAGACGGTACAGCACCTACAGAATGGCAGAAAACAGCTGCTGAAACAACAGCTAAATTTGGCTATGATGTGAAAACATTGTTATAATATTGGATACTTCGATATAGTATAGTCATGAGGTGATAACACCTTGGATATTAAGACATGTAGAATTTTAAATGATGATAATATCTATTGTATGAATATTTTTAGGAGGCGTATCATGACTGTATATAATTATTCTTTACTTAATAAAGCTGGTGAAGAGCAAAGTTTAAAAGATTTTGAAGGTAAAGTGCTTGTGATTGTTAATACGGCTAGTAAGTGTGGCTTTACTTATCAATATGAAGCCTTAGAGGCTCTTTATAAGAAATATAAAGATCAAGGATTAGAGATTATCGCTGTTCCATCTAACCAATTTGGGGAAGAAGAACCTGGTTCTAATAGTGAAATTCAATCCTTCTGTAAGTTAAATTACGGTGTGACCTTCCCTGTGATGGGAAAAGCAGATGTGCGTGATGAAAGTGCACTAGAACTTTTCAAATATATGATTAAAGAACAACCGTTCCAAGGTTTCCCACCGAGTGATAAGACGGAAATGCTTACGGATTATCTTAATGGTATTGACCCTAATTATCTTAATGATGATGAAGTAAAGTGGAACTTTACTAAATTTGTCATAGACCGTAAAGGTAAGGTGGTAGGACGCTTTGAGCCTGTTGTAAAACCGGCTGAAATGGAAACCTTCATCAAAGAACTACTATAATTTAATCAAGGAAAAACCACACAGATCAGTTAAAACTAGATCTTGAAACATAATAAACAGTAAAAAACTGCTTGTACTTATTGTACAAGCAGTTTTTGTGTGTATAGATTTTATAGTATTAGTGTGTAAGTAGTTGTCCCAAATCCTCAAAGATAAACCCCGTCATGGATAGGGAGTCTGTGTTGCTAGTGTTGTTCACCTGATGACCTCATTATATAGTTGTGCAAATCTTTTGAATAGTAGAATTATTTTAGATAGGTACTATTAAAAGTGATAGAATTATGATATTTACTGATTAAAATTTTTCGAAAAAGTTTTGTACCCTATAAAAAGATACTATAAAATGCTTGCAATACTAAAATTTTGTGATATGATTTGAACTACATAATTTTGTTATAACGTTATAAATAGAATAGGAGCATTACCATGGCAGAGCAACTCGTAAATGTTCATGATTTAGTGGGGAGATGTCCCTTTGCAACGAGTCAAAAGTTATTAGCTGGCAAATGGTCTTTATTGATCATGCACGAATTAGCCGAAGGTCCTGTGCGTTTCCGTGAATTAGAGCGCCGCTTACATCCAATTACACAAGCCACACTTACTAGAGCGTTACGCCAATTAGAGGATGATGGCCTTGTACACCGTGAAGTATACGGTACTATTCCACCAAAGGTTGAATATAGCCTTACCGAAGTGGGAACAGGTTTTAAAGCAGTTCTAGCGTCCCTTGAAACTTGGGGTAACCAATATATTGACTATATGAAGTCTTCCAGTCGTATTTAAAGAGAATTATTCTAAACTGTATCGCTACTTATCATGCCCTGTCTTTATAAAAATGTGGTATAATAAACAATGCGAATGATATAAATTCTCAATAAACTAGAGGTATTGATAATAATGTTAGATGTTACTTTTTTAGCTCATAGTGGCTTCCTCGTAGATGATGGCAAGCGTTGCTATGTGTTTGATTATTATAAAGATCCTAATAATATAGTTTGGCAATTAGCTAAACGAGGTCGTGAGCTTTGGTTCTTTGTGAGCCATACTCATGGTGATCACTTTAATCCGTCTATTACGGAGTTTGATGGGCCCCAAACACGCTATATTTGCCATCAAGATGTACCGTTAGAAGGCAAGGTGAAGAAATGCATTACCATGCGCCCTGGTCAAGATGCCACACTTGATGATGTAGGCATCCATATGTATGGCAGCACCGATGAAGGCGGTTCTTTCTACGTAAAGACAAATACGGCTAATATCGACTCTGATTCTATCTTCCATGCAGGCGACCTCAACTGGTGGCATTGGCTTGGTGATACGCCAAAAAACAACGCAGATGCGAAGCGGATGGCTTGGCGTGAGTTTAAGGAGCTAGAAGGCTTGTCTGTAGATGTGGCGATGTTCCCGGTAGATAATCGTCTAGAAGATGCTATGGAGTGGGGCAGTATTGAGTTCTTGCGCCGAGTAGAGGTAAAAAAAGCCTTTATTCCTATGCATTTAAATGGTCCATTATGGACTCCGTCCGTGTATTTTGAAGCTCTCTTTGGGGATGTGCCGATTTGGGCGCCTCAAAAAGATGGCGATGAATGCACATTCTAAATCTACTTTCACAGTTTGTAGTTTGTGAAAGTCCGTGGCCCTAGAGGTCACTACGTTATATGGGGAGAGTCTATATACGTAATTCAGTAAGTTAGGATCAAGTGATGATGAAAACTAAACCAGTGGCAACCACCCTGTTGGTTGTCATGGCTATTATATTTTTAATTGCATATCCACAAAGACAGGATACGTTCTGGGCGTTTATCATGCACGTATCTGGAGCTGCCATGATTGGTGGCTTGGCGGACTGGTATGCGGTAACGGCACTCTTTACGAAGCCTTTGGGTATTCCTTTTAAGACAGCCATCTTGCCGCGCAGCAAGGAGCGTCTCATTCAAATAGGGCGTACCATGCTCAGTGAAGAGTTGTTGCGCGTGCCGCAGATGTATTATGCCATCAAAAAAGAACGCGTTATGGTCCGTATCATCGAATACGGCATGAGTGATGTAGGACAAGGTCAGATTAAAGAAATCTTGTACGGTGTAGGTAATCAAGTCTTATCCCATATGGATATTGAGCCTATGCGTCAAGAAATCAACAAGGCTGTTTATAAAGGTGTTACGAACTGGAAGGCGACGCCTCTCGTTATCTTGTTTGGCCGCTGCATGTTAGAACGCCAAACAGCAAGTATTTTCTGGCTTTACTTTAACCGTACATGTCAGCGTGTTATCGCATCGAATCAGGTATACCCTTATTTGTATCGCGTCATGCTAGACATTATGAAAACCTATACGAAGGATTCCTTCTTCCGCGAACTGGCTATTGCCTTTGGTGGGGATGGGCTTTCACCAGAACGATTGGTGGAAACGGTGCAGAAAAAGGCCGTTCAATTTCTCAAGGAAAATGAGTCCATCGATTCTGCGCTAGGTCGCTACGTATGGGGCCAAGCGATTCGATTCTTCAATAATTTGGAAACTAATAAGGAATGGCAAGCATTTATCGAAGAACATAAAGACCAATGGATCCGAATGGTTCTCGAAGAATGGGAAGGCAAGCTCATCGATGGTGATACGGTGGACTGGAACCGCCTCATGGACATCCTTATGGACCGCTTTAATGTGCTCGGTACGGAAATCTTGCTGAACCCAGACAAGCAGGCGCCGTTTGAACGGTTCTTCTTGCTCCGCAGCATTC